>RCNC010003411.1_pt1 | contig 20247 bp, 15 predicted proteins | sample 2041301 | NCBI WGS metagenome assembly RCNC01 (sample SAMN09708231, study PRJNA481090) | Marine sediment metagenome, whole genome shotgun sequencing project. | biome: marine sediment; feature: ocean; material: sediment; isolation source: Sewage treatment plant 13A marine sediment (STP13A) ...
GACAATCACGACGTCGAATTCCATGGATTCACGTTCTGTAGTCATAGTATGGTCTCTCCGCCTGCACTATTGCGTGGCGCGAATGAGGATATATGGAATATTGAACGTGCGCGAGGCCTACGAAAAGAGCCAGCAACGCGACGGTCATGATCGCGATGTGGCACAGGATGCGATCGTCGCTGAACTCGACCAGCTACAGCAACGACTGCAGGCGCATGCTGCTCGCAAGCGCAGCTTTCTGGACTTTTTCCGCTCCCGCGATTCCGGGCGGCAGACCGGTGTTCGTGGCCTGTACATCTGGGGCGGCGTCGGCCGCGGCAAGACTTTCCTTATGGACCTGTTTTTCGAGACCCTGAATGTCGACGCCAAGAAACGCATTCATTTTCACCGCATGTTGCACGATGTTCATCAGCGACTGGCGGCATTGGGCGATATCGAAGACCCGCTGGATCAGGTTGCCGCGGACATTGCGGCCGATACGCGGGTGCTTTGTTTTGACGAATTCTTTGTCAGTGATATCGGGGATGCGATGATTCTGGGGCGTTTGCTGGAAGGCCTGTTTCGCCGTGGCGTAACCCTGGTCGCTACTTCAAACTCTGCTCCGGACGATCTGTATCGTGAAGGATTGCAGCGACAACGCTTCCTACCGGCCATCGAAACCCTGAAACAACACTCGGATGTGCTCCACATCGGCAGCGGCGTCGACTACCGCCTGCGCTTGTTGCAGCAGGCCGGTACGTATCTTTCACCAGACGACGAGTCCGCTGCTCGCAAGCTACAACACTATTTTGATGAATCTGCTTCCAGCGAGGTTCGCTCCAAGCACGCCCTGAATGTTAACGGCCGTGATATTCAGGCGCAGGCCTGCGCCAAGGGTATCGTCTGGTTCGATTTCAAGCAGATTTGCGATGGTCCACGTAGCCAGAACGATTACATCGAGATCGCCCGCTGGTATCCCACTGTAATCGTATCTGGTGTCCCGATACTGGACGAGTCACTGGAAAATCAGGCGCGACGCTTTATCGCCCTTGTTGACGAGTTCTATGATCGGCGCGTGAAACTGATCGTTTCCGCCGCAGCGGATGTTGGCGAATTGTATCGCGGCACGCGCCTCGAATTCGAAATCGAGCGCACCGTTAGTCGTCTCGTCGAAATGCAGTCCACAGAGTATCTGGCAGCACCACATCTTGCGTGAATCGGTTGTGCGCTGCGGCGATAATGGTTACTGTTGAAATCATGAGCAACGCACTCAATCTGGAAGTCTTTCTGCCCTACCGGCTGTCGGTTTTGTCACATACGATCAGCACCACGATCGCGAAGGCCTACGAGACTAAATTCGGTGTTTCGATACCGGAATGGCGGGTAATTGCAATCCTTGGGCGATTTCCCGGGCTGTCCGCTGTTGAAGTCGCAGATCGCACGATGCTGGACAAAGTTGCGGTAAGCCGCGCGGTGACCAAATTGATCAAGAATGGTCGCATTGACCGCGAGTTTGCGGACGCAGATCGGCGCCGCTCTATCCTGCAATTGTCGGATGAGGGACAACAGGTTCACGATGAAATCGCGCCACTCGCATTGGCGTTCGAGAACGAATTACTACAGGGAATCAGCGCCGAGGACTATGACACTTTCAACGTCATCCTCGAGCGCCTGCTCGGCAAGGCGCGACTTCTGGGCACACCTCAACCGTAAACACGCAGACTAAGTCTTCGCGAATTTTAATACAGGGTTCCAGTGACCAACAAAAAACAACGCAGAGGCAGTGACCGAAAGTCCTCCATCGTCAGCGACATCGTTTCGACGCGAGTTACATCCAAGGTAATTACCAATCGCAAACAAGCGCGACTGTTTCTGGAACAGTATATTTCTGATGTGCCGGTCAGTGATCTGGCGGGTCGATCGCCGGACATCATGGCGAAGATCGCGTTCGGCCATCTCGAATTCGCAGCGCAGCGTCGCAAAGGGCAGCCGAAACTCCGCATCTATACGCCAACTGAGGAAGAGTTCGGTTACGCGTCTCCATTCACGTTTGTGGAACTCGTCAATGACGACATGCCGTTCCTGGTCAATTCCGTAGCAGCGGCGATCACTCGACATGAGCTGACCGTACGTATCACGGTGCATCCGATCATCCGCTTGATTCGCGATAGCCGTGGCAAGATTGAAAGCGTCGTGGACATCGATTCCGATAAGGGCACGCGTGAGTCTTTTATTCGCTTCGCCGTTGATCGAGAAACGGATGCGAAGGAGCTGAAGCTTCTCGAACACGAGATTCGCAAAGTGCTTGCGGATATCCGACTGGCAGTCCGTGACTGGAAAAAGATGCGGCTCAAGATGATTGCCGCCAAAGATCTGCTTGAGTTTGGGCCGACGCGTGCTGACGAGGCATTGCGAAGCGAAAGCCAGGAATTTCTGCAATGGCTGGCCGATGATCATTTCACCTTTCTCGGTTATCGGGAATACAAGTTGGCGCATCGCGGCAAGAAGGTCTTTCTCGAGGGCGTAAAAGACAGCGGATTGGGCCTGCTGTCGCGCCATGAGCGCGGCGATCAGCCGGTCGAGATGAGCGATGAGATGCGGCGCCTTACACGCTCGAAAGACTGGCTGATTCTGACCAAGGCCAACTCGCGGTCGACGATTCATCGGCATGTCTATCTCGACTATATTGGCATTAAGGTCTATGACGAGAATGGCGTTGCTTGTGGCGAACGTAGGTTCATCGGCCTGTTTGCGTCCGCGGCTTACAGCGAGACACCGCGCAATATTCCGTTGTTACGCTACAAAATGGCCAAGATTTTCGAACGTGGACATGTCGAACAGAAAGGTCATCGTGGCAGAGCACTGTCCCACATCATCAACAGCTATCCACGCGATGAATTAATCCATGCATCGATTCAGGACCTGGCGCGCACGACGACCGGCATCCTCAACCTGCAAGACCGACAGAAAGTTGCCTTCTTCCTGCGGCGCGATTTGTTTGGACGTTTTTTCTCCTGCCTCGTCTACGTTCCACGCGAGAAATACACCACATTAGTTCGCCGCGAAGTAGAAGCAATTTTGATCGATGCGTTTGACGGTGTTTCTGCCGATTCCAGCGTGCAGATTTCGGATTCCGCTTTGGCACGGGTGCATATTCTCGTGCACACCGGCGCCGGCAAAAGACCTCCGATAAGCATTCAAAAGATTGAGAAAACCATCGCCAATGTGGTTGTCACCTGGGCCGACAGGCTCAGAGACCAGCTAAACGAATCATTCGGTTATGAGGAAGGCCCAAAATTATTTCGTCGCTACCGCGAAGTCTTTCCGCCTGGCTATCAAAACCACGTAACCCCTCGAGAAGCCTGCAGCGACGTTGAGCGTATCGAAGAGATGCTCGTGGCAGGCACCCAGCGTTCCGTTGATCTGTATAGACCGGAAGGAAGTCTGCCCGGCCATATGCATTTCATGATCTACAGCTTTGGCGGCCCAATCGCCTTGTCTGAAGCGCTGCCGCTGCTCGAGGATATGGGCGTTGACGTCTATACGGAGCACCCGTACGAAGCGACGCTGGCAACTGGTGAATCCGTGTGGATTCAGAACTTCCACCTACGTCACGAGTCTGAGGTGGACAAGAATTTTGATGCGCTTGAGGTTGGCTTCGAAGAATCTTTCGAAGCCGTGTTCGCAGGGCGCGCGGAAAATGACGGCCTGAATCGCCTGATTCTCGGCGCCAATCTCAACTGGCGTGAAACCGCATTGATACGCTGTTATACGAAGTACCTACTTCAGTTAGGCATGCCATTTAGTCAAACCTATATGGAAGACGTGCTCGTAAAACACCCCAGGTTCGCACGCAAGATTGTGCAACAGTTTGAAATGCTGTTTGATCCGGACGTATCCGCTGCCAAACGCAAGCGTGAATTAGAACCATTGAGAGCCGAAGTCAGTCGGGCTGTCGATAAGGCGGAAAATGTCGACGAAGATCGCATCATGGCGGCGTTCTCAGGTGCCGTAGAGGCCACATTACGCACGAATTATTTTCTTGTCGGCACAGATGGCAAACCTAAGTCCTGCATATCGATCAAACTCAATTCCGGCCAGTTGCGCGAAGTGCCATTGCCGCGCCCGAAGTTTGAAATATTCGTCTATTCGCCGGAAGTCGAGGGCGTGCATTTGCGTGGCGGCGATATAGCTCGCGGCGGCTTGCGCTGGTCCGATCGCCGCGAAGATTTCCGTACAGAAGTGCTCGGCCTGATGAAAGCTCAGGTAGTTAAGAACACCGTCATTGTTCCTACCGGCGCAAAAGGCGGTTTCTTCCCGAAACGGGTGCCCGACGGCGGTCGCGATGAGGTTTTTGCAAATGGCGTCGCTTGCTACAAGATCTTCATCTCCGCCCTTCTGGACATCACGGATAATGTTATCGACGGCAAGGTCGTGACACCGGAACGTGTCGTTAGACGCGATGGTGATGATCCCTACCTGGTCGTTGCGGCGGACAAAGGTACCGCCACTTTCTCGGATATCGCGAACGGCATATCCGCTGACTATGGCTTCTGGCTGGATGATGCTTTTGCCTCAGGGGGCTCCGCAGGTTACGACCATAAAAAAATGGGTATCACTGCACGGGGTGCCTGGGAGGCAGTGAAACGGCACTTCCGCGAGCAAGGTCTCGATACACAGAAAGAAAATTTCACCGTTGCCGGAATCGGGGATATGGCTGGCGACGTGTTTGGCAATGGCATGCTGCTGTCGCGCAAGATCCACCTGGTTGCGGCGTTTAATCACCTGAGTATTTTCATCGATCCGGAGCCTGACGCGGCGGCAAGTTTCAAAGAACGCCAGCGACTGTTCAAGAAGCCACGTTCCAGTTGGACCGATTACAACGATGCACTAATTTCGAAAGGCGGCGGTATTTTCTCACGGCAGGCAAAGACCATTCGCCTGAGTAATGAGGTTCGCAAACTCCTCGACACCAGCGAGTCGTCGATGAAACCGGATGAGCTTATTAGCGCAATATTGCGTATGCCGGTCGATCTGTTGTGGAACGGCGGCATTGGCACCTATGTAAAAGCCAGTACCGAGGGTCACTCCGATGTCGGCGACCGCAGCAATGACAATGTCCGGGTCGATGCCACTGAACTACGCTGCAAAGTGGTCGGTGAAGGCGGCAACCTCGGCCTGACGCAACGAGCGCGCATTGAGTACAGCCTTGGCGGCGGCAAGATCAACGCCGACTTTATCGACAACTCGGCCGGAGTCGACAGTTCAGATCGCGAGGTCAATATCAAAATTCTCCTCAGCGACGTAGTCGCACAGAAGGGCATGTCGCGAGACAAGCGCGATGAACTACTCGCGTCGATGACGGACGATATAGCAGAGCGGGTGCTGCGCAATAACTATCTACAAACGCAATCGATCAGCATGAGTGAGGCGCGTTCGGTCGAACGCATCGATGAAATCGCGCGACTCATTACGAACCTTGAAAACACCGGATTGCTCGATCGAGAAATCGAATACCTGCCGGAAGAACCAGAGATCGACGATCGTCGGGCCCGAAAACAGGGCTTCACTCGTCCGGAACTTGCGGTAGTGCTGAGCTACGCCAAGATTGATCTATACAACGGCTTGATCGATTGCGGAGAAACACTCGCAGAATTCCTGGTCGTCGATCCGCAGCGTTACTTTCCGGCAGTATTGCGGCGACGTTACAGCGACATTATCCCGCACCATCGACTGAGTCGCCAGATTCTCGCAACTTTAATTTCCAATGACCTCATCAATCGAATGGGTCCATCGTTTGTCAAACGCGTGCAGGATGATACGGGCGCAAACATCGTTACCATAGCGCGCGCCTACACGATCGCCAGGCATGTTTGCCGTGCCGGCAGTTTGTTCAAGACTATTGAGGCATTGGATACGAAACTTCCGGCAGAGGCGCAGATGTCGATGATGTTCGAGGTCAGTCGGGCTTTGCGGCACGCCTGCTACTGGCTCATCGAACGATTTGGTGATGGACTGAGAATCGAGCCGTCAGTAAAACGGCTGAAAGACAGATTGACGCATGTCTACGCACGACCGGCCGCGACAATGTCGCCCAATGCCCGTACTCGTCACGAGCACGCAGTCGCCGAATACATCGACATGGGCGTATCCGAAAAACTCGCCAATCGAATGGCTGCCCTCTTGCTAACGCGGGTCGCACTTGATATCGCCGACCTTGCGTATACCTGCAAACGCGATGTCGGAGAGACCGCCAAGCTCTACGCTGCATTCAATCAGCATCTGGGCATGTTCTGGTTGCACTCTGGTGCGGAAGATCTGAAAGTCAGTGGTCGCTGGCAGGCCATGGCGCGCAGCAATTTACGCGAAGAGTTTTATCGCTTGCGCCGCGAAATGGCAGAACCAATTCTGGCGAGTCGCAGCAAGAAACCTGCAATTGATAGATTGGACGTCTGGCTTGACGATAACCTTGCGGCCATCACACGGTTCAGGGGCATGGTCGACGAGATGAAACTACGTGGTTCATTCGATTTTGCTACCCTTTCCGTCGCTGCGCAGGAATTGCGCCACCTGATTTCGAAAAAAACCTGATCAATTTAACTGCGGAGCAAGTATGACTGGCAAATTAGTACTTTGTCGTCACGGCCAGAGTGACTGGAATTTAAAAAACCTGTTCACGGGCTGGACGGATGTAGACCTGACAGAAAAAGGCATCGACGAGGCCGTGGCGGCGGGCAAGCTACTCAAGGAACTCGGCTACGAATTCGACATCGCGTATACCTCGGTATTGCAGCGGGCCATTCGGACGCTTTGGCTCATGCTCGACGAGATGGATCGCATGTGGATTCCGGTGATTCGCGACTGGCGACTGAACGAACGCCACTACGGCGCCCTGCAAGGTTTAAACAAAGCAGAAACCGCGGCCAAATACGGCGACGATCAGGTTCACATCTGGCGCCGCAGCTACGACATACCGCCGCCAGATCTCGATGCCGATGATGAACGCCACCCGGCGCATGACGTTCGTTATGCCGGCATAGACAATTTACCCTCGACCGAATCCCTGGCGACAACGCTACAGCGCGTCGCTCCGTACTGGGAAAACGTAATCGAACCGGACCTGCGAGCAGGTAAGAATGTTCTGATCGCCGCTCATGGCAACAGCCTTCGCGCCCTCGTGAAGATGCTCGACGGCATATCGGACGATGAAATCACCGGTTTCAATATTCCGACTGGCGTACCGATTGCATACGAACTCGACGATCAACTCAAACCTTTGTCGCGCGAGTTTCTTGGTGACCCCGATGCGGTCGCCAAAGCAGCGGCCGCGGTTGCCGCACAGGGCAAGGCGGAGTGAAATACACACTCGGGGACCGGACTCCGGTTCTTGATGGTGAACAACACTTCATTGCAGACGGCGCCCGTGTTATCGGCCAGGTACGGCTAAAAACGCATAGCAGTGTTTGGTTCAATGCCGTGTTGCGCGGTGACAATGACTGGATTGAACTGGGCGAGCGCAGCAATGTTCAGGACGGCAGCGTGTTGCACACCGATCCCGGTTTTCCTTTGACGATCGGCAAGAACGTAACCATCGGTCATAAAGTCATGCTGCACGGCTGTACGATAGGTAACAATTCGCTCATTGGTATCGGCAGCACCATCCTCAACGGCGCGGTCATTGCTGAGAATTGCATGGTCGGCGCGCACGCGCTGATCACCGAAAACAAGACCTTCCCACCAGGTTCGCTAATCATCGGCGCGCCTGCTCGCGTCGCGCGCGAATTATCGGAAGAGGAAATCGCCTCGATCGGCGTGGCGGCGGAGCACTACGTAGACAATGCGAACCGCTACCGCAAAATGCTAAGGGCTATCGATTAGGGCAAGCTAGTTTTGCAGTTTGGGGTCACTGCGTTCGGCGTTCGGCTCGTCAATGACGCGCATCAAACCTTCCTGCGTTGTCGATGCAAGCAAATCCCCTGCTTCGTTGAAGAACTGTCCGCGCGCAAAACCGCGCGCACCGGAAGCATTCGGACTTTCGATCGAGTACAACAGCCACTCATCGATATGCACTTCACGATGAAACCATAATGCGTGGTCAAGGCTCGCCATGATGACGCCGCCCTTCTCAAAACTCAGATCATGCGGAATCGTTGCTGCACCAAGTAGCTCATAGTCAGACGCGTAGGCGAGCAGATTTCGGTGTAAAGCACGACTATCCGGTAGCTTGTCAACGGCGCGTAGCCAGACATTTTTCGTTGCGCCTCCGGGCTGGCGCTCTTGCGCTACGGGTCGAAGTTCGAAGGCTCGCCTGGCGGCCATATGGCGGCGCATCTTTTCCGGCATTTTTTGCACCAGCTCTGACTCCGCATCCAGAATGTCATCGCAATCGGCAGGCCCAGGAACGTCCGGCATGCTCGATTGGTGCTCTAATCCTTGCTCCACGATTTGAAATGATGCCGCCATGTTCAGTATCGGACGGCCGTGCTGAATGGCGACCACGCGCCGATTGGAGAAACTGCCGCCGTCGCGTGCGCGATCAACTTCATAGACGATCGGCGCTTCCATATCCCCGCGTCGCAGGAAATAAGCATGCAGTGAGTGCACTACTCGATCTTCAACCGTGTGTTGTGCCGCCGACAATGCCTGACCTAAAACCTGGCCACCAAAAACCTGCGCACTGCCAATGTCGCGGCTTTCGCCGCGAAAAATATTTTCTTCGATACGCTCGAGTTGCAGCAGCGTTATCAGATCATCGAGTACCGGATGCATTTGCTCAGGAGCTTGTGCGGCCGCCGTCGACCACAACGCCGGTACCGTTGACGAATGCCGCGTCGTCGCTCGCCAGAAACAAGACAACTTTCGCAATATCGATAGGCTCGCCCAAACGGTGAGCCGCAGAATGCGCGATGCAGAAATCACGCAGTGCCATATCTTTTTTGAATGCTTCTCGACTTGTCGGCGTCATGATTGCGCCGGGTTGTACGTAGTTGGCCGTAATACCAAATTCGCCGGTCTCGGCTGCGAGCGCCGTGGTCAGCTCAGCCAAATCGTGCTCGGATTTCGCATATGCTTCAGCGCCGTCGACTGCAAATGTACTGCGCAAAAACCCGATGTTCACAATGCGGCCCGCGGGGCTCATCTGCAGTTGCGGCAGCGCCGATCGACATACAGACATGATCAGCGCAGACCGGTTTTCGACCATCTCCTTGAAGTGGCTGTCGCCATCACTCATCGGCGACTGCACTTGCGCGGGAAAATCGTTAACCAGAATATCGATGCGACCAAGGTGTTCTGCCGCTTGTTCGACCAAGGCGGGCATGCGGGTCGCATCCGTCAGGTTGGCCGACAAACCATCGATACCTTTGACAGACTTGAAGTGTTGTTCGACACCGCTATTAATTGAATCGACCGCCAATACTTTCGCTCCGTGCTTAACCAGAGTGCGCGCGGACGCCTCGCCAATACCGCCTGCGGCATTGATTACCAGTGCTTTCAATCCGTACAAGCGTGCGGGGTCGGACATTGTGTCTCCGTGTTATGCGGGGAATCTTATTCAGGAAATCGATAGTCAGCGAATTGCCGTCTCAATTCAATCTTCTTGAGTTTGCCGGTCGCGGTATGCGGCAGTTCATCAACGAACACTACATCATTCGGTATCGACCAATCTGCGACCTTGCCCGCATAAAACGACAACATTTCTTCAACCGAAACATCCTGCCCGGCTTCCTTTACTATCAGCAGCAACGGTCTTTCAGTCCACTTAGGATGCGCCAAGCCAATGACCGCTGCTTCTGCAACCGCAGGATGTCCCATTGCAGTATTTTCCAGTTCGATTGAGCTGATCCATTCGCCGCCAGACTTGATGACGTCCTTAGTGCGATCGGTGATCGCCATATAGCCCTCGGAGTCGATGGTCGCCACGTCGCCAGTATCAAACCAGCCGTCATCGGTATGCGCGCCGCCGCTGCCATCCAGCTTGAAGTAATCGCTGCACACCCATGGGCCACGAACTTGTAACGCGCCGTAGGCCACGCCATCCCAGGGCAGCTCCACACCCGCGTCATCCACGATTCGCAATTCGCAACCGAAGATACCGCGGCCAGCTTTGACCGATAGGTCTAATTTTTCTTCGTCTGAAAGATGCTCGAGCCCGGCCTTGATCGTATTGGTGACGCCAAGCGGGCTCATTTCTGTCATGCCCCAACCCTGTCGTACCTCCACACCATGCGCGTCGCGAAACTCCTGGATCATCGATCTGGGCACAGCAGCACCGCCAACTATCGAGCGTTGTAACTTGTCCAGACGCTTGCCGGCCTCTCGGCAATACTGCAGCAGCGCCATCCAGACCGTGGGCACACCGAGAGACAATGTCACATCCTCGGAATCCATCAACTCATACAGCTTTGGGCCCGGGTAGACGATCTTGCAGCCGGTCATCGCCATCGAATAGGGCGTACCCCAGGAACTCACATGAAACAGGGGTACAACGGGCAGGCAGCAATCGCGGCTCGATATGTTCATCACATCCGGCGCAGAGCCCGCATACGCGTGCAAAACGCTCGAGCGATGGTCGTACAAGACGCCCTTGGGGTCACCGGTGGTACCGGAGGTATAACAAAGGGCCGCTGCGGAGCGCTCGTCGAACTGCGGCCAGACATACTCGGTTGACTCGTCAGCGATAAGCGTCTCGTAGCAAACCGCGTTCTGCAGCGTGGTCTCGGGCATGTGCGCTGCATCGGTCATGATGATGAAACCTTCAACATGGGCGATCTTGTCGCCTAACGCTTCGAGCAACGGCACGAACATGACATCCGTCATGATCCAGCGGTCCTCGGCGTGGTTAATAATAAAAATTAACTGTTCGGGAAAAAGTCGTGGATTGATCGTGTGGCAGACGTAACCCGCGCCGCTAACGCCGTAATAGGCCTCAAAATGCCGGTAGTCGTTCCAGCACAGCGTTGCGACCCGATCGCCACTACTCAATCCCAGCTTGTCGAGCGCGTTTGCCAGTTGTTTGGCGCGACCGAAGCATTCTTTATAGGTATATCGATGCCGCGGATTGTCGGCGGTGATCGATACGATCTCCTGGCCGCCATGAAATTTCTCGGCATGTGTCGCTATTGAAGAAATCAACAGCGGTGTATCCATCATCAGACCCTGCATATCTCTCATTCCTGCTCGGTTATGTCGCCGGCGGTAATTTAACAGAAAAGCCTGTGATTGCACGGGTTTAGTGGACACTACTTACGTCTGGAAGTACCAAAACCATGCTATCCTCTGCGGTACTTACGGCGCGGGGGCGCCGTCCCAAGAGGGGGAAATAATGACCAGAAAATCTCAGTTAGTCTTGCGCCGCATCGCCGGTGTCATATTGCCAGCCGCAGCGCTGGGACTTTTCGTCAACGGCTCGGTGCTGGCACAGGAACCATCGTCCAGTGTATTCGAGGAAATTGTTGTTACGGCTCAGAAACGCGAACAGAACATTATGGATGTTCCTGTCGCAGTGAGCGCTGTCACCGGCACGCAAATGAACGATGCCGGCATTAAGGACATGGCGGATCTGCAACAGAATGTCCCCAACCTGATTGTCAGTGGTAGTCAGACAACAACGACATCAACATTTTCGATTCGCGGCATCAGTTCGACATCCAATAACTTTGGCGTCGAATCTTCTGTCGGTCTCTATGTCGACGGCGTCTATCGTTCTCGCCAGAGTTCTATGATCAACGATTTGGTCGACGTGGAAGCGGTCGAAGTGTTGCGCGGACCTCAAGGCACCCTATTCGGCAAGAACACGCCTGCTGGCGCTTTGTCGGTACGCACCGTTGCGCCGAGTCAAGAAACTGATGGCTTTTTCGACGTAACAGCCGGCGACTTCAATCTGCTCAAGTTTTCTGCCGCTGGGAATATCTCGCTAGGCGAGAACATAGCAATGCGCGGCACGCTCTTTTACTCAGAACGTGATGGCTATGTTGACGACTACCAGGCAAGTCCTGGAACGGGCGATGTCACGCGTACTAAAAACGCTTACAACGATCGAAATCGAGTCGGAGGACGTCTGCAATTCCTGTACGAACCGTCTGACGATTTCAATATGCGCATCATCGCGGACTACTCTGAGATCGACGAAATCTGTTGTGCGGCGGTTACACTGGTAGATGGTATTTATTCTCGAGCCAGCCTCGCTGGTGTTCCACAACCGGGGTCTGATGCCGCTTTGTTGCAGTTCGGCGGCACGGTATTTACCGACTACCCGTATCCACAACCGTTCCTCGACGCGTTGGCAGGACTACCCGGTACGATCGTTACGGGCGTAGGCGTTGATGATCACATCGCTTCCATGAATTTCCTGCCGGTCTCGCAAAATGACGACAGCGGCTTGTCTGTCGAATTCAACAAGACCTTTTCCGGCGGCAACACATTTACTTCTATTACCGCATTTCGATCATTTAATTCTTACGACAACAGCGATGTCGACTTTTCCAATGTTGATCTGGTAACACGCGTCAACGAAGCAGATCAAAGCTCGTTCTCGCAAGAGTTTCGCTTTGCCGGAGATTTTGGCGATGGCAGTTATTTCACTCTGGGTGCCTATTACTTTGGTCAGGAGATTGATCAGTCGACCGACACCATAGGCACACCGTTCCTGCAAGCGTATTTGACTGGCAACCCGGACGTCGTCAATGTCACCAACCTGGTAAATGGTGTCGCCTTTCTTGCGGGAGCACCGTACATGCCGGCGGGTGTCGCGTTCCTGCCGGACATCTGGTCCAACGATGCCATCGTGCAGGATCAGGATGGCTTTGCAGTATTCGGCCAGGTCGATTTCGCCATGGGTGAGGACTTTATATTAACGCTTGGCGCTCGCTACACCGACGAGACCAAGACGATCGATGCCGCGTTTACGCAGAATACGCCGAACGGCCTGGTTCCGGATTTCGGCGCTATAGGTCTGGCTGGCTGCCAGGTTCAAATGGCTGATCCAGCCTGCGGGCCGTTCAATCCAGCCGATCCTGCGACTTTCGGCGCATTCGTACCGTTCTTCTTCGATGGCTGGGGAGCGTACGCTTTTCCTCCGCTCGCCCCACGTACCGACCTCGATGAAGAACTGACTGACGATCAGGTTACGGGTACTGCCAAGCTCACCTGGTTCGCTAGCGAAACATCAATGTTTTACTTCTCTTATGCGACCGGCTACAAGTCTGGCGGTACCAACACGGAACGCATACCTGCAGCATTTGATTCGGTTTTCGGCCCGGAAAACTCCACCTCGATGGAACTTGGTTTTAAGGGCGACCTTGGCCCTGTACGAGTGGCATTGACGCTCTATGACACCGAGTTCGAAGACTTTCAGGCACAGACATTTACCGGCAGTGGCTTCAACCTGCAGAATGCAGGTACGATCGACAACACCGGTGTTGAACTCGAATTGCTGTGGCGCATTTCCGATACTTTCGAAATTCAGCTCATTGGTTCGCACAATGAGGTCGAATTCGCCAGCTTTGAGGCCGGCACTTGCTGGGATGCGTATACCTTCCACACCGGCATTCGGGACCCGGGCCTGCCCGACGACTTCAACCCGGTTGTGGACACGGAAATCTGTTCGAAGACCGGTCAGTCACAAGCTTACAATCCGGAAGATCGCTATTTTGTTTCCATCCAAAAGGAATTCAACCTGAGCGCAAATACCACATTGTTCCTGCGTGGTGAATACTCGTCGTATTCCAAGCAACTTACCGATGGCGATCTGGATCCATTTACTGAGCAAAGCAGCTTCGATATTGTCAATGCGCGCGTTGGTGTGAATTTCGGCAAGATCAATTCCAGCCTTACTTTGTGGGGTAGAAATATCGCTGATGAACGCTACTTCACCGGCAGTTCAGATGCGCCGGTTCAGGTCGGTCGCATGCATGCCTACCCGGCAGAGCCAGCTACATTTGGTTTGAGCTACCGGATGGGATTCGACTGACAGAACGCACGTTAATAGTCGGACTGGCGCAGGTTGCGCCAGTCTGGCTGCAACGCGAGGCGACCCTTACGAAAGTCGTCGACTGGGTGCACAAGGCCGCTGCCGAAGGCTGCAAGTTAGTCGCCTTCGGCGAAGCTCTGCTGCCTGGTTATCCATTCTGGGTTGCGCGTACCGATGGCGCGAAGTTCGAATCGAGCCTGCAGAAAAAACTTTACTCGCACTATGTCAGCCAGGCTGTCTCGATTGAAGATGGCCACCTTGACGCAGTGCGCAAGGTGGCCGCTAAGCAGAAGATCGCTGTTTATCTGGGCGTTATTGAACGTGCCGTAAATCGTGGTGGCCATAGCTTGTATTGCTCCATGGTGTATATCGACCCGCTCGGCGAGATTGGGTCAGTCCATCGCAAATTAATGCCAACTCACGAAGAACGTCTCGTTTGGGCAATCGGCGATGGTAACGGGCTGCGCACGCACAAGCTCGGCGCGTTTACGGTCGGCGGTCTCAACTGCTGGGAGAACTGGCTGCCACTCGCGAGATCAGCACTGTATGCGCAGGGCGAAGACCTGCACGTCGCAATCTGGCCCGGCAGTATTCGCAACACTGAAGACATTACTCGTTTTGTTGCTCGCGAGAGTCGCTCCTTTGTCATGTCCGTTTCGGGACTGATGCGACGCGAAGACATTGGCGATGAATTGCCGCAAGCCGATATTCTGCGTAGTTCTGCTGACGACGTCATGGCCGATGGCGGGTCCTGCATCGCGTTGCCTACGGGCGAGTGGCTTCTCGAGCCTGAAACGAATATAGAATCACTGCGAGTTGCAGAAATTGATCATCGACTCGTACTTGAGGAACGACAAAACCTGGACGTGTCAGGACATTATTCTCGCCCGGACGTCACCAGGCTAACTGTAAATCGTAAACGTCAAACCACTGTCGAATTCACGGATTAAAAATATGCTGAGATCAGTAACCCGGACTGCAATAGTTTTTTGTCTACTCGCAGGTGTTGCACATGCTGAGTTGCCGGATGGCTATTGGGGAGTCGAACAAACCCAGCCAATTCTGGACACAACGATGCGCGTCGACCTGGCTCCTGACCTGAGTCACTTAAGCGGTACAGAGTTTCAGGCGCTCGAAGAATTGCTCGCCGCTGGGCGTGTAATGAATACCCTGTACGAGAAGCAGAAACATCGCGGTGCGGCGACGGCGAAGGCGACTCTGGTCGAACTACATGAGGCATCAGGAAGGTCGGTCGAGACCCAAAACCTGCTTGATATTTACTACATGTCGAAAGGCCCGATCGCGACCACGCTGGACAATGTTCGTGGACCGATTTTGCCTGCGGATGCGGAGCAACCTGGCAAGAATGTTTATCCATTTGGCCTCGACAGGACTGAGATCGATGCGTACCTGGCTGCGCATCCCGAGAAAGTCGCACAGATTAGGGACCTGCGAACGGTGGTACGCCGTTCAAGCGCAGAAAATCTGGCTGCAGATCTGGCGGAACTCGATGCGCATCCGGCTATCGACGTATTGCATGACGGACTGCGTGCGCGCTTGCAAATGGAACAGCCTGACGAACGCTCTTTTTACGCTATTCCATATGCACTCGCTTATGCAGAAGACATGGCCAAGGTACGTCAACATCTATTGGCCGCGTCTCACTTTATCGAGGATGAGTCACCGGATTTCGCAGCCTACCTGCAAAACAGGGCCCGCGACTTGCTTAGCGACGATTACGAATCCGGCGACGCGTCCTGGGTAAGTGGCGATTTTGCCAACCTGAATATCCAGATCGGCAGTTACGAGACCTATGATGACTCGCTACTTGGCGCCAAAGCATTTTTCAGCGCCAGCGTGCTTGCCCGTGATGCTGAGAAGAGCAACGCCCTGGTCGAGGCTATGGCGGGCTTGCAGGCGATAGAAGACTCGCTCCCTTATCAGCACCCCAAAACCGTGCGCAGTCGTATCCCTGTTGGCGTTTATGAGGTTATCGCCGATTTCGGTCAGGCGCGTGGTGCGAACACAGCAACCATTCTTCCCAATGAGGCAGCACACGCCCGTAAGTACGGACGCACTATTCTCATTCGATCGAACATTTTGAGTAATCCGGTGCTGTTCGCGAACACCAAGAAGCTATATGACTCTGCGGTTGATGCCCGCTTTCGTGATCATCTGACCAGCGGCGGAAAATTCAACCGCACCCTGTGGCATGAAGTTGGCCACTACCTTGGCGTCAGTGTTACGGCAGATGGCCAAGACCTGGCAGTCGCACTCGGCGACCGGACTGATTTACTACAGGAATTGAAATCCGACCTTGTCTCGCTATTCTCTGCGCCCGCATTACGCGCATCCGGCTACCACGATGACAACAGTCTGCGCGCGCAATACGCCGATGGTGTGCGCCGCACGCTACAGATTGTGCAACCTCGACCGGAACAGCCGTATCAGAACATGCAATTGATGCAGTTCAATTTCTTCATGGAATTGGGGTTGCTCGAAGTGGATGGCGATTCGGCGCAACTGATCGTGAATTACGATCGTTATCACGAAGTTGTCACCGAGATGCTCGAGCAGGTATTGCAGATTCAGTATTCGGGCGATTATGAAATGGCGGGGAAATTCATCTCGCGCTGGAATTACTGGGACGAAAAATTGCACGGCGAACTTGCCGACAAGATGCGGGACTCCGGCATTTATCGCCGCACGCTCGTGCGTTACCACGCACTTGGGGATTGAGTTGAATATTCGCTACCACAATATCCTGGAAACCATCGGCAACACTCCGATTGTTCGACTCAACAAACTCGCACCGGACAACGTTAATATTTATGTGAAGATCGAATCTTTCAATCCGATGGGCTCGGTCAAAGACAGGCTTGCGCTCGGTGTCATTGAAGATGCTGAGAAAAACGGCACGCTTAAACCCGGCCAAACAGTCGTTGAGGCGACCAGCGGCAATACCGGCATCGGTCTCGCCATGGTCTGCGCGCAAAAAGGCTATCCGCTGGTGGTAACGATGGCAGAGAGTTTTAGCCTTGAACGACGCAAGTTGCTGCGTTTTCTCGGTGCCAAAGTTGTGCTTACGCCTGCACACCTGAAAGGCAGCGGTATGGTAAACAAAGCTGTCGAACTCGCTGAGAAACATGGCTGGTTCCAGGTACAGCAATTCGAAAACGAGTCCAATGCCGACGCACATTCACGTACTACAGCGCCCGAGATTCTCGACGCGTTTGCCGATACGCAGCTCGACTATTGGGTGTCCGGATTCGGTACAGGAGGCACATTGAAAGGCGTGTCTCGCGTGTTAAAGGAGAAAAGCCCGGCGACGAAGATTATCGTTTGCGAACCCGACAACTCACCGATTCTTGGCAGCGGCATTCCACAAAACCGTGATGCCAATGGTGCGCCGAGCGATAGTCACCCCTTATTCCGGCCGCATTTGATGCAGGGATGGAGTCCGGACTTTATTCCCAAACTTACCGAAGATGTCGTCGATGCCAAACTCATCGATGCCATTATTCCGATCAACGGGAACGACGCGTTACACCTTTCAAAGTCGCTCGCAACTGAAGAAGGCATATTCGTCGGTATTTCGGCAGGCGCTACGCTCGCAGGCGCTCTCGCCGTAGCGGCGCAAGCTGAGCAAGGCGCTAATATTTTGTGCATGCTGCCCGATACCGGGGAACGATATCTCAGTACAACTCTGTTCGAAGATATTTTCGACGACATGAACGACGAAGAGCTCGAGTTGTCGCGTTCCACACCGAATTACAGATTTGACTCTGCGCCGCCCCCACCGCCTGCAGAAGTAGCTCCGGTGGTAGTCGAAGCACCGCCTGAGGCGCTGGACTTTCTCGAGCTCTCGACACACGACACGGACAATCCGGTCGTCATGTTTGCGACCGAATGGTGTGAGTTTTCCTGGTCGGTTCGGAAAATGTTTGCCCACTACGAAATACCGTACCGAGCAATCGATCTGGACTCCGTCGCCTATCAGGAGGACAACAAGGGTGGCAAGATCCGCAAAGCAATAGAAGTAAAAACCGGCTTGAAGACGGTGCCACAAATCTATGTCGGCGGCGTGCATCTGGGCGGTGCTACGGAAACATTTGACGCCTGTAAAGACGGTAGCCTTGGCAAGATATTGGAAGAGAATGGCGTTAGTTGGAACAGGTCCGTCGATACCGAGCCGTATTCATTCCTGCCCGGGTGGCTGCACTCGCGTTGAATTCTCGGGCCTGAAAGCCCGCTCACAAATTGGCTTTCTATTCGTCGAAGAAATACATGCCTAGTGTCTCTGCAACGCAGGCCGGCTTGCGTTCATCCTCGATCTCAATGCGCACTTCTGAGGTCAGTAGCAAAGCCCCGGCGCGCCGGCGCGCCTGCAGAACGGTTGCACGCGCGCGAACTCTCGAGCCAGTGAAGAGCGGCGTATAGAAACGTACTTTGTTAAGCCCGAAATTAATTGCTCGGGTCAAATTCTTGACCTCGATGAAGTTTCCGGTCAACGCCGGAATCAGAGCTAACGTCAAATACCCATGCGCGATAGTCTTGCCCCCGGGCAGCTCACGCGCAGCGCGCTCCGTGTCAACGTGAATCCACTGATAATCGTTAGTCGCCTCGGCGAACTGATCAATTCGGTTCTGATCGATGACGACCCAATCCGACAACCCAGTCTCTTTGCCCTCGAGCGCCTTGGCGTCATCTATCGACGAGATAATTCGCGTCATGCTTCGTCTCTTCTTATCTGACACGAGATGATCGCAGCTTTCCGGGTAGAATGTCGAGATGGTAACGGCAGCGAATAGTAGTGGTGTATACGCGATAGTGCTTGCTGCAGGCTCAGCGACGCGCTTTGGGTCCAGCAAGCAACTTGCCGAGTGGAATGGGGAAAAGCTCGTTCGGCGCGCCACCGCCGTTGCGGCGAAAAGCTGCGGCGCGCGCACTATTCTCGTGGCTGGTCATGATTGGAATGCTGTTTGCAGTGCGTGTAAGCCCTTATCCGGATGCTTCGTCATCAATGAAAAGCATACGGCAGGTATCGGTACCTCGCTCGCCCTCGCCGTCCGATCGATCCGACACGTTGCGTCAGCGGTCATTGTGCTGCTGGCGGATCAACCCATGGTGACCGCCCAACATGTATCCACTCTCATTGAGAAGTGGTCCGGCGATGAGCGGGAAATCGTCGCAAGTGCGTACGCGAATACCCGCGGTGTACCAGCGTTGTTCGGGAGCGCCTGCTTCGAAAAACTCGGCGCGTTAACGGGTGACCAGGGTGCTCGTAAATTACTCGACGACCCGCAGTTTGAGGTTCAGCACGTCGAATTTATAGATGCTGCGATGGATATCGACACCGTTGCAGATCTGGCTAGCCTGCCGCGCAACGCTCACAGTTGACCCAACCCGAGTTGCCGTCAACGTAGTGTTCTTTTTTCCAGATTGGCAGGCGTACTTTAATCTCGTCAATTATGAAGCGGCATGCCTGAAATGCTTCATCGCGATGTGGCGATGACACGCCAACCCAAACGGCACAGTCACCAATTTCGAGCAGCCCTTCACGATGGACGCAATGCGCGTGCAGGTGCGGCCACTGCTGCTGCGCTTCTGCGAGCACTTTCTGTCCTTCGCTGATTGCCAATGGCGCGTAGGCCTCGTACTCGAGCTGGAGAACAGTTTGGCCTTCGTTGAGATTGCGCACCCATCCCTCAAAGCTGCAATAAGCCCCTGCTGCGGGATCGATCAGCTCGCGCCGCAGTGTGTCCGGATCTATACAATCTTTCGAAATTGAAATCACATCAACCACCCGCGACCGGAGGGAACAACAGAATAGTGTCGCCATCGTTCACAGGCGCGTCCCAACTGGCCATCACATCGTTGATCGCTACTTTGCAATGACCGTTCGGCTCTGTTGATCCGTGACGATCTCGCGTCGCAACAAACACATCTGCCGTGGTGGCAACATCCAGATTCAGCGTCTCCTCGGATACACCGGCATGCTCACGAAACATAGCGAAGTATCGAACAGTTAATGTTTTCACGACGCAGCCTCGAGAATACTTTGCTCGAGATCATCGGGCGTATTTACGTTGTCGAGAGAACTGGGATTTGGCTGATCAAGCAGGCATGTCTCCGACCGAATCAAAACCTTGCGCGGGCAAACCATGCCAGCGTCGATGAACTCCCGCAGCACCTTGTCGCTGCCAGCCTGGTACACGGCACACAGCGGTTCCGGCAGGCCATCGTGACTGCTGCGAAACGCCGTAAATGGTTGATTTTCTGCAACATTCTTTAACAAG
>RCNC010000831.1_pt1 | contig 20235 bp, 18 predicted proteins | sample 2041301 | NCBI WGS metagenome assembly RCNC01 (sample SAMN09708231, study PRJNA481090) | Marine sediment metagenome, whole genome shotgun sequencing project. | biome: marine sediment; feature: ocean; material: sediment; isolation source: Sewage treatment plant 13A marine sediment (STP13A) ...
AAATCTACCCCAAACAATCAGGCAGATTCAGGCAGTAATTGCTTTTTGTCCAGCGTGGATCTTGTAAATATTCCAATAACTCCATTTATGCCGACACTCATTACAATATTGTAAAAGAAGGCCAGGAAGGCGATAAGGATGAGGGCTCCGGAAAGAGCCGCAAGTATCATCAGTGTATTGAATTCACCATCAACATAGAGCGTGCGCCTCAGCATTCCCTGCAATCCGGCCATCCCCATAAAGGCACCCATACCTATTCCTCCGATCAGGTGGCACCAGAAATGCACATTTGCCAGTTTCTGGCTATAGAATTTTGCACCATTGGTAAGTATGGGGAAGAGTATGTATACAGCTGAATAAAGTGTCATTGTCAGACCTATCAGCACAGCTACGTGTACATGGGGACCCACAATCCATTGCGTGTTGTGCAGGATGCGGTTGAGCCCTACATCTGCCTGCATGATCCCGGCCGGAACAGCCAACGCAAATCCCAGGAGTCCACCAAGCAGGAACTTAAGTTCATTGGTCATCTTCAAAGGACGCGCAGACCAGAGGGTGGCCAGGACAATGAAAAAGGCCAGTCCCTGGGTAATCAACTCAAATGCTGTAACAAATTCCCCCGAAACTACCTTTAAAATGGCAGGCTGGGCCTGGTCCGCCAGCAGGTGATGAGACCACACTGTCCAGGATACAACCAGTTCAAGCAGGAGAGCGGCCCTGGCAATATTTTGCATGAACAGTTTCTTGCCGGTGATCATGGTAGCCAATAGATACCATGTCCCTGCCACAAAGATCAGTACCAGTCCATCTGCAATGAGGTCTAGTCCCCACCAGAACCAGTTCTTATAGAGAAGGGCATCCACGGCTGAATTTTCCAGGTTATGTCCCAGCACAGCTGCGACCATGTACACCAGGATCAGGACACCGGTGAACAGGATAATTCCTGAATTAAGGGCCATGTCAACCGTTCCCCGGGCAATGGCAGCTACAGGAAGGGGAACCAAATGTTCTCTCTTGTTCTTCCTGAAAATATTCTCAGCACCACTGACACCTAATGCTGAAGCCAGCAATGCTCTGGAAGGTTGTTTTTCCCATCCCTCGGGTGTATAGACAATGGTCTTGAAAACATTGATCACAAAGAATACGGTCCCCACCATGATCAGGGCTATTCCCAGTATAAATATGGCCCCGCCAAGGGGATTAAACTGGCTGAAATCAGCGGGAAGGGGCCAGTACAATGTATACAAAGGTGCATAATGGGCAATGAACCCAGCGGCCCAGAAGATAAATGTACCAATGGCTATCAGGAGGAAATTCCAGTTGGCCAGTTTAAAACTCCACAATGGTTTTTTCATCAGGAATGGTACCAGGAAAAGAAAAGCACCACATACAATAGAGTAGGTTGATCCGAAGATTCCGACAAGGGGATGTGCTGTCATGATAGCAAAAAACTGCGTCTCGCTCACGAAAGGAAGCGGGTTGATCTCAAAGAGCCTCATGATCATCCCTTCTACAACTACAAAGAGATAGTACACAAGTCCAACCACAACAAACCGCAGGGTTAGTTTCTGCATGGGCGTCAGGGTCTTCGGCTTGAATAATCCCTGTTCCCCGTTCATTAAAGTTTGTATATAGCTCATATCAATTGGTTTTTTCGGTTTCATCACAACCCACTACTTCAACTGCATCCTTTACGATCATGTGGATCCCCTTGGGACCGGAATACTCCGTTGAACGTATGGTATAAACTCCGGATTTCTTGAATTCCCAGAGAATGTCGTTGCGGTGTCCGGGGACTACCTGCATCTGGAAGAGCATGGAGTTGTCCTGCCTGAACAATCCGAATCCATAGGTAAGGTCATTGGATGTAACATCAAACTCGACCAGCTCATTGCAATTGATGATCAGCTTATCCGATGGCAGGATAAATTTGTGATCCTGCATCGTGATCTCAAATGTTTTGTCAGGGGTGTAATCTCCGCGGTGCAGATCGACTGGTGTCCACGGAATGGTGTTGTAAGTAATGATGTGCAAGGATACTCCCAGCACAACAAGAAAACCGACGAAAATGTAAAATAGCCTTGGCTTGACTGTACCGCTCTTGCCCTTGGTAATCCGGAGTGCAAACCACCCCATGACCAGGAGAATCACAATACAATACAAGCTGTAGGCGATTGTTTGTCCCCAAAGGACAATACTTGAATCAACCATAAAACCTCCATTTTTTGTAGTTAGTAATGAAAAAAAATGTTTTGTTGAATTGCTTTCTAAAGTTAATAAAATCTGGTTTGCTATTTCTCCAGGGTCCTGAAAAATTCCAGGATCTTCCTTGCTTCCTCCTGGGTCAGGTTCTGGTTGGCCATGGGGGCCAGGTACCTGGTAAGTAATTCTTTCGCTACCGGATCGTTTTCAACCATTTCCTCCGGATTCAGGATCATATTCATGATCCATTCGGGCTTTCTCCTGTCCAGGACGCCAAGGGGTGCTGGTCCGACATATTTCTGGGTCGGCTTATGACAGGAGGAGCATTTATTCTTGAAGATCTCTGCACCTTCAGTCACCATGGCCTGGTTAAGGGCACCCAGCTGAATACTCGATACCGGGCCAAGGCCATTTGTCATGGGGAAAGTACTGGCGATACGGGCTTCAAAATCTTCATACGATTCTGAGAGGGCAGGATTGGCACCGGCGAGGGTCCGGGCACCCAGTTCCTGTCCCTGGATCTTCACCTTTATGTATTCAATAATTTTCCACCTGTCTCTTTCTGAAAGAACAGGGCCAAATGCACCCATCAATCCATATCCCACCGTAACCACATGAAATAATTCTCCACGAGAGGACTGCACTAACCTGTCCTGGGTCAAGTCCCCAGGTTTTACGGGAAGTTTACCGCTGGTACTCAGGAATCCGTCACCCTTCCCGGTTTCCCCGTGACAGACAACACAAAAAGTGGTATAAAGCTTCTTTCCTTCAAAAACATGTTTCATGGCCATCTGCTCTCTGCTCAACAGTGTTTGTCCAGCCAGTAACCTGTTTTCCGGGAACACATCGAACCTGAATGCGACCAAATCCTGCGGCATGGTACCAGAGACAGGAACCTGTTGGGTCATACTGTCAGGGAATACAGGGTTTTCGCTGTATGCCTCATATGCCTGGGAGTAAATCATGTCAGGCATGAAATCATATCCAGGCATATTCCTGTGCCTGTCACAGGAACCAAATAATATAGCCGGAAGGATTAAAAATGCGGAATTTCTTACTAATCTTCTCATTACATGCATATTAAGATTCATAATGAAGGCTTTCCTCCAGGAAAGGATCATGTTGGACAATCAATGGTTTGGAAGCCAGGGAACGAAATACTACAAACAGGAACAGGCTGGCATATAAAACAGTCATTGAGATTTCCAGTACACCAATGCCTGCATGTTCTCCTGCTGCTCCGGGCATGATCATCTGGTAATAATCGATCCAATGCCCGATCATAACAATGGCAGCTATCAGGGCCAGCCAGTTTAGTTGCCGCTTTGACTGCAATTTCATTATGGCGAAAAATGGAATGATGAAATTGAGTCCCAGGTTCAGGAAAAAGACCAGCTGAAAACTTTCATGTCTCTGTATATAATAAACAGTCTCTTCCGGGATATGCCCGTACCAGATCAACAAATACTGGGAAAACCACAGGTATGTCCAAAAGACACTGAAGGCAAACAAAAATTTACCGAGATCGTGGATGTGGTCGGTCCTGATAAAGGCCAGATAACCTGCCCTTTTGAGGAACCATATCAGCAGGATCATAAAGGCAATCGAGGTCACAAACATCCCGATGAACACATACCAGCCGAAGATCGTGCTGAACCAGTGCGCATCTATGGACATGATCCAGTCCCACGAGCTCGCCGATACCGTGATGGCATAGAACACCAGGAATAAGCCTGCGTAAACCTTCCTCCGGTTATGATATTTAATATCGGCTGAATCCATCAGAAAATTGGTATTCTTCCTCATCATCCAGGTCAAACTTATCCAGCCTGCAAAATAGAGGACCATCCTGGCAAAAAAGAAAGGTTGATTCAGCCAGGCTTTCTTGCCCTCCAGTACAGCATCGTAGCCCTCGTAATGCGACCAGTGATACAGGTCATGCATGCCAAAAAAGACAAGCAACATCAGCAGGAATGCGATGGGGAGAAAAGTCGTCATGGATTCGGGCAGTCTTTGTAATGCCGTATGCCATCCTGACCAGGCGATCCTGTGAACCGCCAGGAAAAATGCTCCTCCTAAGGCAATCCCAAGAAAATACTGGTTATTCAAAAGCACATTGGCCCAGACCCTGGAGGCATCCGGTTTGAAAATGAAAACGGCCGCCAGGGAGATAAGTAGTCCCCCTGCTGCTGCAAGTACCAGTATGTTGCGATATTGTTTCTTAAAACTGAATTGCTCTTCCATAGCTGAAGATTTTCTGATTATTTTATTTCTATGTTTTGAATTCCAGCAAGCGCTGATTTAATATTATCCCTGGTGGATTTTTCATCACCCGCGGCGTTAACCAGGATCACAAACTTGTCATCGGTTATCCCGGGGTCAATTGGGTCAAAGTCCTTCTTTGGCTTCAACCTTGATTTAATTAGGAAGGCAGCGACCATGGAAAGTGCTGCAAACAGGATGGTACATTCAAAGGTGACTGGTATGAAGGATGGCACGGAAAGATATGGCTTTCCTCCAAAGACCAGGGGGTAGTCAACGGTGAATACCCATGCCTGGAAAATGAATCCCAGTAAACCACCCAGGGCTCCAAAAATAAATCCTATCATGGGGATACTGGTTCGTTTCATGCCCAGGGCTTTATCCAATCCATGAACAGGGAAGGGAGTCAATACATCGATGATCTTCTCATTGCTATCCTGTATAATTTTCACAGCCTGAAGCAATGGTTTCTCATCATCAAAGAAAACGCTTATAAAATTATTGTTTTCCATTGTTTAGTCTTTTTTAGGTGGATTTTCACCCGCGGTTTTCACAACAGATTTTACTTCTGCAATGGCAATGACCGGGAATACCCTGATGAATAAAAAGAAAGCAGTAAAGAAAAATCCAAGGGTCCCGATAAAGAGTCCAGCCTCAACAATTGTGGGCTTGTACATGGTCCAGCTTGAGGTCAAATAATCCCTGTGCAATGAGGTTACCACGATCACAAAACGTTCAAACCACATTCCTATATTAATCACAATAGACAGGCAGAAGGTGAACACCAGGTTGGTGCGTAACTTTTTAATCCACATCAATTGCGGAGAGATGACATTGCAGGTCATCATGATCCAGTAGGCCCACCAGTAAGGCCCGGTCGCCCGGTTCATGAGGGCATAATGTTCATACTCCACCCCGGAGTACCAGGAAATGAAAAGTTCGGTTATGTATGCCAGTCCAACAATAGATCCGGTAGCAATAATGATCTTATTCATCGATTCCACATGGCTCACGGTGATGTAATCCTCCAGGTGGAGAGCCTTACGGGTTATGATCATAAGGGTGAGCACCATGGCAAATCCTGAGAATATGGCCCCGGAGACAAAGTATGGTGGAAAGATGGTGGTATGCCATCCGGGAATAACTGAGGTTGCGAAATCCATGCTGACTATGCTATGAACTGAAAGTACAAGGGGAGTAGCCAGTGCAGCAAGTACCAGGGTAGTCACCTCATGCCTATGCCAGTGCCTGGCGGATCCCTTCCAGCCAAAACTCAGGACCTTATAAACCGTTTTCCTGAACCCGGACTTGATTTTATCACGGACAGTCCCGATATCCGGTATGAGTCCGACGTACCAGAATACCAGAGAGACGGTGAAATAAGTAGAAATGGCGAAAACATCCCAGACCAGGGGAGAATTAAAATTCACCCACATGCCCCTGGTATTTGGGTAGGGGAAAATATAAAAAGCCAGCAGGGGCCGGCCCATGTGTATAATCGGAAATAACATGGCACAGATCACTGCAAAAATGGTCATGGCCTCGGCCGATCGGTTGATGCTGGTTCTCCATTTTTGTCTGAACAGCAAAAGGATGGCCGAGATAAAGGTGCCTGCATGACCTATCCCTATCCACCAGACAAAATTGGTGATTCCCCATCCCCATCCGACAGTCCGGTTTAGTCCCCAGGTACCTATCCCATGCCAGCCAGTCCAGAAGATCATAAAAGCTCCAAACAACAGGGCAGATGCGGATATGAATATTCCGATATACCAGAGTTTTCCGGGCTTGTTCATCATCGGATCAAGGATATCTGCCGTGATGCTCTGGTAGGTCTTTTTCCCTTTTATTAAGGGAATTCTAATGGGTGATTGAAGCATGCTGTTATGGTTTTAAATCTTAAGCATTCTTGTTTCTAATTTTGGTCAGGTAATGTACAGATGGTTTGGTATAAATCTCCTCAAGCAGATTATACCTACGGCCGCTGCTAATCAGTTTGCTGATCTCAGATCCCTGGTCGTTCATGTCTCCGAACACAATGGATTTGGCCGGGCAGGATTGAGAACATGCTGTTTGCAGCTCCTCGTCTTCGAGTCCCCGATTCTCCGCCTTTGCCGTGAGTTTCGCCGATTGTATGCGCTGTATACAGAAGGAGCATTTTTCTATGACCCCCTGCGACCGCACCGTCACATCAGGGTTCAGTACCAATCGCCTCAGGTCATGGGTCATTTCAGCCCTGTCCCTCAAATTCCCGCTAAGAGTACCGGCTTCTGTATAGTTGAACCAGTTGAACCTTCTCACTTTATAGGGACAGTTATTATTGCAATACCGGGTGCCAATACATCGGTTATATATCATCTGGTTCAAACCCTCGGAGCTCTGGTTTGTGGCTGCAACAGGACAAACATTCTCGCAGGGTGCATTGTCACAATGCTGGCACATGACCGGCTGGAATACAACTTCCGGGTCTTCCTCATCACCGCTGTAATACCTGTCAATCCTCATCCAGTGCATCTCATGTACACGAAGTACTTCCTCTTTGCCAACTACCGGGATGTTGTTTTCTGCCTGGCAGGCAATGACACAGTTGGCACAGCCTGTACAGGTACTGAGGTCAATGGCCAGTCCCCAGTGATGATGTGGGTATTCCCTTTTTTCATAGAGGCTTTCACTGTGTTCAGCTACCTGGGCATGCATTTCATTTCCTGCTGCCGGATCTTTCTTGTAATCAGATAATCCCGCTTCCCTTACCAAGGCCCTTCCTTCCATACTGTGATGTGTCTGGGTCTGTGCCAGGGAATGTTGCTGACCGGTTTTGCTTATCTCGCCCGATGCCCCGTAATACCGGACCTTCCCATCAAGTAAAGATGTCAAATGCCAGGCATCTGTCCCCACTCCTTTCCCCACGATGCCACAAATCCTCCGGCCATAGCCCAGGGCAATGCCGATTGTGCCATAGGCCTGCCCAGCCTGTATATGCACTGGAATTTCCATATTTTCCATGCTGATCACATTACCGGCCTGCAAACCTAATTCCGATGCCTGCTTCGGGGAGACTGATGCATAATTGTCCCAGCATATCCTGCTTATCGGATCCGGCAGTTCCTGCAGCCATGGATTGTTAGCCTGACCGCCAAGTCCCATGGCAAGGCTTTCATAGAGTACCACCTCGGCGGGTCCCTTAAGATCGGGAAGACTGAATTTCAAGGAGGATGGATCAAAATGAGCTGCAACTTCTCCCTCATCTTCAATTATTTGCCCTGTCTCGCTTACCTCAACAACAGGAGCATCCGGTTCAAAGATGCCTTCCTGCAGGGTATGGTCGAAGAAGGCTTGTGGACTGAAATGTGCTGTCTGCAATGGCATGAATTTTTCCGCCCATGTGGCATTCATAAATTCGTAAAATCCGATCTCTGAGCCTGACCATTTTAACAGGGTATCCTGCATCTGCCGGGTATCAAAGATGGGATTCATCAAAGGCTGCATCAGGCTGTACTTATCTTTCTTAGGTTCAACATCATTCCAGCTCTCCAGGTAGTGATTATCCGGGCATACATAATTTACTGACTCATTTGTCTCATCCGGGCTTCTGCTTAAAGACACCGTCAGTCCAACTTTCTTAAGTCCAGCTTCAAACTTCTTTCTGTCATACCAGGTGTACACAGGGTTGACATCGTACATTAAAAGTGCATCGACTTCACCTGCATACATCTTTTCAACCAATTTTTCCATATCACCATCAATGCCCCCTCGTGTTCTGAGGTAGGATTCAAACAAAATGGTTTGGCCTATGTTGCCCAGGGATTTATTGATCTCATTAACCAGCAGTTGGATGCTTTTATCATTGGAGGCGGAAATCACTATGGATTTGCCCCTGGATGCCAGTAGTTCTTTGCTTACCCCGGCCACATTCACCGGAGTTGAGGGTGCCACAATGTTCCTGCTCTCAAGGGCTTTAATGATCTCCTTGTAGATGTTCAATAAAACAGCAGCTTCCTGGGAAGGTTTGATCTGTATTCTTTTGTCGGCATTGCTTCCCGTCAGACTGAGATTGGATTCAAACATGGTCAGTTTGCTCATCTCCCCTTCGGGATCTCTTCTTGAGGAATATTGCCAGGTATATTCAACAGGAGAAAGCCAGGTACTCAGGAAATCCGCTCCCAGGCTCACAATCACATCAGCCTTATCAAAACGGTAATCAGGAATGACCCTTTGGCCAAAACTAGATTCATTGGCTTCCAGTAAAGCAGAAGCCGATCTGGCATCATAGCGGATCCATTCAAGGCCTGGATATTGCTCCTGAAAACCTGTGATGACCGCCTCTGTGGATGGACTGTAAAGGGTCGGGGTCAGGAGGACTGTTTTACCACCTTCTGCTGAAATCTTTTGAAGCTTTTCCAGGATCTCCGCATCAACCGAGTTCCAATCTAAGGGCGTTCCATCTTTCATGGGACCTGTAAACCTGCTGGTATCGTATAAATCCAGCACAGATGCCTGCACCCTTGCGCTCGTCCCTCCCATAGTGACACCTGATGCAGGATTTCCTTCAATCTTGATCGGCCGTCCTTCCCGGGTCTTGACAATAATGCTGCAGTAATCACTCCCATCCATAAATGTTGATGCATAATAATTCGCTTCCCCGGGGGTGATCTCGCGGGGTGCTACTACATATGGGACTGCCTTCCTGATCTTGGTCTGGCAGGAGGCCATTGCAGTAACCGCAAAGCTGAAACCGCATAATTTCAGAAAATCCCTTCTGGATGCTGAACCGTCTTCCTTCAGGTCATCAAAAAGCGAAAAGGCCGATGTATCATCCTTTTCCGGTTTCTCCGAAAGATTTTCATTTCCTTGTTTTGAATCAATATCTCTCCAGTATTTCTTCATTGCAATAGGATTTATTTTGCATTGATATTTTAATAATGACATTTCCCACACTCCCTGCCGCCTATATCAGAGACCATAATGCTGTCAATCTTACCCGTCTGAAGGGAATCAACAAATGCAGGATAATATGCTTTGTAATATTCGTTGGAAAAATCGACGGCCGTTTTATCATGGCAGTCTATGCACCATCCCATGGACAGGTCTTCCGTCTGTTCAACAATATGCATATTTTCTACTTCCCCATGGCAGGTAATGCATTCTACCTTGCCCACCGTTACATGTTGCATATGGTTGAAATAGGTGAAATCAGGCAGATTATGGATACGTACCCACCGGATAGGAATGCTGTCTTCGGCAGCCTGCCGGATCTTCCGGATCTCGAAAAAGCCTGTACGTGTTCCCTCTTCTACATGTTTATGGCAATTCATACAGAGGCTGATAGGTGGGATCCCTGCATTTTTGCCTTTCAATACTCCGGAATGACAGAGATTGCAATCGATTTGATTATCCGTAGAATGTATGGCATGAGAAAATTTGATAGGCTGTACAGGAGCATAATGCTGTGAACGATTGAACCCGACAGCATCCTGAACCATGATTACCAGTACTACTGCCCATGCGATTGGTACCAGCATCCGACGGACTGTCCTCGGCACTTTTCGCAACTTTCTTTTTTCTACCCTGAGCAGGATAAGAAACACAAACATCCCGACAAAGACCCACAATCTCCATTTAAAGGATTTAGCCGTTACAGCAGGAGATTTGTCCAATCCAGCCATATAAGCGATAACCTCATTTTGCTCATCATTCGTTAATGATACGCCAGAATGGGCTTCCTTCATGACATCTCCTTCCGGTACATCGAAATATTCCCCAATGCCTTCGGCCATGTATAGCCCGGACCGGGATGCCAGGTCCTGGGCCGAGGGATTCCAGTTAAGGGTATCGGTCTCTACAAAATAATGGCAGTCAGCACAGGTTTTTCCGTCTGCATTCGCATTCCGCATATATATCTTTTCACCGGCGGATTGAAGTCCCGAGTCATCCCTGTTGTCCTGGGCTATACCCTGACTGACAGGCATCTGCCACAGCAGGATGAATGCTGCGGCTCTTAGTATGCTTTTTGAATATCTCATAGCAATTGATTTGTATCAGCTTAAGTTAAAAATCCTTCTTTCGGGCAATCCTGACCATGGCAAAGGCCGGGATCACTATCCAGCAAAGCATGCTGAATACAGATACCGGTATGCCCCTCGCAGTGCCGAAAAATTTCAAAAATACCGCTCCTGTATAGCCCATCATGGCGGAAATGTCGAGTCCCAGCATGATGGTCACCCTGGAAAGATCAATGGGATTCAACAGGGTCAGGATGATGGCCAGTGAATCTGTCGGGTACTCCTTAAAAAGAACCAGTAGAACCAGTATCAATGCATCAAAAAGAACGGCCAGAAAGAACCATATAAAAAGGGCTATACCGAATCCCAGGATCTTGTTTTCATGCCTCAATGCCGTCATATAGGCTATGGCAGACATACTGAAACTCAGACAGGTCCCTGCCAGCAAGATCAGCAGAAAATCACCAAGGTGGTCTGAAACCAGTATCCCGTGTAGCAAAAATGGAATGGATACGCCCGCCAGGAAGCTCAATGACAGGGAAAGTGCCAGCCCTGTATACTGCCCCAGGATCAATGATCTTCTCCTCACGGGTTGGGCCAGTAATAGTTCTGTAAATTCCCTTGAATTATAATAATAGATCGTTCCGAAAATGATGGAAACCAGGGGTATCAGTACAATGACGATATTCATCATGCTTACGATCGATTTGGTTAGATCAGCACTGAAATACAGGATCGCAGTGCTGACGACGATGAAAAAGACGAAATAGATTATCGTCCAATAACTTCGTATCAGGTCAAAAAAGCTGTATCTAATAAACTTTATCATTCCCGTTTTTGTCTACCAGATAGGCGATTGCATTTTCCAAGGTATCCCTGCCTGATTCAGTCAATATTTCCGCTAGTCTTCCTTTGAATATGATCCTGCCTTCCATTAATAATATAATACGGTCTGAAAATTCCTCCACAAGGCTCATAATATGTGTGGTGTACAAAATGATCTTCCCCTGCTTTTTCTTTTCTGAAATAAGGGTCTTGAATTTGGCCAGGGCAACCGGATCAAGGCTGACAGTTGGTTCATCGAGTATAATGATTGGCGTATCAAAGAGAAAACCCAGCACCATATTAACCTTCTGCCTGGTTCCCCCGGAAAGATTTCCCAGTCTTTTTTTCATCTCAGGCTGCAGCTGGAATAAATCTATCAAAGGCCTCTCATCCCCGTCCTGGTTTCGGATATCCTTGATCAGCCGGATCAGTTCATAAACCCTCAAGTTGTCCGGAAATCTGGCAATCTGGGGCAGGTAGGATATATCCTTCCGATACAGATGTGTATCCTGGACCCGAGTCTCATTAACCCTGACCTCCCCCTCTTTTGGAAGCACCAGGCCGATGATGGATTTCAAGAGGGTGGTTTTACCTGAACCATTGGGTCCGAGGACAGCATAGATCCCCGGCTCCTTGATATCCAGGCTGATATCTTTCAGGATGTGATTCCTGTTATAGTATTTATTCAATCCCCTGATCTCTATCATGGTTGATCTTCTTCATCATTGGTTCCTCATCCAGCAGGTTATGAGGTGTGATAACCGGGGCTATCTTTTCAGCATGGTTGATTAAATCAACAAGCAGACTCCTCATTAAAATGGTAGTCGATTGCATATTTCCTACCATGTAGGAGAAAAGTTTAACCGGACGGTAGGGTACATCAGATACTCCGTCCCTGTCAATGTCGTATCCTGCCGTGTTATCGCTCCAGAAATTCCCATTATAATCATTGTAATTTCTGCTACTATTTGTGGATACATCAAAGGTATTGTACAGAAAGTTATTATTCCGAACGGTAATATCCGCACAGCTGCCAAGGATATTCAATGCCCATCCGTTCCTGGTGAAATCATTGTTCATAAGGATGGTGCGGCTTACCCCTTCACCATATATTCCTGTTGTATTGTGCTGGAAACGGTTGAACCTGATATCGCTGTCGGTGATATCCTTCAGCAGGAGACCATATGATGCACTTCCCCAGTTATTAATGAAATCATTATCCTCCATCCGGATATATTTCGAGAACATGACAGCTACTCCGGCACCGTTAGATTCAAACCGGTTTCCCAGGTACTGGTCGTTATCGGAAAACATAAAATGAAGCCCATACCTTAAATTATCCACCACGATATTGTTTTCCACAATACTGCTATCGACAAATTCGAGGTAGATCCCATCCCGGTGACCTTCCGCATGATTTCCGGTGATGACAATATTCTTACAATACCATAAATGAATGGCATTCCCGGAATTCATTTCATGTTCAGCATTTCCCAGCATCCGGTTGTTCCTGATGATGCAATCCTGGCAACGTTCGAGGTATATGCCAAAAAAAGCGTCCATCAATCGGTTAGATTCAATGATGCAATGTTTGCTCCTGATCAGACGGATGGCAGAACGGTCCTCCACATAGCTAACTCCTACATCTTTGATTGTCAATCCCCTGATAACCACACTATCAACCCAGACCCGTATTATCTCGTATTCATTTTCTCCATCCAGGATGGGGTCGTTAACGCCAATCAAAGTCAATGGCTTCCTGATTTCAATGCTACCTTCCCGGTAGATTCCCTGAAATATCAGCAGTGTATCCCTGGCTTCCGCTGAAGCAATAGCCTCCGTTATGGATCCATACGGCTTACCCCTGCCAACTTCCAGCACTGCTGCATTCCCTGTTATGCAGACCATGATTAAAGCCGATATGATGATGAGCTTATTCAAATTCTTCTATGGCTTTTAATCTGATCGATTTAAAATCCTTGTAAATTTCTTCCCAGGAATACAAAACACCGCCATTGGTGGACTGAAACGCAGTAGCCTCCTTCCGGCCGGTGAAGGCTGTGAGATAGGCTCCCATGGGACTGGGCATTTTTCCGCTGACAAGATAGGTAGCACCCTTCGCGTCGATCAGGTGATTGGGGTCTGTATAGGGAGTTACCAGCAAGAACTTCGCCGCATCAGCCATCTCTTCATGGTAATGCAGATACTCAATCAGGCATTCAGCGGCATCAAAGGTGTAGACCTTCCCCTTCTCAGTTACCAGTTCAGAACCGTACCGCTGATCCATGATCATCATCTTGCAATACTCACATTCATCAGCACCATATTCAATGGGCCTTTCACTCACCTGGCAGGAGCCTAGTAACAAACCCAGGAATATCAAAGTGTTCCTGATCTTTTTAGTATTGCCTTCTTCTATTTTCAAATTCTCAAACTTAGATGGATATAAAAATTCCTGCCGGGTCTTAAATATTGTCCCCAATCCAGGTGCTCACTATAGGCTTTATCAAAAATATTCTCCACTCCTGAACTCATTTCCAGCAGGTATTTTGACAGCGCCCATGACCAGGATGCCCGGAGGTGGAATATTGCGAAAGCATCGGTAGGGGTTTCACCGAAAGTTGGTGATATCCTGTATTGGGCGGATGAGAACTCCCCTTCTGCCTGCACTGAGAACGACTTCTTCTGGTACCTGAATATGCTCATATTTTTAAATGGGGGGATCAGTGGCAAAGGTTCTCCCTCATGCGTCCTGGCAAAGGTATATTTGAAAAGGGAATAAAGCTTCAGGTCCTCAACGGGGGTCCATTGTAGCTGCAGACTGGCTCCATAGAGGAAAGCATGAGATATATTCTGGTATCTTTTTAATCCCGATGCGTAAAGATTCATTGGCGGAATGTCAGGATCTATCCTGCCCAGAATATAATTTTTGACCTTACTAAACTGGTTGCGTAAAGTAACCTTAAAAGCCGGTTGGGAATAATGGAGGTTGGCCCGTATATGCCTGGAGCTTTCCATCCGTAAATCCGGATTGCCCAGGTAATCATAACCATCCAGGGCATTGTAAAGGAAAAATCCGAATTGTTCACTATTCGTTGGAAGCCTCTCAGCATATCCCAGTCCGCCGTCAACACCGAACCTGCCTTTCCTGTAATTCAGATTCATATTCACGCTCTTTGGGAATTCAACATAAGGCCTGTTTATATCATATCCAAAGATGGAAAACTGGCGCCAGCCGGTTTCAGATGTTACCCGGGATATGCTATTTTCAATCCTAGCATCTAATATAAGATTCAAGGATTGGTTCAGATAACTTGTATTCCTGGCATAAACACCCACGACATTCCTGTACATGTCAGGCCATGTTTCAGCGTACATGGGTGGTTCACCAGGATAACCCGGCTGGTTCATATACATGGTCATATTTGCCCTGGAAAAGTTCAGGTAATCATCTACTTTAAGGTATAAATGATTGTTTTCATTCAAGGCAATCTCAGTCTCCAGAAAACCACCCCAGGTATCACTCCATCCAGGCATATCCATTCTCATATATACAGTGTCCATGGTCCCGCCTGGTTCATCATCCAGGAAGAAAGTACTATCCCTGCGAGAATCATCCATCAGGTGAAATACTGAATTATAATATAATTTGGCCTTGAATTGCTGAACCATCCCTTTTCCCGTGTATTTCTCATATTGAAGGGAATATATCCTGGCTTTTGCTCTGCCAACATCCATTGGCAAAGCAGGGTATCCTACATCGAATGCATCATCCAGCAGGAAATCCATCCTTAGGATATTATCATGATCAAATTCCACTTTCAGGACTGAGTGCAGATTGATCTTCTCGTATTGTGAGTGAGGAACATGTTCCCCATTACCATCTGTATAACTGGCATGCTTCCTGTAGGTGGCACTGGACCTGAAAGCCCATTTTTCCCGGTTGATTTCAAGGGCCCCGCTCGCATTGATCCCCTGTGAAACCGTTTCATAACCCGTCCCGGCCACAATCGAAAATTCACGGTCAGGGCTGGTCTCAGGTCCCTTCAGCAACATGTCAAATGAACCACCCACGGCAGATCCATGACGATTGCCAGCAGTACCGTGGGTGATCTTCAAACTTTCCAGGTTGTCCGGTTCAATGTAAGATGTTACCGGGTCCATTCTATCAGTGCAGGCACCAAACATCTTCATACCGTCGATGGTGATGTTTATCTGTCCGCCAGAGAATCCATGCATCTGAGGTTCCATGGCATAGGCCCCTCTCCTGATAAGGGATATTCCATCCAGCCTGGCATTGATCTTATCGATTGAAGAGAACCTGCTGGACTGGTATAGATCGAGGACGGTACGGTTATTCAAAGGAACCGTTTCTGTGATCGTGATCTCTTCAAGTTGAATGGTATCAAATACCGTAAAACTTTTCTCCTGGGAGAAAGCAGTGCTGGTAAGACAGACAAAGTATATGATCCAAACTTGGTTCCTCATTGACTATCTATTATTGCAGGGTAATATCCATATGGGCATCATCAGTGATGATTTCATTGCCCTTCTTTAAAGTAATATGAACCCGCCACCATCCGGTCATGGTGAAGTTCAATTTTCCAACATAGTGTCCGTCCCCTGTATGAGTTGGATGTTCATTATTGGGTGAACCATGGTCCATGGATGGCATTTCAGGTTCAATTTCCAAGGTAATATCCTCGGCAGGGGGAAAGCTCATCATGCTTTCTTTATAATGGATGGTAAATTCACAGGTATTGATCCCTACCATGGGCTTGACGGGTTCGACAATGGATACAAAATATTTAGTTTCATCAATGGCCGATATCACATTGATCTTCCTGGGTTCTTCCAGGCTCTTTACAACAGGGATAATGATATTGGCTGATCCCTCGTAATCACCAGTCTTGATGTTGACCTCCAGTGTCCACCCCATGTCCGCAGTGCTGGGCATGATAAAAACCACTGCCCCTTCAAAATATCCTTCGGCGTTTGTTACACCAGCCGGATTTTCAAAAGGTGCCGAATGTTTCATGGTTATCATATCCATCATAGGCTTAAGTTTCAGTTCCGCTTCACTCAGGGTATGGTTGCTTACCTGGTTTGTAATTAATAAAAACAATTTGTTATATCCCTCAAACAGGGTATCCAGTGCATATAATTCAACCTTAAACGATTGATCAGTAGAAATCCCGGATGATATTAATACCAGGTCTCCATTCTGATCTCCCTGATTATCTGATTTCTCACAAGAGATTAACGTTAGTGATATTGCATATAGTAAACCATATAAGATTACATTTTTGTACATACTTTTTTCATCTTTGCCAATTAACAATGCTAAGTTATTTCTTTAAGGATCAGGAGATTAACCTAACATTGGTGGATGAAAAATGGTCGGGATGTACTGAAATGTATAATCCATTGAATAAATTGTCCTTAATAATGCCTGAAATTGATGTGGCTTGTCTGTCAGTTTCTGACCCATCAGGTAATCTGTCCCTTCATTTCTATCGTTCTGGGGCGGAACAGGTTCATTCTTATCTAAAGGCTGTGAGACTTCTTTCCTAACCTGCTCCTTCAGATGACATTTCCCGTTGCATTTCATTGCCTTTTTATTCCTGTTGATGCAAAAGTTTTCAATAATGTAATCCTTTCGTGCCAGGTATTCCAAAAACGGGATAGCTGGCTTCACAAGCATGAATCCAAAAATCACTATTAATACTATGGCATTGATCTTTATCATCCAGTAGTACGTCTGCTTTTCATTCCAAAGTAAACAGACAGGCCACCACATAGAATGGATAATGCCAGGAAGAGTGATCCCATTCTGGGCAAAGAAATGGCTAAAAAATTCAGTATCTGTTTCTTCCCGATTAACGGCGGCTGGTAAGCCATGCCCTCAATTTTAATGGCAGCCGAAGAATCCAGATTATGACCGTAATCATATTCCCATAAATAAAAATCATACAATGCTAAAGTAGCCGCCGCCGCAATCAGAATAAACCAGACCAGGTTCAACTGCCACTTGTTCAGAAAAACAAAAAGTAGTGCCAGTCCTGTCAGGGCTAAAATAATGTAAGGCATGTATCTTAATTCAGGGATGGATTCCGGCTCAATTGCCTTCATGCCAATATAGTGGTTCATAATATTGATATTCTGCAATGTGTTCGGTTCAGAACCTGTGATCTTATTTACCCAGATATACATACCCAAACCCTTGGGATACTGGGGGGCTTCAAGTGTTATCTTCCAGATGGGAAAGACAAACATCAATGGAAGCGCAACTGCTGCAGCCAGCATGAATATTCTAGTCTTTGATTTCATGAATCTGTTTTAGCTATTTTCTGACCTGGAAGAGAAAATTTCCGAAACAGGTCCCGCATGAAAATTCTTGATAACCCAATAACAATTTATTGCGGGACCTGTCCGGAAAAATATTATTATTCATAGTTTCCTACGTTCCACTTCATTTCGGGACTCGAGCCTCTCGCTGAGACCCGTATATAGCCCTGCATTTCCTGGTGTAGCGCAGAACAGAAATCTGTACAATAAAACGGAATGACCCCCTCAAACAAGGGCTTCCACAGCAGCGTCTCTGTCTGACCAGGCATGATCAGCAATTCAGAATTCTGCATACCCATTACAGCAAATCCATGAGGTACATCAAAATCTTGTTCGAGATTGGTAATATGGAAATACACCTCATCTCCCACTTTGATTCCTTCAATATTATCCGGGGCAAAATGCGAGCGAATGGTGGTCATATATATACGCACTACATTTCCTTCCCTGACTACCTTGGTATCCTCTTCAGACATGATCGCATGAGGGTGATGGTTCTCCTCGAGTTTATACAATTGCTTTGAATTGTTCATGATTACTTCAGCTGGAATTCCCTGAGCATAGTGTGGCTCCCCAACAGTAGGGAAGTCAAGAATCAACTGCATCTTGTCACCTGAGATATCGAACAACTGGGCGGACTGGTTCAATTCCGGTCCGGTGGGAAGATACCTGTCCTTGGTAATTTTGTTCAAAGCCACCAGGTACTTTCCCCAGGGCTGCCTTGAATCTCCGCCAGGTACCATAAGGTGTCCTACAGAGTAGTAGGTTGGGGCCCTGTCAAGTACCTCCCAGGTACCTACCTTCCACTTGATCACCTCAGAGCTAATGAAGAATGTAGTGTAGGCATTCCCATTGTTATCAAATTCGGTATGCAATGGTCCGAGTCCCGTGCTTTTCACAACTCCGGCCAGGGTGGCATCAAAATTCAGTACAGGTATACCGTATTTCTCATCTTCGAAATCTTCATTCTCAATGGCAGCTTTCATCTTGGTGAACGAGTGAACTGTAAGATCTGCTGAAAGCTTCCCGTTCCCGACAATGTATTCCCCGGTGGGATCCACATCCACTCCATGGGGAGATTTCGGGGTGGGAAGAAAATATACCAGTCCCGGGCAATCTTCCGGTTTAAGTACTTTCACCTTGTTCAATGTTTCCGAAGTGGCCATCTGTGTCCCTTCATCGTAATAATTCCTCATGTAGGAGGAATTCATTTCTTCATAGTTCCCTTCAGCAATGAATTGCTCGGCCAGTTTCCAGTTCACAGCTGCAATAAAATCCTTATCATGCTTGGAAGCTTCAACTTCAAGCAGTGTATTGCTTTCTTCCGTATTGTAACTAGTGAAAAATGTCCATCCGTCAGATTCCCCTTTTCCTGAATGGGCAAGATCGTAATTATAGCCCGGCATCAGGATCTGGAAAGCAATATCCATTCTGCCATCATCTGCAATCTTTACAAATGAAAGGGCTCCTTTGTAGTTGCCTGCATATTCAGAGATGGCCATGTCCTTTTGTGGGACGGGTACACTAAAACGTGTTCCAGCCACTACATATTCAGTATTTTCAGTGGTGAATGGTGAACTGTGGTTCCCGGCAGAGTTGGGCAGTTCAATAATCTCAACGGTTTCAAACGTCGTCAGATCGATCCGGGCGATTCGGGGGGTGTTATTCGCATTGATAAACAACCAACGACCATCAGGGATACCGTCTGTCTGAGACAATTCCGGATGATGTGAATCATCCCATGGAAGGAATCCATGAGAAGTTTCCAGCATGGGTTTGGTTTCTTCATTGAAACCCCATGCTTTTTCAGCATCCACAGAAAATACGGGTATGACCTTAAACAGCCTTCCTGAAGGTAGTCCATACACGCTGACCTGCCCGCTGAATCCGCCGGACATGAAAGCATAGAATTCATCGTATTCTCCGGGTGCCACATATACTTTCTGTGCAGCATCACCTGCACCCAATGGTCCTTTTGAGCCATTTTTATCACCTCCACAAGATGCCATCAGCATCAGGGTCAGTGAAAAAACGATCAAGTTTCGGAATCTTTTTAAATTCATAGTTCTAGATTTTTGTTGGTAAATGGTTAATTATTAAAAGCTAATTAATATTATTTGCAATCTTATGTTTTTCGGCAAGTTCTTTCAGGTTCTGGGATGCCATACTTGTTTTAATGGATTGATTCAATTCACACCAGTATTCCTTTAGTACACATGTTCCTTTCCTGGGACATTCACCATTGATATGCAAGCAATCGATTATGACAAGTTCATTCTCAAAAGCTACATATATATCATATATGGTGATTTCATCAGCGGGTTTGTTCAACCTGTAACCACTTTTTTTACCACCAACATTTACAATTAATCCAGCAGCCTTCAGGTCGGCAATAATATGATCAAGATATTTTACAGATACATCCTGGTTCTCCGCTATTTCTTTCTGCAGTGTACCCTCCTCACTATCCTCTTGTAAGGTAAGCTCAAGCATGGTTCTTAATCCATATCTTGTTTTTGTGTTGAATTTCATCTATTTTTACACTTATCCTACCAATTTAGTAGGATAAAAGTATACTTTTTTTTTTACTATGAAAAAT
>RCNC010000832.1_pt1 | contig 20229 bp, 21 predicted proteins | sample 2041301 | NCBI WGS metagenome assembly RCNC01 (sample SAMN09708231, study PRJNA481090) | Marine sediment metagenome, whole genome shotgun sequencing project. | biome: marine sediment; feature: ocean; material: sediment; isolation source: Sewage treatment plant 13A marine sediment (STP13A) ...
ACTGCAACGCATCGAGCAATGGAACGATCAACTGCGGGCCGTTATCGCGGTTAATCCCGCTGCTATGGAACAGGCAGAATTGCTGGATGCTGAGTATGCCGCCGGCCGGGTTCACGGTCCCCTGCATGGCGTGCCGGTACTGCTCAAGGACAATATTGAGACCCTGGATATGCCCACCACCGCAGGTTCGCTCGCGCTTGCCGGCAACCGGACGGGGCGGGATGCATTCCTGACCGGGCAGCTCAGGTCTGCGGGTTTATTGATTATCGGCAAGAGCAACCTGAGCGAGTGGGCTAATTTCCGTTCGGAACGCTCTTCCAGCGGCTGGAGCGGGGTTGGAGGGCAGGCTCGAAACCCATACGATCTGCTGCGCTCGCCTTGTGGATCCAGTTCTGGTTCAGCGATTGCCGTGGCGGCCGGCATGGTGCCGCTTGCCGTTGGTACGGAAACCAATGGCTCCGTCATCTGCCCTGCGGCGGTCAACGGCATCGTCGGTATCAAGCCGACAGTGGGCCTGGTCAGTCGGCGCGGTATCGTACCTATTGCCCATAGCCAGGACACGGCTGGACCGATGGCCACGAACGTCAGGGATGCTGCATTTCTGCTGAACGCGATGACGGTTGCTGATCCGATGGATGCAGCCAGCCCGCAGGGGAAATTGGTTTTCGAGCGGGATTATTCAACCGCCCTTAGGGTGAATGGCTTACGCGGCAAGCGCGTGGGGGTGGTTCGCTCGTTGGCTGGATTCCATGAAGGTGTCGATGAGCAATTTGACCGGGCAATCGCTGAACTGTCTGCTGCCGGTGCTGTACTGGTTGATGGGCTGGCCTTTCCGGAGTACCCGGAGGGTTTCAGCCAGGCGTCTTATGACGTGCTGCTGTTCGAGTTCAAGCACGACCTGAACGAGTATCTCCAGACCTTACCCGGCCCGCAGGGGCAGTTGACGCTGGAGAAGCTGATTGCATTCAATCAGGAGCACGCCGGCCGGGAAATGGAGTGGTTCCAACAGGAAATATTTCTAAAGGCACAGGCAACGACCGGGCTGGACTCAACAACCTACCAGGAGGCCCTGGCCAGGGTCCAGTCCTTCAGCCGGGAAGGTATCGATGACCTGCTGCAGGAGCACGATCTTGATCTGCTGATTTCCCCAAGTAACACGCCGGCCTGGTCGATTGACCTGGTGGTGGGGGATCATTTTCTCGGTGGCAGCAGTTCGTTTCCGGCACGCGCCGGCTACCCCCACATCACCGTACCTATGGGATTCGTACACGGGTTGCCGGTTGGCCTGTCTTTTTATGGGACTGCATTTTCCGAGTTGGTGTTGATTGAAGCAGCCTTTGCCTTTGAACAGGCCAGCGGGTCGGCCCGAGCCCCCACGGGTTTTGGCGACTGGAAGCCGGCGGTATCAGAAAATGCCGGGAATCAGAACCTTCCTCTCAGCGGGGTACTCGGCGAAATGCTCGCGATACCATCGATGGTTGGACAGGGCGCGCGGTGCGAGGTTACAGAAGGTGAAGAGGGCGAAGGCGGCACCTGCCAGTGACCAGGTCAGCACGGCCCAGCCGACCCACTGGATGATTTCACCCAGGTAATGCGGAGAGCTGACCCAGCGAAACAAGCCGCCGTGCGGAATGCGGTAGCCCCTCTCGCCCGGTTTTCGCAGTTCGCGGATCGTCTTGTCGGACTGGAAATGCAGGCAGAACCCGGCCAGAAAAAGTACCGTGCCAATGATGAAGTGCTGCGTGAATAGTGGCGTCCCGTTTTCACCCGCAGCGATCAGCGCTCCCGCATTGTTGTAGCCGTTCAGTGAATTGAAAAACAGAGCGAACAGAACCAGCAGAGCCGGGAATGTCCGGTCAGAAGGTTGCATCAATGTGGGGAACAGAAAGGTGCGGTAAGCATAGTGGAATACCCACAGGCACAGCGGCACCCAGGCCTGTGGCATCGCCCGTACCGGGCTGGTCAGTACCAGCAAGGTGATGACCAGTAGTGCGGGTAACTCCATCAGCACCCATGCGGCGCGGTTGGGCAGACTGGGTCCCCAGCCCTCCTGGTAATGCCGTCCATAGGGTGCGGTTACGAAAAGCAGGCTGATTAACACCAGTGGACAGAGCAGGAACTGGATGAGCAGCGGCAGGTTCATGTCAGCATCTTGCCAGATTTTCGCTATCATGCGCCAATGAGAAATTTTTTCAGAAAGCTGCACCGCTGGCTGGGTTTGTTAATGGCCCTGCAAACCATCGCCTGGATGGCCAGTGGCCTTTTTTCTGTGGATGCTGCATATCATGGATTTCGATACACGTGACGATTTCAACCATCCGCTGCTGCAGATTGCTGCCGCCCTAGGCTTGATTATTGCGCTGAGTGGGGTGGTCTTCTGGGCGATGACGACCCGGCTATTCAGGCGCAGAAGGATCGGTCCCGGTCTTGCGGTCAAATAATCCGCAGAACTTTGGCGCCTTCGATGTCGCCTTGCTTTAAATCCAGTAGGGCCTGGTTGGCGGCCTCGAGCGGGTAGGCGGCAACCCGTGGCCTGAGCGGTATTTCAGTGGCCAGGCGCAGACATTCCTGGACATCCTTGCGAGTGACGTTTGCCACCGTGCATAGAGACTTCTCCCGCCACAGGTGTGTGTTGTAATCGATAGTGGAGAGTACTTCGCGGTCGTCCGTTTCCTTGCGAATCGCATTGATCACCAGCCTGCCTCCGGGTGACAAAGCCTGCAGGGCGGAAACCACCGGTAACCAGGCGGGTGTGGTATCGATAATGGCGTCGAGACCCGTGTCCGGCCGGTCGGTGGTGTTTCCGGCCCAGTCCGCGCCCAGCTGTAAAGAAAAATCGCGTTCTTTCAGGCTGCGTGCAAATATGAAAACCGGTGAATCCGGATACAGGTGTTTTGCCATCTGCAAAACCAGGTGACCTGATGCCCCGAAGCCGGTCAATCCGAGGCTTTGGCCATTCTGCAGCCGGCAAAGACTCAGGGCCCGGAAACCGACCGCTCCGGCGCATAGCAGGGGCGTTGCTTCCAGGTCGCCGATTTGCCCCGGTATGGGGTGGGCAAACTTTTCCGGTACCGTCATGTATTGCGCATAACCACCGTGGGTGTCGCGACCGCAGGCGACGAAGTCAGGGCACAGGTTTTCCCTGCCGCCGAGACACCAGCTGCAAGTGCCGCAGGCGGAATGGATCCAGGCAACACCGATACGCTGTTTCAACAGGTCCGTGCTGCAGCCCGGCCCTTGTGTGGCTACCGTGCCAACGACCTGGTGCCCGGGGGTCATCGGCAGGGTCGCAGGAGCGGTGCGGCCTTCAATTTCATCCAGCTCGGTGTGGCAAACACCACAGGCATGGACACGAATCAGCAACTCACCATCGCCGGGTTTCGGGATAGCCACCCGGTCTTCCTGCAGCGGTGGATTATCCGAATTGAGCGGTCCCAGCCGGTGGATGCGCATGGCGCGCATTTTAGGTTCTGCTTTACTCATTGATTCAATCATAGTTCGCGTCATTTCTGCCGCCATTGATACTAATCATCCATTTTGCCGGTGTCTGGTCTAAAATAAAATCTGGGGTGCACTTTGAGAATGGAGAAAGAGATGTCCGGCTATACAAAAATTGCTGTTGCGATTGATCTGAGCAGTGAGTCTTCTGCGGTTATGAAGAGAGCACTTGATGTGGCTGCACCGGATAGTGAAATCCACCTTCTTTATGTTCAGGAGCCAATGGATTCGGTGTACATGGGAGTTGTGCCTTATGGTCCTGTTTTTGTCGGCATGGATGAGGTTGAGGAAAACCTGCGTTCAGAATTACGACAGAAACTGGATACGATCGGTGAGACCGCCGGTGTCCCTGAATCAGGCCGTCATTTCCTCAGTGGAACACCGGCCCGTGAAATACGCCAGTTTGCTGAAGAAAACGGGATGGACCTGATCGTGCTTGGAACACATGGGCAGAAAGGTGTCCAGCTCCTGCTCGGCGCCACGGCCAACTCGGTGCTTCACGGTTCCAGTTGCGACGTGCTGGCGGTCAGGGTATTTGACGCGGATTAATTGAACCTCTTCTGGCTGGCGATATTTTTTGCCGTCCTGGCCTGGTCGGGATGGCACCCTCATGACTATCTGACCTGGTGGCTGGAGGTTGCCCCGGCGCTGATTGCGCTGATTATTCTCTGGTTTACCCGTAAGCGTTTCCCGCTGACGCCTTTGTCCTACTGGTTGATCCTCGTTCATGCCATCATCCTGATGGTAGGTGGCCACTACACTTACGCAGAAGTGCCGGCAGGAGACTGGCTCAGAGACTGGATGGGTGGTGACCGCAATAACTACGACAAGTTGGGACACCTGGCGCAGGGCTTTGTGCCGGCGGTGGTCGTCCGCGAGATTTTACTGCGCAACCGGGTAGTTGCCAGGAGGGGTTGGCTATCGCTCTTCGTGGTCAGCATTTGCCTGGCGTTCAGTGCGCTGTATGAATTGATCGAATGGTGGGTTGCGCTACTAAGCAAGCAGGGAGCAGAAGCGTTTCTGGGTACGCAGGGGTATGTCTGGGATACCCAGTCCGATATGTTCCTGGCATTACTGGGCGCCGGACTGGCGATCGTTATGTTGGGGAAATGGCAGGATCGGCAAATTGCTTCTTTGCCCTCAGGCGCCCGTCTGCCGTAAGTTGCTCTCCGGACTCTGTTCCAGACTACCGAAACGCCTGACGATACTGGCCAGTATGCCTTCACTGTCCAGGCCGGCCTGGTGCAGACATTCGCCACGGGTCCCGTGTTGAATGTAATTGTCAGCCAAACCTAAATTCAGGATCTTCAGCGGTTGTCCTTCTGCCGCCAGGAACTCATTTACCCCGCTGCCGGCGCCACCGGCAACCGCATTTTCCTCAACAGTCACCAGGTAGTCATGCTGCGCGGCGGCCAGGCGGATGGCTGCGTGGTCCAGCGGTTTGACGAAACGCATGTTGATCAGGGTTGCATTCAATTGTTCGGCCACGCTGGCACAGGGTTCAACCATGCTGCCGAAAGCCAGGATAGCCAGCTTGCTACCCTGGCGAGCGGTGACAGACTTACCCAGGGGCAGGGCGGTCATTTTTTGTTCGATTTCAACACCCGGTCCACGCCCGCGTGGGTAGCGTACAGCGGCTGGCCCATCGTGACAGAAGCCGGTATACAGCATCTGGCGGCACTCGTTTTCATCCGCCGGGGCCATGATCACCATGCCCGGGATGCAGCGCATGAAACTAAGATCGAAACTTCCCGCATGGGTGGGGCCGTCCGGCCCAACCAGTCCGGCCCGGTCGATGGCAAACAGCACCGGCAGGTCCTGCAATGCGACGTCATGAATCATCTGGTCATAGGCGCGTTGCAGGAAGGTGCTGTAAATGGCAACCACCGGGTGTGCATTTTCGCAGGCCATTCCAGCCGCCAGCGTGACGCTGTGCTGTTCCGCGATCCCCACGTCGAAGTAACGCTCCGGGAATCGTTTGTGAAATTCGACCAGTCCAGATCCCTCGCGCATTGCGGGGGTAATGGCCAACAGGCGTTTGTCCTGTTCTGCCATGTCGCACACCCATTGTCCAAATACATCGGTGTAGGTGGGGGCAGGCTTTGAGCTGGCTGGTTTGGCTACAACCCCGGTCTGCGGATCAAACGGGCCGACCGCATGGTATTTGATCGGATCTTTTTCTGCCGGTTCGTAACCCTTGCCCTTTTCAGTGATGATGTGCAGCAGGTTGGGCCCGGGAATATCGCGCGCGGTGCGGATAGTCCGGACCAGCGTGGGTATGTCGTGACCGTCAATCGGTCCGAGATAGTTGAATCCCAGTTCCTCGAACAATGTGCTGGGCATGACCATGCCCTTGATGTGTTCTTCCCAGCGGCTCATGAACCGCCAGGTGCGGGAGTTGCGGTGCAGCATGCTTTTGCCGCGTTCCCTGATTCCCGTCATTGTGGGCCCGCTCATCAGGCGCCCCAGCATCTTGGTCATCGCGCCGACGTTGGGCGAGATGGACATCTGGTTTTCATTCAGGACCACCAGCAGGTCGTTATCCAGGTCCCCGCCGTGGTTGAGCGCTTCGTATGCCATGCCGGCCGTCATCGCGCCATCACCGATTATTGCCACGCACTTGCGGTCTTCATCCTCCAGGGCTGCAGCAGCAGCCATACCGAGGGCAGCGCTGATCGAGGTGGAGGAATGGCCTGTACCGAACGTGTCGTACTCGCTTTCCGAACGTTTCGGGAACGGCGCCAGGCCCTGCTTCTGCTTGATCGTGGTGATGCTTCGGGCACGTTCACACAGTATTTTGTGCGGGTAAGCCTGGTGGCCGACATCCCACACGATGCGATCGTGGGGCGTGTCATACAGGAAATGCAGCGCTACAGTAAGCTCCACACAGCCTAGCCCGGCGCCGAAGTGCCCGCCGCTGGTGGCGACAGACTCAATCAGGTATTGCCGTAACTCTTCTGCGACCTGCGGCAAATGTTCTTCATCGAGTTGTCTCAGATCGGCCGGAGAGTCGATGGAACCCAATAGTTGATAGTGTTGTTCGTTCATCGCTGCCATTTTAGCTGTGCCGGGCCCGGGAAGCTATCTGTCGCGACTAATAACATAGTCGGCGAGCCAGGCCAGTGTTTCGGTTTGACCATCGATATGTTGCAGGTGAAAAATGGCCTCGTCGCGCAGTTCCCGTGCTATTTTGCGGGAATTTTCCAGTCCGAGGATCGATGGGAAAGTGGGTTTGTTAAGGGCGGCATCCGCCAGTGTGCTTTTTCCAGTCAATTCTGTGCTGCCGGTCACATCCAGGATGTCATCATGAACCTGGAAGGCCAGGCCGATGCTTTCCCCATAGGCGGAAAGATGGGCCACTGTTTCGCTATCCGTTCCGGACAAAATGGCCGGTGAGGTGATCGCAGACGTTATCAATGCGCCCGTTTTAAGGCGATGCATGGTGGTGAGTTCCTGCTCGCTGATTCTCTGCCCCACAGCGCTCAGGTCCAATACCTGGCCACCGGCCATGCCGATGGATCCACAGGCCCCTGAAATCGTGCTGATGACGGCCAGGCTGTTCGCGCCAGTCGCGGGTAATTCACCGGCCAGTACCTGGAATGCCAGCGCCTGTAAGGCGTCACCGGCCAGGATGGCGGTTGCCTCATCAAAGGCCTTGTGGCAAGTCAGCCTTCCGCGGCGCAGGTCGTCGTCGTCCATGGCCGGCAGGTCATCGTGTATCAGGGAGTAGGCATGGATGAATTCAATCGCCGCAGCCACCGGGTCCAGGATTTCCACCGCGAGTCCGAGCGCTTCGCCGGTGGCATATACAAGAATCGGGCGGAATCTTTTGCCGCCGGACAGTGCTGCATAGCGCATGGCACGATGCAGTAACTGTGGCTCCTCGGCCTCTTGCGGCAGCTGCCGGTCGAGAACAACCTCGATGCGTGCCTGCCACTGCGTAACGCGTGCGGATGGCTCAGTCATCTGTGGAGAAGGGAACCGCTGATGATTCATCATCCGTATTCATCAGTGTTTGCACGGTTTGCTGTGCCTGGTCCAGAACGCCCTGGCAGTGGCGGGTCAGCTCCACGCCGCGCTTGAACTGTTTCAGTGACTGATCAAGGCTGAGGTCACCGGATTCCAGTTGCTCCACCAGTGACTCAAGTTCTTCAAGTGATTTTTCAAAATCAGGGAGTTTTTCGGTCTTTTTATTCATTATCATCTTCTTCTAGTTGGCAGTCAGAGCGAATTCGCGACAGCACCGGGTCGGAGGGCTGCCAGCAGTATTCCAGATCATTTTCGAAAAGCCAGTTTTTCAGGCGATAGCTTACCACCCAGTCGCCCAGGGCGACCGGTTCGCCATCCCACTCCAGTACAGGTATACCCGTTCGCAGCCAGGGTGGAATGAAGGCGGCCTGGAAAAGTTGTTTGATCTTGTGGCTGGGACCGTTCGGCAGCAAGCGGATCCGGTCTCCGGCTTCACGTGAACGTATCCTCCAGGAACCTGGTACGGGAGTCGTTTTGCCGATCAGGCGGACCATTCCGCAATCCGGCCCTAATTCGAGTTGTTTGTCCTGCTGCCATTGCAAGTCAGGGCAGGGTGGGAAAGGCGCACGCCGATGTAACCACAAATCACGCTGGTAACGTTTGATCATCCAGTCGCCCCATTGAACTTCGGCCTGGTTGATCAGCTTTGAACCGGCCAGTTGATCCAGGAACTCCCGCAGCCGTACTTCAGGCAGCATCGGGATTTCATGCTTGCGCAACCACTGGCGCATGATCAGGGTTTGCATTTCAGGCTCCAGTTCGAGCAATTTTGGCAACGGCATCCTGAGCCGGTCCTTAATCAGGTCACCGGACTGACCTTCAATAAACGCCGCCATCGCGGTGGCAGTGATGCGGGCATTTCTGGCGGTCCGGGACAGGCGGTTCACGACACCCGGCCAGCGTTTCTCCAGTAAGGGAAAAAAATCCTGTCGCAGGTAATTGCGGTCAAATGCCGTATCAGCATTGGAAGGATCTGTCAGCCAGTCCAGTTGACGACTGAGCAGGAATTGCTCGAGGTCGGCCCGGTGGAAATCCAGCAGAGGCCGGGCGACCCAGCCTTTTTCCAGTGTCCTCAGTCCGGGGATGCCGGCCAGTCCCTCTATGCCGCTTCCGCGCATCAGGTTCAGGAACAGGGTTTCGGCCTGGTCTTCCGCGTGGTGGGCTGTCAGGTAGGTTTCTTTTTCACCCAGTAAGCGGCCAATGGCGCGGTACCTGCCATTTCGTGATTCTTCTTCCAGGCTGCTTTTTGCAGCCCGGTTTATTTCCAGCTGCTCTGAATAAAAAGGGATGTCTCTGTCCCGGCAATAGGTTTCGCAGTGGCTTTGCCAGGCATCGGCGCCATCCTGCAATCCGTGGTGAAAGTGGACCGCCTGGATCGGCGCTTCCAATTGCTCCCGGCACTCATGCAAAGCCTGCAACAAAGCAGTAGAGTCCGCTCCGCCGCTAAACCCAACCCAGTACTTCTCTGTATCGGGCAGGCGGGCCAGACGGTCCAGCAATAGCCTGACCGTGAAATTCGCAGCTTGTTGCTTCACGTGACGTGCGCCTTGCCTAGTCCTGGAATTCACCAAATTTGAGCAGACGCTCATAGCGTTCTTCGATTATCTGTTCAGAAGTTTTTTGTTCGAATGCGGCCAGTTGTTTTTCCAGGCAGTCAGCGATACGTGAGGCTACCTCATCGGGCTCTTTGTGGGCACCACCGAGTGGTTCTGGAATGACTTCATCGACCAGTCCCATCTTCTTGAGGCGATCCGAAGTGATGCCCAGGGCACTGGCAGCTTCTTCTGCATTGGCCGCGTCTTTCCACAGGATGGAAGCGCAGCCTTCCGGCGATATGACCGAGTAGGTGCTGTACTCGAGGATATTGACGCGGTCGCCAACGCCGATGGCCAGGGCTCCGCCTGAGCCGCCCTCACCGATGATGGTGCAAATGATGGGCACAGGAAGGCGCGACATCACCAGCAGGTTGCGCGCAATGGCCTCGGACTGGTTGCGTTCTTCCGCTCCCACACCGGGATAGGCTCCAGGCGTGTCTATGAAGGTGACTAACGGCAGGTGAAAGCGGGCCGCCATGTTCATCAGGCGCAAAGCCTTGCGGTAACCTTCCGGCCGGGGCATGCCAAAATTGCGGAAGACTTTGGCTTTGGTGTCGCGACCTTTTTGCTGCCCTATAAATACGATTGGGCGGCCCCTGAAGCGGGCCAGGCCGCCAACGATAGCATGGTCATCCGCAAAGGCCCGGTCGCCGTGCAGTTCGTGGAACTCTTCGAAAATCTTACCGACATAGTCAAGCGTATAGGGCCGCAACGGGTGCCGGCTTAACTGTGAAATTTGCCACGGCGAGAGGTCCTTGAAGATGCCCTTGATCTTGGTGCGCATCTTGGATTGTAAACGCTGGATTTCTTCGTCGAGGTTGATGGCGTTGTCCGAGCCAACGTTTCTCAATTCATCAATCTTGGCTTGCAGTTCAGCAATCGGTTGCTCGAAATCTAGGTAGTTGGAATTCATTGCATTGCTCGCACGGGTGATCGTGCATTATAGCGTGAATAATTGTCTCGTACGGGGGATACGACTGAGCTGCCAATTGTCCATTGCCCAGTCCAGTATTTCATCAAGAACCATCCCGGATGGGCAGGCCTGACCGAGAAAATGGAGTGCCTGCTCCAGTGCCTTTGCAGGTGGCAGTCGGGAAACCGGGTCGGCGTCTTCGCGCTTGCTCAGCTTGTGGCCACCGGGATTCATGGCAACAGGGTGATGTGCATAGGATGGCGTGGGCAGGCCCAGACATTTTTGCAGATGGATCTGCCGGGCGGTCGAATCGAGCAGGTCGGCACCCCTCACTACCTCCGTAATTTCCTGGAACGCATCATCAACCACCACGGCAAGTTGGTAGGCGGCCAATCCGTCTGCACGCCGGATGACAAAATCACCGACCGAGTTGCGCAGGTTTTCTTCAACTGGCCCTTGTATCCGGTCAGTGAAGCAAATTGCTTCGTTATCGACTCTGAGTCGCACAGCACGGGGCGATTTACCGTTTGGCAGGCCCGCAGCGCAGGTGCCGGGGTAAACGCCGGACTGGGGCAGCTCCGAACGGCTGCATCCACACCAGTACGCCTTGTCCTGGTCCAGCAACTGCTCAATGGCCTGTTCGTAGGCTCCTGACCGCTGGCTTTGGTACAACACGGGTTGGTTGAAGAGCAACCCAAAGCTCTTCAGATCCTGGAGGATGCTTTTTGCACTACCGGGTACTTCGCGGGGTGGGTCGATGTCTTCGACGCGGACCAGCCAGCAACCGCCGGATGACTTTGCCTGCAGATAGCTGGCGACGGCCGCGATAAGCGAGCCGTAATGTAATTCTCCGGTGGGGGAGGGAGCAAATCTGCCTGTGCTGTGCATAGGCAGAGTTTACTGCCTATTTATTGAGCGATCACCTGTGATGATTCGCGCAGGAAAGCGCCGGCAATCAACTTAACGCCGCACTGCCACAGAACCGCCAGGCTGGAGGTGTCTGCTACCTCGTCCGCGATCACCGCTATGTCGTGCGGATCAGCGGCCGCGACTATCTTTCTGACGGCCTCCTGGTTCTTGGTGCTTGAGGTCAGGTCCTCGGTCAGGGCCGGCAATAATTTGACGTAAGAGACGTCAAGGTGTTCCAGCAACTGGCGGCAACGTCGATCCGAGTCAAACAGGCTGATCGCCAGTTGGCACCCGAGCGGTTTGAGTTCCTTCATCAGTCTCTGTGCCGGTCGCAAATTGACTTGTGCTGCAGCTGCCTCGATTTGCAGGATTACCCTGCTGCCTTCAACGCAGGAGGCTTGCATCTCTTTGGCGAACCAGGCTGGGAAACCATAATCCAGCAGCGAGTTGTTACTCAGGCTGATGATCTGGCGTTCTTCGCTATCCACGAAGGTTTTCAGCAATCCGGGAATCACGTGCCTGTCGATGGTTCCCGCCAGGTCATTGCGCTCGGCAACGGTCTGGAATTCCACGGAAGAGTGGTCGCCGCTCTCGCCGCGCATGAAGGTGATGTTCTCCATCATCTGCTCGCCTTCGCCATCAAGGTCGACGATTGACTGCTGGACGCTGTAGAAGTCCTGGTTGCCCAGTGCGTGCCGTATCCGCTCTAGCCAGTCCGGTTCGCCTTCGAGGGATGCTACTGCGGTCAGCTGTGGGCGGAACACGATCAGTTGGTCGCCTTTCTCCGCTGCCTCAGCCTGTGCTTTGCGAGCACGGGAAATGATTTCTGGTGAGTTGACGGTCATGCGGGCAACCGGCGCCAGGCCGATGCTGCAGGAGGCCGAGAGCGCGCGCTCACCAATTTCAATGATGTGGCCGCGATACGCCGACAGGATTTCCTGGCCAACCTGTTCGAGTTCCGTATTACTGTCACGCCCAATCAGTACGGCGAATCCGTGATCGCTGATTCGGGCTGCGATGTCCTTCTCGGCCAGATTCTTCTTAATGATACCGGCCAGGTCGGAAATGAAGGCATCCATGGTCTCTACGTTCAGTTCATCCTGGAGTTCGTCGATACCATCGGTTTCGATATACAGAACAGCAGCGGCACGATTGTCGCTTCCGGTCTTGATGCACTCGTCCAGAGCATCTGCAAAAGCTTTTCGATTGTGCAGGTGGGTGAGTGGATCGGTGTTGCGCATGCGCTCCAGTTCAGCTGCCAGTTCATTGGCGGCATCCTTGCGTTGCATCATCATCTGGATACAGTCTTCCCCGTCGAAGCGCGCGGGAGAGAAAACCAGGTTGGCACCGAAGTCGCTTCCATCCGGTCTGCTTACCTTGACCTCAAGAGGCTCGCTCGGGAATTGTCCTTTAGACAGCCCCCTCAACAGGGTTTTGAGATTGGTCTCACCGGCATCAAGCATTTCCAGTAATGACAAACCGGCGATGTCTGCATCTTCCTTTACCCGCAGTGCTTCCAGGTAGGCACGGTTGGTGTAAACGTGCAGCCCTTCGTGCACGTAGGCAATTGCATCACGTGAACTGTCCAGCAACAGATTGTAGCGGTGCTCGAGTTCTTCCAGGAACGCCTGTTGCTTTTCGAAGGTGCGTTCGTTCTCGCTGCTGCTGATCAAGCGGTTCACCGCTTCGGTCAGCAGGTTTTCATTTTCCGAATTGATTACAAAGCAGGGCGTGTGCGCCAGCATGCCAGTCAGTCGTTCCGCGTCGTCCAGCGCCGTGAACAGGGCAAGTGGAACATTAAACGCGGTTGCCAGTTCGGCCACATCTTCCAGCGAAGCTTCACTTTCTTCAGGGTTCGCATAGAGGATCAGGACCGGGGAATCATGGTCGAGGGCACGCTTGACATCAGAACTTGTCCGCGTGTGTATTACATGAATTTTAATTCCGGAATTGCGCAGCATAGAATTGATATGCTCGGCAGATTCGGGAGATCTATCTGTGACTAAGAGATTGACGCTGTGCATGCGTAATTGGCCTCCATGCCCCTTACCTATAAAGGTATATTTAACACATTTTCATACTTGGAATCAATTAATTAGCGTACTTATTGCAACTTAATTCCCAAGTGTTGCGCGCTTTGTCTAAGCGTTGATTATGGCTGAATTCGACATGAAATAACAGTCTATGGTGCTTCGCATGGTGTCCTGCCGCGGTTCGCGTTATCATTCTTATTTTGTTTGGAGGCCTCGATGGCTAGTTACAGTACCAATGAATTCAGGGGCGGCCTGAAGATCATCCTGGACGGCGATCCCTACAACATCATCGAAAATGAATTTGTGAAACCCGGCAAGGGTCAGGCGTTTAGCCGCGTACGTGTCAGGAACCTGAAGACCGGCCGAACCATCGAGCGCACGTTCAAGTCCGGTGAGTCCGTTGAAGCAGCTGATGTGTTCGAAATGGAGATGCAGTACCTCTATAACGACGGTGAGTTCTGGCACTTTATGGACCCGACAAACTACGAGCAACACGAGTGCTCGAAGGATGCGATGGGTGATGGCGCTAAGTGGTTGAAAGAAGAGGATATGTGCCTTATGACGCTGTACAATGGCGCGCCACTGAGTGTCATGCCACCAAACTTTACCGAGCTCAAGATCGTGGAGACCGACCCGGGTCTGAGGGGTGATACTTCAGGCGGTGGCGGTAAACCGGCAACGCTGGAGACGGGTGCGGTTGTTCGGGTTCCTCTGTTCGTCAATAACGAAGAGGTGATTCGCGTGGATACGCGATCCGGAGAGTACGTCTCAAGAGTGAAGGGCTAGTTGTCGACAAAACTGATCCATGCGCGTTATGTCGTTCCGGTGCGACCACAAGATGTGGTCCTCGAGAACTACGGCGTGGTTGTTTGCGATGATGTAATCCGCGCGGTGCTGCCACTGGCAGAGGCCAAAGAGTCGTGGCCTGATGCGGAACTAATTGATTTGTCAGATCATTTACTCATTCCGGGGCTGGTCAACGCGCACACCCACGCGCCCATGACTTTGCTCCGTGGCTACGCTGATGACATGGAGTTGCCGGTCTGGTTGCGGGATCATATCTGGCCGGCCGAACGTGAATTCGTGGGGCCGGAATTTGTCGCCGATGGCACACGCCTGGCAATAGCCGAGATGCTGCGTTCGGGAACAACCTGCTTCAATGACATGTATTTCTTCGCCGATTCGGCGATTGAAGTCTGCCTTGAGACCGGAATGCGGGCCAGTATCGGTATCACCATTATAGAAATTGAGTCGGCCTGGGCTGTCGATGTCGAAAGCTACGTCGAAAAAGGCCTCGCTCTGCACGAGCGCTGGAAGTCAGAGCCATTGATCAGTTTCACGCTTTCACCCCATGCACCCTATACGGTCTCTGACGAGACCCTCGACCGGATAGCGGTGCTCTCGGTTGAGCGTGGGTTGCCGGTTCATATGCACTTACTGGAAACCGAGTGGGAAATAAAGCAGTCACTGCAACAGCATGATCTGCATCCTTTGGTTCGATTAAACTTAAGGAATCTCGTTAATAGTAGCCTACAAGCTGTTCATATGACACAGATTTCTAAGGAAGATATTGATCGATTGGTAGCGACCGGTGCACATGTGATCCACTGTCCGCAGTCCAATCTGAAGCTCGCCAGCGGCATCTGCCCGTTGAGCTCCCTGCTCAAGGCGGGGGTGAATGTCGCGCTGGGTACCGATGGGGCGGCCAGTAATAACGACCTTGATTTGCTGGCCGAAGCACAAACGGCCGCACTATTGGCCAAGGGGGTATCCGGTGATGCAGAGGCGGCCCCGGCCTTCCAGGTGCTGGAAATGATGACCATTAATGGTGCACGTGCACTTGGACTGGAAGAGCGCATCGGCAGTATAGAAGTGGGAAAGCAGGCTGATTTATGTGCACTGAATCTCAACAGCCCCGAAACCCAGCCACTGCACAACGTGGTATCGCAGCTGGTCTACGCCGCTTCCAGCAGGCAGGTCAGTGATGTCTGGGTGGCTGGAAAGCGGTTGCTGGCCGAAGGGAAGTTGACCACAATTGATCTTGATGGGGTGCTCGATTCTGCCCGAAAATGGCAAGCGCGCCTCGCAGGAATGGAACAGAATAGACCAAACGCATTAAAGGAAACTTCCCAGTGAATTCTCAAGCAACCCAGAACATCGATAGTACCGAACGTGAAAAATTTGATTCGGTGGCATCCGGCTGGTGGGACCCTGAGGGTCCGTTCAGGCCACTGCATGACCTCAACCCGGCTCGCCTGAAGTTTATTGCCGACCGGGCGGAGATTGCAGGAGCCCAGGTTCTCGATGTTGGTTGCGGCGGTGGAATACTGGCCGAATCGCTGGCGCGAAAGAATGGGCTGGTTAAAGGCATCGATATCGCACCCCGCGTACTGGCGACTGCCCGGTTGCACCTGCATGAATCCGAATTGGAAATTGACTACCAGGAAAAAACGGTGGAAGACCAGGCCAGTGAGGCGCCGGCCAGCTTCGATGTTGTCACTTGCATGGAAATGCTGGAACACGTGCCGGACCCTGCATCTATAATCCGCTCCGTCCATGAGCTGTTGAAGCCGGGCGGACACGCTTTTTTCTCTACGCTTAACCGCACACCACTGGCTTTTGCACTGGGTATCGTTGGTGCAGAGTACATTGCCCGCTTGCTGCCACGCGGAACGCATCGCTACGACCGGTTCATCAAACCCTCTGAGCTGAGCGCCTGGTTGCGCCGGGCCGGACTGGAGCTGAAGGATGTCACCGGGCTCCATTACAACCCGATCACCCGCAGTGTGATGCTGGGAGGTAATGTCAAAGTGAATTACCTGGTGCATGCCACCAAACCCCTGGCATGAAACAAATCGGGGCAGTACTTTTTGATCTTGACGGGACCCTGCTGGATTCGGCTCCCGACCTGGTAGGGTCTTTGAACTATGTGAGGGAAACCGAGGGGCTGCCCCCGTTGGGTGTGCCTGGCATGGCACGCTTCGTTTCCAAAGGAGCGGCGGGCCTTATTAAGGCCGGGATGCCTGATGCGGACTGGGGTGTTTTCGAAAAGTGGAGGCTGCGGCTGATAGAGCACTATGCTGACAACAGTTTTCATCACTCCAACCTTTACGATGGTGTTCCGGCGTTACTCGAGCTGTTGAACCTGCACGAAATTCCGTGGGGTGTGGTCACTAATAAGATCGAATCGTTAACCCTTCCGGTCATAGCGGCCGCTAACCTGAAAGATTCAATTTCCTGCGTGGTTTGCGGAGATACGCTGCAGGAGAGTAAGCCACACCCCGCGCCGGTGGTCCTGGCCTGCGAAATCCTCGGGGTCGCTCCTGAAGATACTTTATTTGTGGGTGATGACATCAGGGATGTGCAGGCGGGCAAGGCCGCGGGTACACAAACTGCGGCAATCCACTATGGATATGGTTCGGCCGAACTGGTTGGCGAACTGGTGGATGCCAGCCTGCAGATTCATCACCCGGACGACCTGTTTGAATGGATCGTGCCGAGACTGCCAAAAACCCCCTGAATGTCGAGTCCTGCCGAAAGCGAAAGTAATGACCAACTGTTTTGTTGGGAGCACGTGGCTCGGTCCGGCCCTGCATTTCGTATGTCCCGTGCTTTTGCTCCGAGACAGCACGTACAAAAGTTGTTACCGGTTTACGCGCTTTTTGCCGTGATCGAAAACATTGGTTCCAGTATTTCTGATGAGGATGTCGCGCGCAGTAAAATCGCCTGGTGGCGTAGCGAGTGTGTGCAAAAAAATCCGGCCGAGAGTCATCACCCGGTGCTGAAAGAGATGAAACGGACCGGTGCGCTGCACATGTTGAGTGCAGAACTGTTTAATCGGTTTTTTGACAGCGCTGAGTACAGGCTGGATGCTGATGCGCCCGCTGACCTCGGTGGTTTAAAAAAAGCATGTATTGAAATCATGCGGCCCCAACTTGAAATCGAGCTGGCTGCATGCGGTATAGGGCAGGGCGCATTGCATTTCGAAACCGGCATGCTGGCGGGAAGTGGTCAGTTGCAGCTCATTCGTGAAAGCTCAGGGCCAAATCGCCGGAGTGGATTCTGGTGGGTGCCGTTAAACCTGCTCGCCAGGCACGGAGTCAGCAGGGAGGATATCGAAAACCGTTCGGAGTCATCCGGGGCAGGGGCTTTATTTAACGATTTGTTCGAAGCGAACGGGATTGGCCAGAGCGGTGCGATACCCGCCAGCGAAGCCGCTTCCTATCAGCCTGCCCGTCATGTCTTTGCCATTAATGCGCTGTATTCCCGGCAGCTGAAGCGTTTACAAAATCGGCAGCCAGGCCAGTACCAGGAAGAACTTCAAAAGTTGAAATTGCCTGACCTGTTCGCTGCGTGGCAGTCCGCCCGGCAGCTACGGTGGCGCTAATACTCAGTCCTTATTGATCACGTCAGGGCCTTTTCCAGCGGTTTTTTCATATACTCCGTTGCCAGCCTTTTTATATTGTGTGAACCCGTGTTTCTCTATGTTGGCGCTGTCCATAGACGGACCGCTACCGCCCAGGTTCGGTGCGGAAATTTTCCTGATCACCGGCGCATCACATTTCGGGCACCGATCCAGTTTCGGTTCACTCAATTTCCTCAGTAATTCGAAACCTGCGCTGCAGTAATCACAACGCTGTTCGTTACTCGCCTCGTATTCGTATATGGGCATCCTTTTCACTCACCTGCCAAAACGTTAAACTGCCGCGGCACCCCAACTGCCAATTTGCCAGGAGTCGCGGCTTGAACGGAAAAACGATTATTGTAACAGGAGCGGCCGGCGGACTCGGGTCTGCCTTGTCACTGGCGTGTGCACAGGCGGGTTTCAATACCGTGATGCTCGACTGTGAAAAACGCGGTCTCGAAGCGGCATACGACCTCATTACTGATGCCGGTCTGCCCGATCCCGCGCTCTATCCGTTGGATCTGGCTACGGCTGGCCCGGAAGATTTTGATCAGTTGCTGGAGACCGTCAGCGCTGAGTTTGGCGGGCTTGATGCACTTGTGCACTGTGCTGCACGGTTCGACGGCCTGACTCCACTGGAACAGGTTTCACCGCCTGAGTGGCTGGTGAATATCCAGGTCAACCTCAATGCCGCCTGGTTGTTGAGTGCGCAGAGCTTACCGTTGCTGCGTGAGTCCGGACAGGGGCATTTGTATTTTATGCTCGAGGACCTTCCACGAATGGAGGGGGCATTCTGGGGTGCCTACGGTGTCAGTAAGCATGCATTGCGTGCGCTGGTCAGCCAGTTCGCGGCCGAGTGCCAGTCATCGCCTGTACAGGTGTTGGGAATCAATCCGGGCCCGCTCCGTTCTGCATTACGCTCGGTTGCGTATCACTCGGAAAACCCTGCATCGCAGCCAGCGCCGGAACTCGCCGCAGAGCAAATCAGGCAGTTTCTGGCCGGTGAGCGCGACCCGCAGGGCAGCTTCGTGGAATTAGTGACTGGCTGAAACGGCCTCGTAGCCGATCAGGGCGCTCTTTGTGATTTCGCCCCAGCGATAGCCGCCGAGTTCCCCCATTTGGCGGATTACACGGTGGCAGGGAATGATCCATGCGACCGGATTGGCGCCAATCGCAGTTCCGGCGGCCCGTGCGGCGCCCGGATGCCCGATTTGTGTCGCCAGCTGACCGTAGGTTGCGTGTTGGCCTTCCGGGATTCTGATCAGTGCCTGCCATACTTTAAGCTGGAAAGGACTGCCCCGCAGCCACAAGGGAATCGGCTGCTCCCGGCTTCCTTCGAAAACCTGATCCAGCCATTGCTGAGCCTCGCCGGAGTCCTCCACAAACTGCGCATTTGCCCACTGTTCCTGAAGGGATCCAAGTACGTTCTCTTCCCCGGTCTCCTCACAAAACCCTAAAAAGCTGATACCACGACCGGTCCACGAAATCAGCGCCCTGCCAAATAGCGTTTCGCCAAATCCATAATGTAGCTCAACACCCGCACCGTGTTTTCTGATCTCCCCCGGGCTCAGTGCATCGGTTGATACCACCAGGTCATGCAGGCGACCTGGTCCGGACAGTCCCGAATCGAGCGCAGCATCAAGAACAGAGCTGCCTTCGATCAGGCGATCGACAGCGGCTTTCCGGGTCAGGGACTTAAGAAATTGCTTTGGACTCACGCCGGCCCATTGCTGAAAAACCCGCTGCAGGTGATATGGGCTGACCCCAATTTCGGCCGACAAAAGGGCCAGGTCAGGCTGGATAGACTGGTTCTCTGATAACCACCCGATGGTCTTTGCGACTAACTGATATTGCTGATTTCGTTGCATGGTCACATTATTAGGGGCGGGGAGGGTATATGCCACCCGATTCTTGCGGTCAGGTGGATGTATCTTTCATACTTGGCAGGAAAACCAACCTGGAGCACCACATGTCAGATGATCTGTTCTTAAAAATAATCAACCGCGAAATACCCGCTGACATCATTTATGAAACAGACGAGATTCTCGCATTCAGGGACATCAGTCCGCAGGCCCCCGTGCATGTGTTGATAATCCCAAAAGAACATATAGAAACAATGAATGACCTGGAGCCTAGACACGAAGAAATGATCGGAAAGTTATTTCTCGCAGCAGCAGAAATCGCCAGGAAGGAAGGCATTGCAGAGGACGGGTACCGCGTCGCAATGAATTGCAACAAAGCGGGAGGGCAGGCCGTTTACCACATTCACCTCCACTTGCTGGGAGGCAGGCAAATGGCGTGGCCGCCTGGGTGAGAGGTGTAAGCAAGCAATTATTCAATTCGCGAGGTGGTTTTAGAGCTGCCAAACTAAATCAATTAGACAACTACTTTTTCCAAATTCTAGCTTGGTAACGGTGCAAGAGTGCCCCTGCGAAGTGCAGGGGCAAATGTCTCTCGTTGGAATTAACGATTCTTAGCGTTTAGAAACTCGGCCATATTTTGGCTCTCCAGACTGAAAGTCTCTGCCTGGTTCAGCAAGAAATGCTGCGCCAAAGCCGTTACTTTCGCAATGTCCGGTATCTCCGAAAACACTAACGTCACTAAATGAAACAATCGGAACTGAATAGTTATCCACTATTGTTACGCCAGCTGAACCACATCCAAGGCTTACTTCCATCGACATTCCAGTACCATTTGGCAGCGTAATCGTAATGGCTTCTGAGCCTGTGCCGCCACCTGTTACGAGAATTGTAGATCCTGTTCCGCCACCAGTTACCTGAGTGCTGGAACCTGTGCCGCCGCCGGTTACCTGAGTGCTGGAACCTGTGCCGCCGCCGGTTACCTGAG
>RCNC010000833.1_pt1 | contig 20219 bp, 14 predicted proteins | sample 2041301 | NCBI WGS metagenome assembly RCNC01 (sample SAMN09708231, study PRJNA481090) | Marine sediment metagenome, whole genome shotgun sequencing project. | biome: marine sediment; feature: ocean; material: sediment; isolation source: Sewage treatment plant 13A marine sediment (STP13A) ...
TGTTTTCCTTTTTTATGTTTTTTTCTAAATTTTAACAATCAGTAGTTTCTACAGGGATAAAATATACAAGTAAATTTAATCTAATAATTAATTTTAAGTCTAAGCTTATGAAAATATCCGTTATTGGTGCAGGAAATGTTGGAGCAACATGTGCAGACGTAATTGCTCACAAAGAGCTTTGTAAAGAAGTAGTTCTTCTTGATATAAAAGAAGGTTTGGCTGAAGGGAAAGCACTGGATCTATGGCAGTCTTCTTCAGTTGAAAATTATGATACAATTTTGACGGGCGTTACAAATGATTATGCAGCAACAGCAGGTTCGGAGATAGTTATTATTACTTCTGGTTTACCAAGGAAGCCTGGCATGTCACGTGACGATTTAATTTCTACAAATGCAAAAATTGTAAAAGAAGTTACTGAAAATGTTGTTAAGCATTCACCTGATGCAATTCTGATTATTGTTTCCAATCCACTGGATGTCATGACTTACACAGCTCAAAAGGCATCAGGAAAGGATAGAACCAAGGTTATTGGAATGGCAGGAATACTTGATACTGCCAGATTTAAGGCTTTTATTGCAACAGCCTTAGATTGTTCTCCAAAGGATATTCAGACTTTGATTCTTGGAGGACATGGGGATACAATGGTTCCATTACCCAGATATACAACTATCAGTGGAATTCCTGTAACACAAATCATTGAAAAGGACATATTGGAAGCAATAGTTGACAGAACCCGAAAAGGGGGTGGTGAACTGGTTAAGCTAATGGGAACTTCTGCATGGTATGCCCCTGGTGCCGCTGCAGCACAAATGGCAGAGGCCATTGTTCGGGATCAAAACCGTATATTCCCTTGCTGCATTGAACTTAAAGGTGAATTTGGCGTTAATGACACTTATCTTGGCGTACCAGTTAAACTTGGAAAAGGAGGTGTTAAGGAAATAATTGAGATTGATCTAGACGCAGATGAGCAAAAACTTGTTAATGAATCTACCCTGGCTGTAAGGGGTGTTATGGATGTTCTTGATGGAATGAATTTCTTTTAGAAATCCTTCTAAATCATACTTCTAGAGATTGGAATTAAAGATGCTCCAGGGATGGAGCATTTTTTTATAGAGTTTTTAATGATTCCTGAATGATATTCGCGCAACTCGGGAATTTTGTAATTTTTTTTAATATCTTTGCGCGACATTTAAAAGACCTATTTTTTACTGTATATATTGCAAGAATTTAATTAATTAGAGAAATGCGAAACAAAGGAGCAATTTTATTTTTAACCATTACTGTAGCAGTTGTTATATCATATCATTTGTCATTTACGGTTGTAACTTCTCGAGTAAAGAAAGCCGCAGCTGAATATGCTCAGGGAGACCTTATAAAAGAGTCAAATTACGTCGATTCAATAGCCAGTTTACAAAAGGATGAATGGAGTTTCTTAGGTAATACTTATAAGGAATGTCAGGAGAAGGAATTAAATCTTGGCCTTGATTTAAAAGGGGGGATGAATGTTATTTTAGAGATTTCAGTTGTTGACATTATTCAATCATTATCAAATTATAGTACTGATACAACTTTTGTTCAGGCCGTGAGATTGGCGCAGGAAAAGCAAAAGGATAGTCAGGAGGACTTTGTTACACTTTTCGGAAATTCATTTGAGGAAATTGATCCAAATGCACGTTTGGCAGCCATATTTAACACCATTGAGCTGAAAAGTCAGGTGGACTTTAATTCATCAAATCAAGATGTTTTGAAGGTCATCAGGAATGAGACGGAGAGTGCTGTTAACAATTCATTTAATATACTTGAAAGCAGAATCAATAGATTTGGTGTTGCTCAACCAAGTATTCAACTTCTGGGATCCCAGGGCCGCATTATGGTTGAATTACCAGGAGTGAAGGATACTGAAAGAGTACGTAAGTTGCTCCAGGGAACTGCAAACCTTGAGTTCTGGGAAACCTATGAAAATGGTGAGGTTGCACAGTATTTAATAGAGGCTAATACCAGGTTAAAGGTTGTACTTGGCCTTGATATTGCAACGGATGATACTGTGGGCATTGAGTCCCCAAATTTGACTGAAGGTGAACAGCAGGTAGCTGCAGATGATACCTCAAAATCATTATTGGATTTAATGGATTCAGATACTGTACAGGCAACTGATGATTCACAGTCACTTGATCAATTCAAAAATGAGAACCCTCTTTTTGCTGTTCTTTATCCCAATACTTCCCGCGATGGTCAGTTTGCTCCAGGTTCAGTGGTGGGATATAGCCATTACAGAGATACAGCTAAAGTGAACGCTTATTTTAAAATGGAACAAATAGCAGCCATTTTCCCAAGAGATCTAAAATTTGTATGGCATTGGAAACCTTATAAGTATGATGATACTCAAAGTTTGTTTGAATTTCACGCAATTAAAATTACAACTCGTGATGGAAGAGCTCCTTTAGCAGGAGATGTAATAACAGGAGCCAGAGACGAGTATAACCAAACTTCTGGTGATGCTCAGGTTTCAATGAACATGAATACGGAAGGTTCAAAAGTTTGGGCCAGGATGACACGTGAAAATATCGGAAAATGTATCGCTATTGTATTAGATGATTATGTTAGATCAGCTCCAAGAGTAGGTGTAGAAATTAAGGGTGGAAGTTCGGAGATAACCGGAGACTTTACAATTGATGAGGCAAAAGATTTAGCCAATATTCTCAAATCAGGTAAGCTGCCTGCCCCAGCAAGAATTGAACAGGAAACTATAGTTGGTCCAAGCCTTGGACAAGAAGCGATTGATTCAGGTTTGAATTCATTTATGATTGCCTTTGTTATTGTATTACTTTATATGGTATTCTATTACAGTTATAGGGCTGGTTCGGTCGCAGATATCGCCCTTATTATAAATATGTTCTTCTTAATGGGTGTGTTGGCCTCACTGGGTGCCGTATTAACTCTACCAGGAATTGCCGGTATAGTCCTTACCATAGGTATGTCGGTGGATGCGAATGTGCTTATATATGAACGAATAAAAGAGGAATTAAGGGCTGGGAAGGGAATAAAGCTGGCTATAAAGGAAGGGTATAAAAATGCATATTCCGCCATTATTGATGCAAACGTAACCACTTTATTAACAGCTGGTATCTTATTCTTTTTCGGAACAGGTCCAATTAAAGGTTTTGCAACAACCCTTGGAATCGGTATTATAACCTCATTATTCTCAGCCATCTTTATAACAAGGCTTATTTTTGAAAAGATGCTTGATAAGAATATGAAGCTTACTTTTGCAACCAAATTAACCGAAAATGCTTTTAGTAATATGAGCATTAAGTTTATCTCAAAAAGAAAGGTATTTTATGTTGTATCAGGTGCTCTTGTAATAATTTCAATTATTTCTTTATTAACTCGTGGTTTAAATCCGAGTGTTGACTTTACCGGGGGACGGACTTATATTGTACGTTTTGAGGAAGCACCTTCCACAGTTGATGTTCAAAATAATCTAAAATTGGTTTTTGGAGAAGCACCGGAAGTGAAAATATTTGGTAACGACAGACAGTTAAAAATTACCACTCAGTTTATGATTGATGATTCAGAGGCCGATGATACCGTTGAAGAAAATTTGTATGAAGGCCTTTTACCTATTATTGGTGATGATGTAAGTAAGGAAGAATTTCTATCAGACTATCGTCAGAGTTCTCAGATGGTTGGACCAACCATTGCAGATGACATAAAAGTCCGTGCTGTATGGGTAATCTTACTCTCTTTGATAGTAATGTTTGTATATATTGTTATTCGTTTCCGTAACTGGCAATTTGGAATGGGAGCAGTAGCCGCACTGGTTCATGATAGTCTTATTGTTCTGGGTGTATTTTCGCTCTTTTATGGAATATTACCTTTCTCACTGGAAATTGATCAGGCTTTTATTGCGGCGATACTTACTGTTATGGGTTACTCGGTGAATGATACGGTGGTTGTTTATGACAGGATTCGGGAATATGTTGGATTATACCGTAAACGTGAAAGGTCAGAAATTATGGACATTGCTTTGAATAGCACGCTTAGTCGTACTTTGAGTACTTCATTAAGTACTTTCCTTGTACTGCTGACGATTTTTATTTTTGGCGGGGAAGTAATTAGAGGATTTACTTTTGCTCTTATGGTAGGTGTTGTTGTTGGAACATATTCATCCTTGTTCGTCGCTACTCCAATGGTATACGATACAGTCAAAAAGGCTGAAACAACACGTGTACTGAAAGCAAAAAAAAGAAGTTAAATTTTTAGAAGATAACCAAAACCCTGCTAATTGTATAAGGCAGGGTTTTTTTATTCCTTCTAACTTTTGTAAATTCGCATCAGATATCATTCATTGTTTTTGTTGATAGTTACTACTGAAGTTTCGAAGAATGAATATTTTATTATTTATTAGCGGCGGAGAAATATTTATTATTTTAATTGTTGTTTTGTTGCTGTTTGGCGCCAATAAAATTCCGGAAATAGCTCGTGGCCTGGGTAAAGGCATGAAGGAATTTAAAAAAGCCACTGACGACATAAAACGAGAGATTAACGATAGCTCTGGCGACATCGTTGACGATATCAACGATATGAAAGATACCTTTAAAGACATTAAGTAGGTCACTTTCAAATATCTCCAATTCTTTTTTGTATATTAAGGATTTAATTAAGTAAATTTAAATTGGGTATTCCTTACTATTTGCAGATTATTATAGGCTTTGTTGCTTTGCTTGGCAGCGGGCATTTTTTAGTAAAGGGAGGAGTATGTCTTGCTAAACGGTTCAAAATTTCCACTCTAGTTGTAGGCTTAACAATTGTATCTCTGGGGACTTCAGCACCTGAATTGTTTGTTAGTTTGAGTGCTGCATTGAAAGGGCATCCTGACATCGCGTTAGGCAATGTAATTGGATCAAATATATCTAATATTGGTCTTGTCCTGGGTTTATCGTCACTCATTTTACCAATTGCAGTTCGCTCCAGCTCCGTAAAATTTGACTGGCCTGTAATGATGTTTTCGGGGGTCCTTCTATTTTTATTTGGTTTAGATGGCAAATTAAGTCGTCTTGAGGGATTTATTTTTACCTCACTCCTTGCAGCATTTATTATTTTTCTAATAGTACGGTCCAGGAAGGCCAACATGAAATCTCGAACTGTGCGTGAGATTTATAAATTCTCTCTGCCAGGAGCTATTGCTATTGTGTTGGCATCATCGGTAGGTTTGATGCTCGGAGCTAGCTTATTGGTTGAAGGGGCCACCGAATTGGCGAAAAGTTTTAATGTGAGTGAACGAGCTATCTCCATTTCAATGATCGCTATTGGAACCAGCCTTCCCGAATTGGCAACTTCAGTAGTAGCTGCACTGCGCAAAGAAACCGATATTTCAATTGGAAATATAATTGGATCAAATATCTATAATACATTTGGAATTCTTGGAATAACGAGCCTTGTTGAACCTATAAAAATTAACTTAGATCTTCTGGGCTATGATATGTTGTGGATGTTGGGGTTTTTCTTGCTTCTATTTATTTTTATTCTGCCATTCAAAGGTGGTACAATTTATAGATATAAGGGATTTATATTTCTTGTTTTATATATAATATTTATTTACTTTGTATTTGTACAATAGAACAATAAGCAATTGATTATTTCAGAGAATATAAAAAAGTCATTTGGTAATTTACATGTGCTGAAAGGCATTGATGTAAAAATTGAAGAAGGAGAAATTGTATGTATCATTGGTTCTAGCGGTGCTGGAAAAACTACCTTTTTACAGATTCTTGGAACATTGGATAGGCCTGATTCTGGTGAGGTATTATATAATAATGTTAATGCCTTTAGCTTGAAGGAAAAACAGTTGTCGAAGTTTAGAAATAAGAATATTGGTTTTGTTTTTCAATTTCATCATCTTTTGCCCGAGTTTACTGCCCTTGAAAATGTTTGTATCCCTGCATTTATTGCCAGAACCTCAAGGTCAGTAGCCGAAAAGAAAGCTATTGAACTTTTACAGTATTTTAATCTTGGTGAAAGGCTGGATCATAAACCTTCTGAACTTTCTGGTGGGGAGCAACAACGAGTTGCTGTGGCAAGAGCCCTTATTAATGATCCAAAAGTTATCCTGGCTGATGAGCCATCTGGTAACCTTGATAGTAAGAACAAAAAAGAACTACATCAATTATTACAATCTTTACGTGATGAGTTCAATCAAACCATTGTAATTGTATCTCATGATAAGCAGGTTGAAAAAATTTCAGACAGGGTGCTTACTATGAAAGATGGAATTATAATTCGATAATCGGGACAATGCCTTCTGTCCAGGATCATTTGGAGATTAAAACATTTCTTGAAGAGAAATACGCACTTTATAATCAACCAAAATTTATTGATTCAGATCCAATTCAGGTTCCCCATTTGTTTTCTACGAAGGAAGACATAGAAATCTCTGCAATTCTTACAGCATCTATTGCTTGGGGGAGGAGAACATTGATTATAAAAAAGGCACAGGAAATGATGGCCCTTATGGAAAATAGCCCATATGATTTCCTGATGAATGCCAATCTAAAGGATATTACGAGGTTTGAAAAATTCCAATACCGGACTTTTAAAGGAGAGGATGCAGTATATTTTATTAGGGCCTTGCAAAATATTTATTTAAATCATGGAGGTCTACAACGGTTATTTGAATCTGGTTTCTCCTTGAGAGGGAATATCTATGATTCTTTTCTAAAGTTTAGAGAAGTATTTTTTAGTCTAAATCCACCTTTAAGAACATTAAAACACATTGCAGATGTAACCAAGGGTACTTCGGCTAAAAGATTGAATATGTTTCTTCGCTGGATGGTTCGTGAGGATAATAGGGGAGTAGATTTTGGTATTTGGAAGAATATTCCTCCATCTGCCCTCTTAATGCCACTGGATGTGCATACTGGTAATGTTTCACGAAAATTGGAATTGTTGAATCGAAAGCAAAATGATTGGAAAGCCGTTTTAGAATTAACAGAGAATCTAAGAAAGTACGATTCTTCAGATCCTGTAAAGTATGATTTTGCCTTATTTGGCTTAGGTGTTTTTGAGAATTTTTAGAATGTTCTATTTTGGGAAACAATTGGTTTAATTTTAAGCAGTTTGGAATCCGGCAAGAGTATTCTGGTATGAAAGTCGGAACCGATAGTATTGTATTGGGTGCGTGGGTAAACACCCAAAATGTTCGCAAAATTCTTGATATAGGCTCGGGAACAGGAATTCTTGCTCTCATGATGGGCCAACGTTCTAAAGCTGTTATTGATGCAGTAGAAATCAATAAAAATGCATGCCTTGAAGCCTCCAACAATATTGAATCGTCTCCATGGGAAGAAAGAATTAGAATTATCGAATCATCTTTCAAGGATTTTTGCCAGGCAAAAAGGATCACTAAATCCCAGTATGATTTAATTATTTCAAATCCACCTTACTATAGTGATTCAATGCCGGCAAGGACTTCTGAAAGAACGTTGGCACGACATAATAGCACATTGAAAACTTCAGAATTATTGAAAGGTGTAGAGATGCTGTTAAAACCAGATGGTCGATTAGGCCTTATTTTGCCGTATACTGAGGGAACAAAATTTATTGGGGAAGCAAAAAAGGCAGGTTTACTTTTAGAGAGGCTTCTACAAGTCAAAAGTAATCCAAATAAGCCTGTTCATAGACTAGTCATGGAATTTAGTCGCCTTGCCGGGAAACCGGAAGAGCTGGAGTTAACAATAAGGAGTGAGGAAAATGGATATACCAATGAATATGTAAATCTAACTAAAGACTTCTACCTGAACTTTTAAAATCAACCTTCAGATTTTTTTTGTTCTAATTCATCCGCTAATATCTCCCATTCATATATCAAGTGATCGAGCTGACGTTTAAGCTTATTATATTCTGAGTAGTAACGTTTGCCTTCCTCACCTTGTGGGATGGAAGCGGGATTTGATAGCTGTTTATCCATATCATGAATCAGCTTTTCAAGGATTTCAATTTCTGCTTCATGTTTTGAGACCTGCCCTTCAAGCTTTCGGATTTGACGGACCTGTTCCTTTCTATCTAAGTATTCCTGTTTTCTGCTTGATTTTGCTTTTTGTTCTGGTGAGCTGGTTTTCTCATTCTTTTTTTGATCAAGCTCCTGAAATGAATTGAGTTTTCTTTTTTCAAGGAAATCAAAAACACCACCCAGATACTCTTTCACTTTATTATTTCTGAATTCAAAAACCTTTTGTACCAGGCCATTTAGAAAATATCGATCATGAGAAACAAGTATGAGTGTTCCATTATAGTCCTGAAGTGCTTTTTTAAGGATGTCTTTTGATGCAATATCTAAATGATTGGTAGGTTCATCCAGGACTAGAAGGGAAACTGGTTTTAGTAGTAATTTGATCATAGATAAGCGAGATCTCTCCCCCCCAGAAAGAACTTTGACTTTTTTGTCAATATCGTCTTTCCCAAACATAAAAGCACCCAAAATACCCCTGATTTTCGTGCGTATATCCCCAACCGCAATATCATCAATGGTCTCAAATACTGTTTTCTCTTCTACAAGCAGTTCGTCTTGATTCTGAGCATAATAGCCTATAGAAACATTATGTCCTATTTTTAGTTTGCCCTCATACCCCAGTTCTCCAATGATGACTTTTGCAAGGGTTGTTTTACCCTCTCCATTTCTTCCAACAAAAGCCACTTTTTCACCTCTTTCAATTAAGATTTCAACCTCGTTGAGAACCCTTTTTTCACCATAGTCCTTACTCAGGTGTGTGGCTTCCAACACTATATCACCCGTTCTGGGTGCAGGTGGAAATGTAAAGTGAATATTTGATTCATGATCTTCAATCTCAATTCTTTCCAGCTTATTGAGTTGCTTTATTCTTGACTGGACTTGAACTGCTTTTGTTGCTTTATATCGAAAACGCTCAATAAACTCTTCTGATTTTTCAATCATTTTTTTTTGGTTTCGGTATGAAGCCAGCAATTGAACTCTGCGTTCTTCTCTTAAATCTTGAAATTTTGAATAAGGAACATTATAATCATTGATTTTTCCTAAAGTAATTTCAATTGTCCGGGAGGTAACTCTATCCAGAAATGTCCGGTCATGAGATATCAGGAGTACAGAACCTCGGTAACTTTTTAAAAAATCTTCAAGCCACAAAATAGATTCAATATCAAGATGGTTTGTTGGCTCATCAAGGAGAAGTACTTCAGGTTTAAGGAGTAGTATTTTAGCAAGTTCTATTCTCATTTTCCATCCGCCACTAAAAGTAGATGTGGGTTTGTCCAGGTCTTCGCTCTTAAAACCAAGACCCATTAAAACTTTCTCAGCTTCACCGAATATGGTTGCTCCACCAAGAGTTTCAAATTTTTCATTTGCAACAGCCAGCCTTTCTATAATCTTTAAATATTCATTTGACTCAAAGTCATCTCTTTCAGATAATTCAATGTTGAGCTCTTTGATCTCATTCTCCAGATCACGAATTGTCTTGAAAGCAGATAAGGTTTCTTCAAAGACCGATTGTTCACTTTTCAGGATCATCTGCTGAGGCAAGTATCCCACTGCCTGTCCTTTCGGGACCACTACTGATCCTACTGTGGGATCATCAATGCCAGAAATGAGCTTTAGGAGGGTAGATTTTCCAGCACCATTCCTTCCAACAAGAGCAGCTTTCTCATTATCACCAACCATAAATGAAATGTTGCTGAAAAGCTCAAATCCTCCAAATCTTACCGTTATATTATCAATTGAGATCATCTCTGTTTTTGAATTTTCAAAGATAGATAAATATGAGAAAGTAATTTAACAATTGAGGCTTACTAAATTTACTGTCACAATTTATTAAGTAACTTTGTCGAAATTTATGAATAGTGGGAAGAAAAAGAAAGAAATTGCCGCTTATAGAGAACCTTGAAATTATTGATATCGGTTCTGAAGGAAAATCGGTTGCCAGGAAAGATGATATGGTAGTGTTCGTTACCAGGGTAATTCCTGGTGATATTGTGGATGTGCAGGTTACGCGAAAAAGGAAAAATTATCTGGAAGGCTTTCCGGTGAAGTTTCATAAATATTCTGATGATAGAGAAACTCCATTTTGTGAGCATTTTGGTGTTTGTGGAGGTTGCAAATGGCAGAACTTACCCTATGAAAAACAGCTTTTTTATAAGCAGAAGCAGGTTGTTGACCAACTAAAGCGAATTGGGAACCTGTCTGGTGAGGAACTTGATTCCCTTAATCCTATATTGGCTTCACCTGAGACCACTCATTACCGTAATAAGCTAGAATTTACTTTTTCAGATAATAAATGGATAACAAAGGAGGAGTTGGATTCAGGTATTGAAGTTACTGACAGAAATGGGCTTGGTTTTCATATACCGAAAATGTTTGATAAAATATTGGACATTTCCAATTGTTACCTTCAACCTGAGCCCTCGAATAAAATTCGAGCATGGTTTCGAAAATATACGGAGGAGTATAAGTTTCCATATTTTAATTTAAGGAATCAAGTTGGCTTGATGCGCAACCTGATTGTTCGCACTGCAAGTACCGGGGAGGTCATGGTAATTGTAGCTTTTTATGATGACAATAAAAACTTAAGGGAAAATCTCCTTAGTGCCTTTCAGGAAGAATTTCCAGACCTAACTTCATTGTATTATGTTGTAAACCAAAAGCCAAATGATACTATTCTTGATCAGGATTTGATACTTTTTCATGGCAAAGGATTTATTACAGAGAATATGGAGGGGCTTGATTTTAAGCTGGGCCCAAAATCATTTTACCAGACAAATTCTCACCAGGCATATAATTTATATAAAGTTACCAGGGAATATGCCAATTTAAGTGGGAAAGAAATTGTGTATGATTTGTATACAGGTACAGGCACAATTGCAAACTTTGTTGCTTCAAAATCACTTAAAGTAATAGGGATTGAGGTTGTTCCGGAAGCCATAGAGGATGCTGTTGAGAACTCAAAAAGAAACAATATAAAAAATGCGACTTTTTTTTCAGGAGATATAAAAGATGTTTTTAATCAGGAATTCATGCAGGAAAATGGTACGCCTGATGTAGTTATTATGGATCCTCCAAGGGTGGGTTTACATAAAAATGTAATTGATAGCCTGATCATAGTTCAGCCGGATAAAATTGTATATGTTAGCTGCAATCCGGCAACGCAGGCACGGGATATTTCGTTACTCAAGGATCTTTACCTGGTGAAAAAAATCCAACCGGTGGATATGTTCCCACATACACATCATGTTGAGAATGTTGTTTTGCTAGAAAAAAAATAGCCTATCTCCTTATTATTTGATCGACCTATCTTCTCACTTTTTCTTCAGGATGTTCTTTTGCGAAATCTGCCCAATACTCTTTTACAGAGGCTTTCATATCTTTATGCAAGATTAGTATGCCTATAAGGTTAGGAATCGCCATAACTACAATGGTAATATATGAAAGTGACCAAATAACCGTTGTGTCAATAAATGAGGCAACGAAAAAGGCAAATATATAAACGAGTCGGTAATATATAACATACTGTTGTCCAACCAGGTAGGTAATTGCCCTGTCGCCATAATATGACCACGAAATAGCTGTTGAGAATGCGAATAAAAGTAATCCGATAGAAACAATATATTGACCCCAATCCCCCAGGATGCTCCGTTTAAATGCAACAGTTGTTAAAGGAGCACTATGCATTAAAGATTTTCCAATCACAACAATATTACCATTGGATTGACTTGACCCTCCGATGCTCTCCCAAAATGATTTATCCTCATTTTCATTAAGGAGTTTCCCATTCATAATGCGAATTGGTCCATTGTATATTTTATTATTCTGATAGAATATAACATCCTCGGCTACAGACCTTGCATTTAGGAGTGTAATTCCATCTGTTATTTTCCCATCTTTTATTTCAACAGAACCAGTGAATAAAGGAAGGCTCTCTTTATTGAATAAGTGATTATGAAGTATTTGTTGATGCTCTGCATTTTTATCAGTATAATTTCCCTCAATGAAAACCATATCAGTTGGTTGAAATTGGTTTTCGATTTTCTCGTTCCAAACTCCTGAAGATAAAAGTACAAGGCCTGTTAAGGTACAAATTATAATTGTGTCAATGAAGGGTTCCAGAATAGCAACCATACCTTCTGATACGGGTTCATGAGCTTTTGCAGCAGCATGTGCTATAGGTGCAGATCCTTGTCCGGCTTCATTTGAAAATAATCCCCTATTGGCACCTCTGTTAAAAACAAATGCAAAGCCGGCACCGAGGAATCCACCTACGGCTGCCTGCCCTGAAAAGGCATGCTGAAAAATGGAAGCAAGTGAGGGTAGTATATTCTCATAATTGGTCCCTATTACAAAAAAAGCACCAAGAAAATATAAGATAGCCATCCCTGGTACAAGGCGAGAAGTTACCTTGGCTATTCTCTTTATTCCCCCGATTATAACCAGAGCTAAAAATATCGCCAAAACTGCACCTGTTATTATATGATTCAAACCGAAGGTTTCAAACATTGAGTTGGAAATACTGTTTATTTGAGGTAAGCTACCTGTTCCAAAAGAAGACAGGATTGTTGCAATAGCGAAAAAGCCACCTATCCATTTTCCGGTCTGAATTATCTTGTTATTCTTTAATTTAATATTCAATCTTTTTTTCATGTAATACATGGGACCCCCAGAAATAGATCCATCTGGTAATATATCCCTGTATTTATGAGAAATGGTAACTTCAACAAATTTGGTAGTCATCCCAAAAAATGCTGTAACCAGCATCCAGAATAAGGCTGCCGGCCCACCAAGATGGATTGCCAATGCCACACCTGCAATATTTCCGGTCCCAACAGTGCCAGAAAGGGCTGTTGTTAAAGCTTGGAAATGTGAAGTATCACCTACATCGCTTTTCCGATCAAATTTTCCCTTAACTATATCTAAAGCATGTTGGAAATATCGGAACTGGGGGAATCCCAGATAAATAGTGAAGAATAAACCTGTACCTATTAGCAGGAACACAAACCAGATATGTCCTCCAAGGAATCCGTCAAGCGTTGTAAGGAATTCGTTGATCTTCTGAATCATGAATTTTGGATTTTGAAAATTGAAAACAAATGTAAGAATTCTGACCCAACTACGTAAAGAATGTCTGGAATAAAAAAAAGAGTTTCCGAAATTTCGGAAACTCTTAACCCCTAACTTTATCCCTAACGGATAAATTAAAACAACCAATTAATCCATTAAAAAACTGGCTTTTATTATTTAACCCTACTAACAACAAACAATCATTGTGCCAGAAATATAAAGTTTCAATTAGTCAGGCAGTTATAATGTTTATGTAAAATATCAATTAAAGGTAATATGTTCGTTTTTGATACAAACTAAGTTCGTTTTCGTACAAAATTGATATTGAGTTAAGATCTTTTAACAATTCAAATACTAATTTATATGCCTGGGAAAAGAATGGAGGGAAGCATACTCTAATTTTACCTGGGAAATCCAAAATTTGCCTTTTTAACAAACAATTTTATAACTTTTTCGTAGAAAGAGTAAAATAAGGTGCCTTACAATGAAATATTTGTGGAAAATACTGTTTTCTATTTCAATTGTGCTATTGCTTTCGTCATGTGCATCTTCTAAGTCTTCGAAAAGAAGTAGAAAACATGTTAATCATGTTGAAACAACGCACCTTGGCAAGAACAAATACTATTTCTCAAAGGGCTATCAGAAAAAGTTGAATAAGAGAGCTACTTCAAATCGAAGGAAGAATAAACGCAGGTAAAATTAATTTTGTAAATTCTTCCGATTCCTCAAAAATGCTTTTTATCTCCACGGACTCAGCAGTTTTTTTATGCACTAATTCTGAGACATAGAATAGGCTTTCTGAGAACTTTCAGGATATGAAGTTTTATTTTAAATGACTTGCACTATAGCTTAATGCTTTTCAATTGAATTTAATCGGTAATATTTTGATATTGTTCTATGTATCTGATTTATTTCTTTGTTTCCTACATGAAAACATTTAGCTTTGTAGCAAATATTTATCGATATGGAATACGATTATAATGCCAGAAGGAAGAGACTTATGTTGCCTGAGTATGGAAGAAATGTTCAAAAAATGATCAATCATATAAAGACTATTGAAAATAGAGATGAAAGAAATAAGGCAGCACGTACTGTCATTGGTGTCATGCAAAATATGGTACCCCATGGTCGTGATATGGAAGAGTTTAAGCATAAACTTTGGGATCACCTGGCATTAATATCAGATTTTGAATTGGATATTGACGCTCCATATGATCTCCCAACTAAGGAACTTTATACTGCCAAACCATCTCCTATTGCCTACAATTCCAATCCCATTCGTTTTAAACATTATGGTAGAGGTATAGAATTGCTCATTGCAAAAGCCATGGAGATGGAAGCAGGTGAAGAGAAAGATAGATTGGTAAAGCTCATTGCCAATCATATGAAGAGGTCATATGTTACCTGGAACAAAAGTACTGTCACTGATGAAGTAGTGTTGTCAGATATTAAAAAGATATCTGGTGGAAAATTGACACCCGACAAAGATCTTGTGCTTGCAGAATCAAGAGTTATGTTCACCAAACCAAGAAAAAAACGGCCGCAAAGGAAAAAGTAGATGAATTCATCTGGGTGATAATATCTAGTTTGCAACAAGGGTTTCTGTAAGCACTTCTAATTGAAACATATTTAGAATATATGGGTGCATTTAAAATTCAGGGGGGGCATAAGTTGAATGGTGAGATTATCCCTCAAGGTGCTAAAAATGAATCTCTTCAAATAATTTGCGCAACTCTTCTAACAACTGATGAAGTAATCATCAGGAATATTCCTGATATAAAAGATGTAAATAATCTTATAAATCTTCTTAGAACAATTGGTGTAAAGGTCAAGAAGCTAAGTGAGTCTGATTATAGCTTTTGTGCCAATGAATTAGATACAGAAGCTTTGCGATCTGAAGAGTATTTAAAGATGGCAAGCAGTATCCGGGGTTCAGTCATGATTTTGGGGCCTATGCTAGCCCGAAAAGGAGTGGGCTATCTTCCCAAGCCAGGAGGAGATAAAATTGGGAGAAGACGACTGGATACCCATTTTAATGGGCTGGTAAAGCTGGGGGCCAATTTTACCTTCAATCCTTCTGAAAGTCTGTATCACATTACAGTGAAATCCTTAAAAGGAACCTATATCTTACTGGAAGAAGCCTCGGTCACAGGAACAGCTAATGTAATAATGGCCGCTGTACTGGCTCATGGAAGGACTACAATATACAATGCTGCTTGTGAACCTTATATTCAGCAATTGTGTACGATGTTGAACAGTATGGGTGCCAAGATTTCAGGGATTAGCTCCAATTTGCTTACTATTGATGGTGTTTCATCCCTGGGTGGATGTGAACATACCCTACTTCCTGACATGATAGAAATAGGTAGCTTTATTGGAATGGCAGCCATGACCAGATCAGATATAACCATAAAAGGTGTTTCATACGAAAAGCTTGCCATGATCCCTGATCATTTTAGAAAGCTTGGGATTCAGTTGGAGTGCCGTGGTGATGATATATTTGTTTATGGTAATGAGCATTATGAGATTGAAAGCTTTATTGATGGCTCAATACTTACTATTTCTGATGGAATTTGGCCAGCATTGACACCAGATCTACTAAGTGTTTTTTTGGTAGTTGCAACCCAGGCTAAGGGAAGTGTCCTTATTCATCAGAAAATGTTTGAGAGTCGATTATTTTTTGTTGATAAACTAATTGATATGGGAGCCCAGATAATTCTTTGTGATCCACACAGGGCAACAGTAATCGGCATGGATAATCAATTCCCACTTAGAGCAACCACTATGACATCTCCTGATATAAGGGCAGGTGTAGCTTTATTAATTGCAGCCCTTTCTGCAGAGGGTACCAGTACTATCCACAATATTGAACAAATCGATAGAGGATATCAAAGAATTGATACCCGTCTCAGAGCACTGGGAGCTCAGATTCAAAGGATTGACTAGCCTAAAGTATTTCTTTATTGTTGTGGAAATCTTAAATTTTCGAATTCAAAGATTTTTTTACCTTTGCAAAAATTTAAAAAGATGAAAAGTAAAATTATTTTATTAAACATATTAGTATTAAGTATTATCACTCAATCATTTGTATTGAGTGATAAGGGGAATGAATCGAAGATGAAACCTGCTGCAGAAGTGGGTGTTAACGTAGGGAATCTGGCTCCTGAACTGGCTTTCAAAAACCCTGAGGGAGATATTGTTAAATTATCTTCATTAAAAGGGCAAATGGTTTTAATTGATTTCTGGGCTTCCTGGTGTCCCCCATGCCGGAAAGAAAACCCAAGCTTGGTTGAAGCTTACAATTTATACAAAGATATGAGCTTTCAGAAGGGAAATGGTTTTACTATTTACAGTGTTTCTCTTGATAAAAATGAAAAAGACTGGACAAAAGCTATATCAGATGATGAGCTGAGTTGGGAATACCACGTTAGTGATTTAAAATATTGGTATTCTGATGCTGCAACCGCTTATGGAATCAGATCAATACCTTCCAATTTCTTAATTGATGGGAATGGAATTATTGTTGCCAAGGATTTGCGCGGACCATATTTAAAGCAAACTTTAGAGACGCTTAAAAAATAAATCTCCTAAAAAGAAATTAATAAGGGGCTATCAGCCCCTTATTTTTTTTTCTTAGATTTTTCTTTTGTGCTATTTTCTACCTCTTTTAACTTTTTAATCACAGCATATTTTGCTGCTGCAATTGTCTCCCGATTGGTTTTTTCAGTGATTTTACCCCTGGTTATATCTTCGATGGAGATATAGCCATTCAGTATCAGTAGTTGAAGCACCATGTTATTAATTATGGTTTCTTTACTATAGCCTTCTGCAATATACAATTCGTCGCAATCAAGATACAATTCTTGTGCAAAATCTTTATTGTTTGGTAACCACATCAATTGCTCGTATGTTTCACTGAAACCATTTAATTCTATATTGATATTAGGCGTAACCAGCAAAGGGCTAAACTTTTTATTGGAGGGAAGTGGTTCAAAATCCTCCATTATTCCCAGGTCAACTTTTTGGTCAATATCGTCAACCCGAACAAATTCAGCCTTTCTCATTTGTTCAAGTTGGAACAATAGGTAATTGTATCGCCATACCTCCTGGCTGTGTTTACTATGCTTAAACAAATGCTGGTACTTTTCATCAATCAACTGTTTTACATAGTTTTTATTCTTATACATTTCAGGATGAAGCATTCGGACTTCTTGAAGCATCTTTTTCATGTCTTCAGCAGCTCTTTGTGGTCCGGTAATTTCTTTTCCTTTCTTGCCAAGGTCAGTTGAAAGGATTCCCAGTTGTATATTTTTCCCTTTCCCTTTTCTGTTTTTGGTACCCTTCAGGTGTTCAATTAAGTGTTCTTTCATCTCAATCTCATCAAACTCTGAAATAAAAGGATTTCCTCCAGGTGTACTGGCCAGGGTTTGAAATAATAAACTAAAGAACTCTCTGTCTAGAAGAAACGAAGATTCAATGCCACCTTCCCCTGTTTCCTGGGCAATGACATTGAAACGGTTCTTAATAATGTCAAACTTCACCTTTTTAACAGTAAAATCTTTTCCATTTGCTATATATTTCTTCTGAACAAATATCTTATTAACAATATCCTCCAGATCAATTTTATCCATCATCTTGTAGGATGATGAAAGGTAAAATTTTCCAGTAAATGGTTCCTTTTCCCAGTCCAATATGGAGTCAAGGTAATTGCCATGGTTATCAATTACTTCAACAATGTTCTTATCTGCAGAATACCGGGAAAGAGTTCGTTGAAAGTTTGGGTTATCAGAACTTGTTGCTTTTTCTTTCCTTTCACCATGTGAATCACGGTAAAGAATAAAATTTTCAGGATTTGAATACCTTTTTATCCCCGCTTCTTCTTTTCCATAATTGTATGCAGTAAGCATAATATTAATCCTGTATGGAATAGAAATATCACAAAATCCACTAATAGTACTTCTTGAGTTTAAGTCTTCAACATTACTGTCTGCACTACTTTCAAACAAAGAACTATATTGAAAAATGAAATCCGGATCAAAATCAGTAACTCTAGAGAAATCTCCTGTTTCAGTACCTATTCCATAAAGATTCCCTTCCTTGTCGGCGAAAATATGGAACATATCACCAGCAATAAGTTTTATAGATCGTACGCCCGGAAGGTCTTTCTTCATCCACTTCAGCATCATGGCGGCCAGCATCTCTGATTTTCCAACTCCACTATCTCCACTTATTTGAACCACAAACAGGCTGCCATCCTCTTCTTCAATGGCATAGAGTGATCCATGAATTGGAACACCCCCCATTTCTTTGACCTTTTCATTGATCATGGTCAACCTCGGCTTTTTGATATTACCGAAATAGTCTGCAGATTTTTTAAGTGGCGTTATAATAGTTTTTATGTTCCCATTTGGTCCTTTAAGATCAAAATACCCTATTTGAGGATAAGAAATCACTTTCTCTGGAGCCCCTAAAAACATTATTACGTCAGGAACAAAATTTTGAGCATCTTCAAGGCTTATAAACTCTTCTTTCAGAAGACGGTGATTGTCTGTAAGGTATTTAAGATAAGACTTCTGGAATATGTATAGTTCCTTAATAAGACCTTGTTTTTGAATCTTACAACGGTAATCATCTTCGTCGAGATTTGTTGCAAAATGGGCAAGTCTTTTCATGAAAAATGAAGAAGAGGGCCTGGTAGCCATGTTTTTAATGAATTCATTGGGAGAATCTTTTTTAACTGCTATTTTTTTGTCATCACCCTCCGGCCTGTCAACTTTATGAAAAGGGTATTCTCTTTTTTTGGCATCAGTTACAATACGGGTATGAGTTTGTATAGTTTTTTCCAAAGCAATTACACCACAACGACTCATAAGATTATTTATCCATTCAAGTGATCCGTCATCCCATTTTTCCAGGACTTTATTCTTCATTTTAAAATCCTTATGAAGAACAATCCCATGTTGGATCATCTCATTTGTGCTTGATTTCTGCTTTTTAAATTCGGTTTCTATTATCTTAATTAAAACATGATTATATCGGTCATAATATTCATTGTTTTTGGTGGCATTCATAAGCTTGCTTATGAACAAAACAATTTGTCGAACATTGTCATGAATATCATTTTCCGAAATTCTAAAATTCTTTGTATTGATAACTTCTTTAAGAATTTCCTTTATAGTACCTGGAAGTATACTGGAATAATAGTCCTCAGATATCAATTTTATCTCAAGGTCTTTTAAATTGCTTATTGGGCTATCAAAATGGGATAACTTTTCTTTAATTTTGTTCTTAAATGTTCCCTTATTTTGAATTAAATAGAAATAAAGAAGCTTTTCTTTAAGAGGTGATGAGGATTGAATTAATTCATCAGCAAGTAATTTCGAAATCAATCCAAAGGCCATTTTTGACATAGAATCATCTTCCCTAAGCATGGAGGATCTTAATTCAGAAATAAAATTATTAAGATTTGAGGTAAAATCAATTTCATCAATTTCAATACCTGTTATTTCAGTAAACTTATTTGTAGCGGTTGCCATTAGTTCCTCTATTGTTGGAAATTGATATTCCAATTCAAATGGCAGGTTAAAGTGCAGTAGGATTTCCTGAATATACTTTTTAAGGATAGTATTATAGCCTTCAAGTCGAGCAAGGTCACCCTGAATATCACATTCATTTGCTTGAAGCGCGATTATCTTTACTTTGGCATCAGAAAAGAGGATATTCTCAAGTTCTACCAGGATTTCTCGCATAGTATTTAACTCATTTGGGTCATCCAATATATGAGAAGTAGGCTGAAACTCCAACTTGCTCTTAATATACTTCAATAAAGTAGGCTTCCCGAATTTTGAAATTACCTGATTGATATCAAGGCCTTTGATCTGTGGAATTTTCTTATAGATCTGGGGTAATAGGTTTTCGTATACTTTTGTAAATGCCTTGCTATTAACAAACTCCAGTAAGTTTCTGCATTGACCGATATTCTCATAAAACTCCAAAACAGCATTCTTAGAGTCCCCGATAGAGTTAATGGTTATACCACAATCTTTTGGGAAAGCATGGTAAAGTGTTTTTATGTCATTAATTCTTAGTGATTTATTTTGCTTTTTATGCAGGGTGCTAATAATATCAAAGTCATTGAGAATCA
>RCNC010000834.1_pt1 | contig 20214 bp, 20 predicted proteins | sample 2041301 | NCBI WGS metagenome assembly RCNC01 (sample SAMN09708231, study PRJNA481090) | Marine sediment metagenome, whole genome shotgun sequencing project. | biome: marine sediment; feature: ocean; material: sediment; isolation source: Sewage treatment plant 13A marine sediment (STP13A) ...
GCATGCAACATCATCACTAGCTCACGCTCTCCCCGCATCGCAGGAACCGCATCAAGTCCAGATAGATCTGCGTCGCGCCGCAGCGAGGCTATCACCGGCAGGAACAGGCCGCGCGTCAATGCACTGCCGCGTCGTGTGGGCCAAGACCGCCCGTCAAGGCCTGCGCGAATAAACAGCCGCATGCGTACCTCGTTTGAGCCGGAGGCCAGCTTGCTGTAATAGCGCAGCAATTCCGGCTCCAGCGGTTGCGAGGGGTCAATCCAATGACCTTCTGGACCCGGTGCAGCAAATAGGCTTTCCAGCATTCGTTCGATGAGGTCATCTTTGGATGCGAAATGCTTGTAGATCAGCGCCTGGGTCACACCCAGGGCCGTGGCCAAATTGCGGGTCGGGCTTTCAAATCCGTGGTCCGCAAAGTGCAATGCCGCGTCGGCCAGCATCTTTTTTCTGCGCTCAGTTGCTGGCAATCTTCGTTGCACATGCGGCTGCGGTTTACGCGCTAAAGGTTCTGGCATGTCAGTCACCGAAGGTATTGGAAGTTGCCGGTCATGCCGATGAGGTTACACAAGATTGCTCCAATGCGTTATCCCTAGTTTCATTTGTCAGACATCGTTAGGCCAAACCGAATATGTTTTGAGAACTGTTTGACTGGCGGTAAAGCAACGTTTTGTTCCGCTCAGCCGCCATTCAGTCTTGGCAATTTGATGAAGTCTGCGCTTAAATATCCTGCCCGGCGTCCGTAGGTAATGCGTTTGTCACCGGTATGTCAGAAGGCGCCGCGGCGGCATCGTCGAACGCCAGAGGTGGCAGTTCCGGCAGGTCCTGCGCTGGTTCCGGAGTCGTATTGACAGTCAACGCGGCTTTGTCACCTGCGGGCTGTGCCGTGTTCCAGTCCTCCTCTGCATCAACCGGCGCCTTGGTAGCGACACCTGTGGCGGATAGCCTGACCGCGCGATAGCCACCGCTTTGGCCTAATTGACCCTGACAGATCTTGCGCCCCGTCAGTCCATGCAGACCAGTATTGCTGATCGCAGAGGCGGCCACAGGAATGATGTCACCCGGCTTGAACTGCCCGAGTTCTGACAGGGGCAAACGCAATTTGCACAATATCGCAGTGAGTTCGGCGGGAACGTTCATTACAATCTGATCAAGGCTGGATGAGTTGCCATCGCTGGCCTCCTCTGCATCAGACAAGTGGTTTTGGATTTCCTGAACCGGCAGACACAAAACCAGATCGGCCTGCCGCACCCCTTGGGCTACATCAAGGCTCAGTTTGAAGATATGGAACTCGGGCGCGTCCAATGCCAAACTCAGCATTCTTGAATCCTCTGCCCGTGCGCCAAACTTGAACCCCTGCATCACCAGTCGCTCTGCCTCGGTTTCCAACAATGTGCTGCTGCGCTGCAAAATGCTGTCCAACAATGGCGCAATCATCGCGGCATCCGTCCGCGTCATGGCGCGGGATTCCTCTTTTGTAGCGCCCACTTGACCTGTAGTTTGCTGCTGGATCAATGCACCGACCAGATCCGCATCAAGAGCGGCCGCGCCCACAAGGCCGTCGGGCCCATCCAGCAGAATCAACAGTGTTTCATCGGAAAAAACCGCCCACGCTTCAGTTTGAGTGACCCGCCGTTGGGTCACTCCGATGACGGCGAGGGGAAGACCAAACAGGTCGTCCGCAACTTTGGGTATCGTCAGACGCAGAGCCTTGGGCAACGACATCGCGCGCAAAGACAGATCGTCGCGCCCAGCCGCCACCTTTCGACGCAACACTGGATCTGGGGCAGCTGAAGTCATCACCTCCGCCTCTCCGTTTGCGGGATTTACTGGCGCATCTAAAGATGATTTGGTTACGATAGGCTTTATGCGGATGGTTTATTGCGCGGCCAAGGCAAGAGACTGCGGCAGGCGCACGCGAAATCCGGTCCCCTTCACAACAGGCCGATAGGTGATGTCGCCGTCCAGCCGGTGCATGATCTCACGGCATATGGCGAGTCCCAGTCCAGCCCCCTTGCCTTGCTCATTATTAACCCGGGCAAATTTCTCAAAAATCAGGGTTTGCGAATGTTTGTGGATGCCCGAGCCATTGTCGATAAAATCAACATTCAAATATCCAAACTCCTGAGTCACCGAAATTCTAAGCTCCGGCTTTGCAGCGTCGCAATACTTGTGTGCATTTGCGATCAGATTGATAAAGACCTGCGACAACCGATCCAGATCCGTCGTCAGGGTCACAGTTTCATTCAGTCGCCGACGTTTGATAACCAATGCGTCCTGCTCGCCCGCCATCGCCGAAGCAACGGATTGGTCCAGAATGTCCGCCAGAGATCCTTGCTGAACGTTCAGGCTGACTTGACCATGCTCCAGAACACTCAGGTCCAGCAGATCGTCAAGCAATCGGGTCAGACGGATTGCTTCAGCGTGGATGATCGACGCATATTTGGCCTTTTCAACAGTGCCCATCGCCTCGGTGTCGCGCAGGATCTCCGAAAAGGCCCGGATCGAAGTCATCGGGGTACGCAGTTCATGGCTGATTTGCGACAGGAAAGCATCTTTCTGCACGCTCAGCAGCGTCAGCTTTTCGTTGGCCTCACGCAATTTACCCGCAGTGTGAGTCAATTCATTCGACTTGGCCTCAAGCTGGCTTGAATATTCCAGCATTTGTGCAGATTCGTCGGCCACCGCCATTAGATCATGCACCGAAACTGTCGCCCCCCCGACTATCTGGCCAACCATCGCATGGGCAGTCGCCGCGCCAACTGAGGCAGCAAGTTCGCGTTCCAGCCGTTGCAGAAAGTCCGGCGACGGCTCCGGCAAATGCGCGTGCAATCCTTGTCGGAGAGCTTCGGCCTCAAAAAACGCGCGCGCTTCCGTCGACCCGATCAGGCGCTGCGCCATAATCAACAGATCTTCGCTCTGCGCCACAGCTCCGGTCCAGCTTTGCGTGCTTACTGAATGTGCAAATACATTGACAAACTGGGCCCCCTGCAGTCGCTCCAGCGGGCTGGGGAAACTGATAAGTGACACCAAACAGAACGACGCGGTGTTCAGAGCCAGACTCCAGACAACCGCATGGACAGTTGGATCAAGTCCCTCGATTCCAAACAGCGCTTGGGGGCGCAGCCAACCCAGTCCAAACGGACCGTTTTCGATAACCGAAACGGAAAGCATGTTGCCGGGGCCGAAACTCGGCATCAGCATCGTATAGAACCACAAGACAAAACCGACACACAGCCCAGCAATTGCACCGCTCCGCGTCGCACCGCGCCAAAAAATACCACCTGCCAGCGCTGGCAAGAACTGCGCCACACCGGCAAAGGATATCAGGCCGATTGCGGCCAATGCCGCGCTGCCCCCCAAGAAAGAGTAATAGGCGTACCCGAGGGCCAGTATCCCGCCAATCGACAATCGCCTTGCGAGGATGACAACACCACGCACGTCCCCTGACACCGATGCACCACCTTTTCGGGTGCCAAGCCAGATTGGCATCACCACGTGGTTTGAAACCATCGTCGACAGGGCCAGTGTCGCAACAATCACCATTGAGGTGGCAGAGGAAAAGCCGCCCAGAAAAGAGAGCAGCGCCAAACCACCCTGCCCTTCCGCTAGCGGCACCGTCAGCACAAAAAGATCCGGATTGGTTCCGGCAGGCATAATGTCGAGCCCCACAACAGCGATGGGAACCACAAACAGACTCATGAGCATCAGGTAGACCGGAAAAGCCCAGGCGGCCGTGTGCAGGTGACGCTCATCATCATTTTCGACCACCAAAACCTGAAACATGCGCGGCAAGCAGACAAACGCAGCGGCGGACAATAATGTCAGAGTGGCCCATCTACTGCGGTCCATGTGCCACTCTCCGATGGGTGAGCTATCGATGCGCGACATCATTTCAGGAATGCCACCAGCCACGCCCCAGACAACAAAAACGCCAACCGCCAGCAGAGCCAAAAGTTTTACCACAGCTTCGACCGCGATGGCGATCACCACCCCATGGTGGCGTTCATTTGCGTTCAGATTTCGGGTGCCAAAAAGGATCGTGAACAGGGCAAGCCCCAATGCGACCCAGAACCCGGCGGATTCGCGATCAAGCGCGACCGGATTGAAGCCTTGCTCGGGCGCAAAGGCAGAAATCGAAAGTGTGACTGATTGTAGTTGCAGCGCAATATAAGGAGTAACGCCAATGACCGCCATCAACGTTACAATGATCGCCAGAGAATTGGACTTACCGTAGCGCGACGAAATCAGGTCAGCCACAGATGTTGCCCTTTGTGCCCGACCTATCCGGACCAGTTTGCGCAGCAACCACCACCAGCCAATCAACACCAATGACGGGCCCAGATAAATCGTCACATATTCCATGCCCGATCGGGCCGCATACCCGACCGCACCATAAAATGTCCAAGCGGTGCAGTAGATTGAAAGAGACAACGTATAAACCAAGGGCGAACGCAACCACCCACCCCGGCCCAGCGCCGCAGCCCGTTCTGCCGCAAACGCCACGACAAAGAGAAAGGCCACATACCCCAGACAAGCCGCTATCAATAGATTCAGCGTTGGCATCAGTCAGGCCTGTTTGATTGTTCTGGGGTCCCATCTCGGCCATCCGCATCTTCGGACGGACCCGCCCGGGTCTTGATCCAGATGCCAACCGTGATGCAGATAAGCCCGCCCCAAACCGCAAAGATATAGAGCATGGCGCTTGACATCGACACAGGATTGTCGACATCCGAGTTCCCGGTCGGCCACAACAGCGGCACCATCCAGAGCAAGACCCCAAATGCGGGCAGAATCCGTGCTCCATCCATCAAGCGACGTCGGCGATAGCTCTGCGGCTCCAAAAATACCGGAGATCCCGGGTTCGCAGGGGATCGGCGCTGGCCCTGTGACATATCCTCAGACCTCGATGTTGCGGGCCATGATGTCCGGTCCGCTGATCAAGTCGCCACCAACTCGCGCACTGCCTCGAGAACTTCGGCATTAGAGAACGGTTTGGTCATAAAACGGCTGACACCGGCCTTTTCCGCCATTTCCCTATCCCGCGATTGACCACGCGCAGTCAGCATGAGAACGGGCAGCTTATGCATTTCAGGTTCCGATCTCATCTCGGTTAGAATATCAAAGCCGCTTTTGCCGGGCAGCATCACATCGAGAATTACCAGATCAGGCTGCGTTGAGCGGATTACATCCACCGCATCATGACCATTGGAATGGGTATCCACCCGCCACCCGTCGCGCGACAACAAAAACCTGATCGCTTCGATAATATTGGGTTCATCTTCGATCAAAAGAACGTGTCCTCCCATTCGCTTGCTCCCCTCCCCAAGGTCTGCAACGGGCGCTTTTTGCAGCTTTCTCAGCCCGTTTGGGTCGCCCATAGCGGACTATCCCTAGTTTTGGCTGTGCTGTCAAAACCCTTCGCTCAGGATGGACGACTCGCGGCGGCCTGTACAGCGTTCGCGCGGGCAGATTCGGCAGGTACTCCCGACGGGCCGCGCGATTGTGTCGGGGGTCAAAACGATTTGACCCGCTGGCACAATAAGCATGGTTGAGTGATAAAGCGGTTCAATGTTCAGCGCCGCGGCCCCCACCGGATGCGCAATCGCGAAACAATCAAACTGGGATGCGTCACGGCCAACTTGCTCGACCCGTTGCAGAATTGGCGTCATCGGGCGGCTCAGCGCACTGAACAAGGGCCACAAAGGGCAGGACGCGCCAAACCTCGGCATGGAAAAGCCGTCGACTGGTTTGCGAAACAGCATGGCTCCGGAACTGTCACTGACAATCAAACCGGCATCTGCCCCAAGTGTTCCGGAGGGCATCGCCGCAAGGCGCCTGAGCACGGCCTGTAACGGAGCGCCAAACCTATCGGCCAGCCTTATCGGGTCCAAGCCGATTTCAATCAGGGCTGCCTGGAAACTGGACAAGGGCATCGCAACTGCATCGCTTGCATATTGCCCCAGAACGTCACGCGCGACATGGCGGGCGGCGGTCGAAGTTAGTCGGGTTTCGTCTTTGATCATCTTTGCAATATCTGGATTTTCCACTTCCAAGGCTGCAAAAAAGTGACCCTGAGCTGATAACAACGCCTCAACTTCTTCCTGAGGCGACGCCAGTTGATCCTCAGTCGCACCAGCGTCGTCCAGATACCCGACAAGGGCTTTGCTGCTTTCAGCCAGACGGGCGCTGTCCTCATTAATGTTACGATGAAAACGGTTGCGCCACTCTGGCTCCAATTCCTTAGTCTCTGCCAAAATTGATGCCGTCGAATGAATCGCCGCTGCAGTTGACAAAACTTCATGCAGCGAGGCCGCCAATTGTGGATCGTGCGCCACTCGATCCGTCAATGTCTCCACTGTTCGCTCCAATGATGCGATCCGGCGATGGGCCCCGACCAAGACTGATGCCCATCCCGGAAACCGGCCGGCAAACTCATCTGCGCGATCCGCCTCGGCTTTGACAGATTTGGCATCTGCTGCTGCTTCGCGTAGCGCCGCGATCAGGGCAGCTTCGGCTCCCTCTGCAAGCATAGAGGCTTCAACATCAAGGACACGTGCGATGTCGAGCAAAAGCTTGCCGCCGATTCTGCGGCGGTTATGCTCGATCAGATTAAGATAGGACGCGGATATTCCGATCTGGCGGGCCAGTTCAGCCTGCTTGAGCGACGCCATAATACGCCGCTCGCGGATTCGACTTCCGGTTAAGGTGTCACGGGCCAACCTGGTATCCTTTGCTCGAGGTAGAAATTTCGAGGTATTTCAATAGGTTTCTGCACTGCAACATAATGAAATTTACAACATCACAGCGAACCTTGTGCAATTATTTACAAAATAATCGTTCAGGACAAGGGGCTTGTTGCGCAATTTTCAAAAGGAACGCGATAATGGCTTTGCACGAAAACGTGCGCGCGCTGTGTGGACAGGGAGCCCACTGCGCACTTCACGATATGGGAGGATTCAATGTCCAATTCGAACTTTACGCGTCGCGGCCTGATGAAAACCAGCGCTGTCGCTGGTGCTGGTCTGGCTTTGCCGACGATCTTTACGGCGTCGTCCGCCGCTGCGTACACAAACGAGCCCACCGGTTCCAGTGTTACGCTTGGCTTCAACGTTCCACAAACCGGTCCTTATGCTGATGAGGGTGCAGACGAACTGCGCGCCTACGAGCTGGCGGTTGAACACCTGAATGGCGGCGGCGACGCCGGCATGATGCCCACGTTCAGCTCAAAAGAGCTGACTGGCGACGGCATTCTTGGCAAAAAGGTCGAGTATGTCACAGGCGACACTCAGACCAAATCTGACGCGGCCCGCGCCTCTGCCAAATCGATGATCGAAAAAGACGGTGCGGTGATGATCACCGGTGGTTCGTCTTCGGGTGTGGCGATTGCGGTACAAGGCCTGTGCCAAGAAGCTGGCGTAATCTTTATGGCTGGTCTGACCCACTCCAACGACACAACCGGGAAAGACAAAAAAGCCAACGGTTTCCGTCACTTCTTTAACGGCTATATGTCTGGTGCTGCTTTGGCGCCTGTGCTGCAGAGCAACTACGGCTCGGACCGCAAGGCCTATCACCTGACGGCTGACTATACGTGGGGCTGGACACAGCAGGCGTCGATCGCGGCTGCAACAGAAGCTCTTGGCTGGGAAACTGTAAACAACGTTCTGACACCGCTTGCGTCGACTGACTTCTCGTCTTACATCGCGCCAGTTCTGAACTCTGGTGCGGACGTGCTGGTCCTGAACCACTACGGTGGCAACATGGTGAACTCGCTGACCAACGCAGTTCAGTTTGGCCTGAAAGACAAGCAAGTCAACGGCAAGCAATTTGAGATCATTGTGCCGCTGTATTCGCGTCTGATGGCCCGTGGTGCTGGCGAAAACGTTAAAGGCATCTTTGGCTCGACAAACTGGCACTGGTCGCTACAGGATGAAGGCTCCAAAGCGTTCGTTAAATCCTTTGGCACCAAATACGGCTTCCCGCCCAGCCAGGCGGCGCACACGACCTACGTACAGACGATCCTGTATGCAGATGCGGCGCAACGTGCGGGCACATTCAACCCATGTGGCATTGTCGAAGCTCTTGAGGGCTTTGAGTTTGATGGCATGGGCAACGGCCCAACACTTTATCGTGCGGACGATCACCAGTGCTTCAAAGACGTGCTGGTTGTGAAGGGTAAAGACAACCCGACATCTGAGTTCGACCTTCTTGAAGTGGTCGAAGTGACTCCGGCGGCGCAGGTAACCTATCCACCGGATCACGAGATGTTCGCAGGCGGAAGCCTGGGCACTTGTAATCCTGGCGCCTGATCACTTTGGTAGGGCGGGTTTATTCCCGCCCTACCCTTTCGCGAACCACTACGGCACGCACATCAATAAATCCGGGCTGGGACAATGGACGCAATACTCCTGCAAATTCTGAATGGGCTCGACAAGGGCTCGGCTTATGCGCTTATCGCATTAGGCCTCACACTCATCTTCGGCACGTTGGGCGTGGTCAACTTTGCCCACGGCGCGCTGTTCATGATCGGCGCCTTTTGTGCAGTCACCGTGCAGCGTATCCTGAACATCAGCTACGAAACCATCGACGAGAGCCAAAAAGATTTTCTGGGCAAACCCCTGAAGGTTAAAAGCACCTATATTGAGGACTGGTTCGGCCCTGAACTCGGCGCATCGATTATCGACTGGTCTGTGCCGCTGGCAATTCTATTTGCGATTCCCGTCATGCTTGTCGTCGGCTATGTTATGGAACGCGGACTGATCAAACATTTTTACAAGCGCCCCCATGCGGACCAGATTCTTGTCACATTCGGCCTGGCAATCGTTCTGCAGGAAGTTATCAAATTTTTCTATGGCGCCAATCCTATCCCCACCGGCGCGCCCGACGCGTTCAAAGGCTCATTCGATTTTGGGGTATTGCTGGGATATGAGGCCAACGCCATTATCTACCCTTACTGGCGACTAGTCTACTTTGCCTTCTCAGCCGTGATCATCAGCGGTGTGTTCGCATTCCTGCAATTCACCACCTTTGGCATGGTTGTACGCGCCGGTATGGCGGATCGCGAAACCGTCGGCCTGCTCGGCATCGACATCGACAAACGGTTTACCATCATGTTTGGTATCGCCGCCGCAGTCGCGGGACTCGCAGGCGTGATGTACGCGCCGATCAACTCACCCAATTACCACATGGGCATGGACTTTCTGGTGCTGAGCTTTGTTGTGGTTGTGGTCGGAGGCATGGGCAGCTTGCCCGGCGCCGTGCTGGCCGGTTTTCTGCTGGGTGTTCTGGAGAGCTTTGCCTCAATGAACGAAGTGAAGTCGTTGTTGCCGGGCATCGACCAGATCATCATCTATCTGGTTGCAATTATCATTCTGCTCACCCGTCCGCGGGGCCTGATGGGCCGCAAAGGTGTGATGGAGGATTAAGACCATGCTTGGATTAAACAAAAAAGACGGAACACTCCTTCTCGTGGTGGCCATTCTAACATTGTGTGCCCCCTTCATTCTCAACCCTTTCCCCGAAGGCTCGGGCATGGCTCAGTTTAATGCGGGCTACCCTGACCTCATGCAGCGTTTTGTGATCTATGGCATATTTGCCATCGGGTTCAACATTTTGTTTGGTCTGACGGGCTATCTCTCATTTGGTCACGCCGCGTTTCTGGGCGTCGGATCATATTCTGCGGTCTGGATGTTCAAACTGGTGGGGATGAACGTATTGCCCGCCATTGCGCTCAGCGTGGTTGTCGCCGGTTTGTTTTCGCTCTTGATTGGTTTTATCAGCCTGCGGCGATCGGGGATCTACTTTTCAATCCTCACGCTGGCCTTTGCCCAGATGTCATTCAACCTCGCCTATTCAGTGTTAACACCCATCACCAATGGCGAAACCGGCCTGCAGCTCACGCTCAGCGACCCGCGCGTTCTGGGGGTCTCTGCGACAGCTGACGGATCGATTCCGGTCACAAACCTGCTCCCTGGGTTCGAGATGCGCTCGACCTACGTACTGGATCTGGGCCCCTGGCTGTTCCAGTTCAATCTGGGCTTCTATCTCTGCGCTATGTTTATGCTGCTGGCCTTCTACATATCGATCCGCATCTTCCGTTCGCCATTTGGAATGATGCTGCGTGCAGTCAAGTCAAACCAGCAGCGGATGAACTATACCGGCCTGAACACCAAGCCTTATACGCTTGCGGCCTTTGTCATCTCCGGAATGTATGCTGGCCTGGCCGGTGGTCTGCTGGCGTCGATGGACCCTCTTGCAGGGGCCGAACGAATGCAGTGGACCGCATCAGGTGAGGTTGTTCTGATGACTATTCTCGGTGGAGCCGGAACGCTGATCGGACCGATCCTCGGGGCAGGCTTTATCAAATACTTCGAGAACATCTTTTCAAAGATCAACGACAACGTTCTGCACCAGTGGTTTTCATTCATGCCAGATGGGATCGAGGATTTTCTTGTAACCATCGTGCACCCGTTTGTGGGCAAAGGCTGGGCGCTGACGCTGGGCCTGATGTTCATGGCAGTGGTGATCTTCCTGCCCGGTGGTCTGGTCCAGGGCGGACAAAAGATAATAAGCATGATCCGTCGAGACAAATCCACGAATACAGATGACCCTGCTGCCAAGCAGCCCGCGGAATAGGGAGACAAAGCTATGGGCATTCTCGAAGTTAAAGATGTGAACAAGCGCTTCGGCGGGTTGCAGGCGCTGGGGGACGTAAATCTCAGCATCGCAGAAAACTCGGTGCATGCCATCATCGGACCAAACGGCGCGGGTAAATCCACCCTGCTTAATTGTCTTGTGGGCAAGCTGATCCCAGACACCGGGTCTGTCATGTTTGATGGCCAATCCGTTCTGGGGCGCAAGCCTTTTGAAATCAATCAGATGGGCATTTCACGGGTGTTTCAGACGCCAGAGATTTTTGGCGATCTGACGGTTCTTGAAAACATGATGATCCCTTGCTTTGCCAAACGCGACGGGGCGTTCGAACTGAACGCGCTATCACAAGTGACCAGCCAGACTGACGTGCTCGAAAAAGCCGAAGCCATGTTGCTGGACATGAACATGGCGGACAAACGGCAGATGCATTCGGCCGCATTGTCGCGCGGTGACAAGCGGCGACTTGAGATCGGAATGTGCCTTAGCCAAGAGCCCCGCCTACTGCTGCTGGATGAACCGACGGCCGGCATGGCGCGGGCAGACACCAACAACACCATCGACCTGCTAAAACAGATCAAGGAAGAGCGTGATATCACCATCGCAATCATCGAACATGACATGCACGTGGTTTTTTCGCTGGCAGAACGCATTACAGTGCTGGCTCAGGGCACTCCGCTGGTCGAGGATTCACCGGAAAACATCAAAGGCCATCCCAAGGTGCGCGAAGCGTATCTGGGTGAAAGCGCATAAAGTGCTGAAGGGAAAATACTCATGAACGTCAAACCCGACTTTTCCAAGAACGCCAATCAGGCCGTCACTGCCCCTGCCTTTCTGTCGGTCTGGGACATGCATGCCTACTACGGTGAAAGCTACATCGTGCAAGGCATCAGCTTTAATGTCCACGAGGGCGAAATCCTTGCCCTGCTGGGGCGTAACGGTGCGGGCAAAACGTCGACATTACGCGCCATTGCACGACTCGATGACCCGCAACTGTCACATGGCGAAATCTGGCTGGATCACCAACCTCTGCACAAGATGAAAAGCCATCAGGCATCAGCAGCAGGATTGGGGCTTGTTCCCGAAGATCGCCGCATCATCTCGGGCCTGACCGTCGAGGAAAACCTGAAGCTTGCGCAGATCGCGCCGCCAATCGGATGGTCGCTTGAACGGATATACGATCTCTTTCCGCGCATGGGCGAACGGCGCCAGCAAGAGGGCACAACCCTTTCAGGTGGTGAACAACAGATGCTGGCCATCGCCCGCGCGCTGGCTCGGGACATCAAGGTGTTGCTACTGGACGAACCCTATGAAGGACTGGCACCTGTTATCGTTGACGAAATCGAAAAGACCCTGATGGTCATCAAAGAACAGGGTATTACCACCGTAATCGTTGAACAAAACGCGGTGCGTGCTCTGCAGTTGGCTGATCGCGCTGTTATTCTGGACACCGGCGGTATCGTGTTCGACGGGGCCGCAAATGAAGTGCTCGAAAACGAACAGCTGCGTGCCGAATATCTGGCGATCTAAATCGGCTACCAGCCGAGATCTCAGCTCTGCCGGTAGTCACTGCTTACCCGAACAAGTTTAACTATCTTGAGTGTGTTTCGGCCAAATGCTTAACACCCCGTTCACTTTTGTCTGTGCAAACTACCACCGGGTGAGGGCTCCGATCATTCTATAACGGAGCAAGGAAATGCAAGTTATCGGAACACCAACGGTTCTGGCGCCGCACAGTACGGGGCACCCCGGGGCGTTGCCGGAGACCCCAAAGAAGGTAGCCGAGGCCGGCCTGATTAAGCCAGCGACGTCAGGCGCAAGCACAACAGGCGCGCAAGACCGCCCCGGCCACTATGAAAACAGGCCAGAAAACCGAAAAAACCGCGCCGCGCCGCCATCTGCGCTGCAAATTGAGATTGAGACGATGTTGGCAGAGCAGGCAGAAGAGCTTGCTGAAATGAAGCAGGAAATGCTGGTCTACGAATAGCCTTAGTAAAGATAAACCCTTTGGTTCCTGCCCGTCGCAGAGGTCGTTATGTCTTCTGAAGCAATCGCTGGCGCAGGTCTGTTTTTAACACCTTGCCGTAGTTGTTCTTGGGCAGTTCTTTCAGAAAAATGTAAGCCTTAGGGCGTTTAAATCGGGCTATGTTGTTTTTGCAAAGCTGGTCTAGTGCCGCAGCATCAGCGCTACCGACAACAAAAGCCACGACATCCTCGCCCCATTCAGGATGTGGCCGGCCAACAACAGACGCTTCTGCGATGTCCGGATGCAACAACAACACCTCTTCGACCTCACGCGGATAGATATTGGATCCGCCGGAAATGATCATGTCCTTGGACCGGTCCTGCATCGTCACATACCCGTCTTCGTCCATGAAACCCATATCGCCGGTCATCAGCCAACCTTTTATCAACGTCTTGGCGGTGGCATCGGGATTGTTCCAATATCCCTGCATGACAGTGTCGCCACGCACCATGATTTCTCCGTGGCTGCCAAGCGGCAAAGGGTTTCCGCTGGCATCCCCTATTTGTACTTCAACCGCAGACTGAGCCCGCCCGACCGACACCAGCCGCGCGCGCCAGCGCGGATCCGTGCGGTCCGATACATCGGAACGGTTCAGAACACTGATTCCCATCGGGCATTCGCCCTGCCCATAGATTTGCACAAATTTCGACCCAAACAGTGCAGTCGCCTCAACAATATCAGCCAGATACATCGGCCCGCCTGCGTAGATGACAGTTCTCAGGCCCTCTCCAGTTTCTCCCGTCGCCGCAGCAACCTGCGTCATCCTTTTGACCATTGTCGGCGCTGCAAACATCTGAGTATTTCCAAAATGGCGGGCAAGATCGAATATCTCGGCCTCGTCAAACCCGCCCGAGACCGGGCAAACGTGCCGGGCACCGGCGCGCACGTGCAGCATATTGTAAATACCGGCACCATGGCTCATCGGAGCAGCATAAAGCGTGGTATCAGCCGAACTGACCGAATCGGCATCACTCTGATAACAAAGCGACATTGCAATCAGCATCCGGTGAGTGATCATCACACCTTTTGGACGACCGGTGGTACCGGAGGTGTAGAACAACCACGCCAGATCTTCGGGCGCGCGTGGACACAAACCTACCATCGGTTCGGCGTCAAACAGGCGCAGAAAATCGTTCGATGTGATGTCGATGATCTGTCCCGGGGCATCCGCTTCGGTCAGAGCCTCAGAAAGGCCGGGCGACGTAAAGACAATGCTGGCTGCCGAATCCCCGAGAATAAAGGCTGCCTCGCGACCGTGGAGCTTTGCGTTGATTGGCACAGCAGCCGCGCCCGCATACCAGATTCCATACTGAATGATCAGGTAATCGGGAGAGTTTTTCATAAAAAGTGCAACCCGGTCGCCCTCCCTGACCCCGTGCGTTACAAGCCACGCCGCCACCTGTGCCGCCTTTTTGTGAAAAGCACTATAATCTGCGACCAAATCGCGCCCAAGGAACAGCGCCGGATCGCTGCCATGTGTCTGCGCCCTGCGCTGTAGCCAAAATCCGATGTTCATTGTGCTCTCCCTGCCCTTAGCATCACCCTGCATGACCGAGCGCCGAGCTTCAATCCGACCTGACCTTTTGTGTCTTTGTGTCGCGTACAAAAGAGTTGCTTCGTATCTAACTCAATACGCATCGAACATCGGCTCACGAGGCTTCTTTTCATACCCGACCGCATGACCTATAAGCGGCGCTAACATAAATATGGCGCGCACATAGACACGCCGGGTGAAGCGGTTGAGGATCCTATGACAAAAAGTAATCGAGATGCAGATGTGGCCTTTGTTCAGGCCTTGGCAGAACTGCTGCGCGAAAACGACCTGACAGAAGTGCAGGTGAAGCGGGAATATGGTCAGGATGACAGTCTGAACGTCCGCGTGAGCCGTGGCGTCCCGCAACAAGCGGTTGCGCCGATTGCGGCGGCACCTGCCGTCGCCGCCTCCGCTGTTGCAGCAGCCCCCGCCGCCGTCGCAGCCCTGCCAGTTGACGATCCGGCCAGCCATCCCGATGCGGTGACCTCCCCCATGGTCGGGACGATCTACATGCAAGCCGAGCCCGAGTCCCCGCCTTTCATTTCGGTGGGCGCCTCGGTAGCTGAAGGCGACACGCTGCTGATCGTCGAGGCGATGAAAACCATGAACCACATCCCGGCTCCAAGGGCGGGCACGATAAAACGCATCCTAGTGGAAGATGGTGGCGCGGTTGAATATGGCGCTCCGCTGGTGATCTTGGAATAAGGCCCTGGCAATGTTCAATAAAATACTGATCGCTAACCGTGGTGAGATCGCGCTTCGGGTGATCCGGGCTGCGCGTGAAATGGGCATACCCAGCGTCGCCGTCCACTCGACCGCAGACAGTGACGCAATGCATGTGCGCATGGCAGATGAAAGTGTGTGCATCGGCCCGCCGTCTGCCACCGAAAGCTATCTTTCGGTTCCGGCGATCATGTCAGCTTGCGAAATAACCGGTGCAGATGCGATCCACCCTGGCTATGGCTTTCTGTCCGAAAATGCCAATTTTGTGCAAATTATCGAAGATCACGAGCTGACCTTTATTGGTCCTACAGCCGAACACATCCGTATGATGGGTGACAAGATCACGGCCAAAGACACCATGAAGGCGCTTGGCGTGCCCTGCGTTCCGGGCAGCGAGGGCGGGGTTCCGGACCTAGCCACGGCTCAGAAAATCGGCGCCGACATCGGCTATCCGGTCATCATCAAAGCCACTGCCGGTGGTGGCGGGCGCGGCATGAAGGTCGCTGAAACGGCCAAAGATATGGAAAGCGCGTTTCTCACCGCGCGGGCCGAAGGCAAATCCAATTTTGGCAATGATGAAGTCTACATCGAAAAATACCTGCAGACGCCGCGGCACATTGAAATTCAGGTTTTTGGCGATGGCAAAGGCAATGCGATTCATCTCGGAGAGCGGGATTGTTCTCTGCAACGCCGTCATCAGAAAGTCTTTGAAGAGGCTCCCGGCCCCGCGATCACACCGGCACTGCGTGCCAGAATCGGCAAGGTTTGCGCCGACGCAGTTGCGGCCATCAACTATACCGGTGCCGGCACGATCGAATTCCTGTTCGAGAACGATGAATTCTACTTCATCGAAATGAACACACGTCTTCAGGTCGAACATCCGGTAACCGAAGCAATTTTTGGGGTCGATCTGGTGCGCGAACAAATTCGCGTAGCGTCCGGGCTGCCAATGTCTTGGGTGCAGGATGATCTCAGCATCAACGGTCATTCTATCGAAGTGCGGATCAACGCCGAAAGACTGCCGAATTTCGCACCATCGCCGGGACGGATCAGCCAGTATCACGCGCCGGGCGGACTTGGCGTGCGCATGGACAGCGCGCTATATGATGGGTATGTGATTCCTCCCTATTACGACAGCCTGATTGGCAAACTGATCGTGCATGGGCGCGACCGCCCAGAAGCGCTCGCACGGCTGAATCGCGCATTGGGAGAATTGATTGTAGACGGCGTAGACACCACCATTCCGCTGTTTCGCGACTTGCTGCAGGATCCGGATGTTCATAGTGGCGACTACAACATCCATTGGCTCGAAAAGTGGCTACAGACCCATCTTGAAGGATAACAGCAGATGAGCGGAGGTGTCTCTCTGCCATGACGCTGACACCAGACCTGCTGCTCCACGGCTATTCCATCGGTATCTTTCCGATGGCTGAGCATCGGGGAGACCCTGAAATATTTTGGGTCGATCCGGTGCGCCGTGGTATCCTGCCACTGGAAGGGTTTCACATATCGCGATCGTTGCGAAAACGACTTCTGAAAGGCAATTTTCAGGTCAGTGTAGACCAGAAGTTCGAAGATGTAGTGGATTCCTGCGCAGACCGGGCCGAGACTTGGATCAACGACGAAATTCGAAGCCTTTATATATCATTGCACCAAAAACGAAGCGCCCATTCCCTGGAGGTCTGGGATGGGTCGACCTTGGTCGGTGGTGTCTATGGAGTCACTCTGGGTGCCGCGTTTTTTGGCGAAAGCATGTTCTCTCGCCAGACAGATGCCTCCAAAATTGCGCTGGTCTATTTGGTGGACCGGTTGCGGCAGGCAGGTTTCGCTCTGTTTGATACTCAGTTCCTGACGGATCATCTGGCAAGCCTCGGGGCAATAGAAATCACCCGCGCCGCATATCATCTGAGACTCGAGCACGCCTTGAAGGGCACTGCTGACTTCAGCGCCCCGGCGCTGCCTGCGCCTTACGACGTGGTGCAGCGCATGACCCAAACATCATAACGCGCATGGTCAAGCGCGTTCAGGGCGGGCGACGACGCGATCATCCAACCGCTATAGACTGGCACATCTTTCCCCTCCTCGCGAATGACCAAAAATGCGAACGCATCGCCTGACGGATTGCCCGCAGGATAGCGGCATTCGGTCAACTCGATCGACAAGCGGCCAAATTGCGACGTTCTGCCGGATGCCAGTTCAATATCTGAATGGAAGCCGTTGATCTTGTCGAGTCCCCGCAACACCGCCCCGGTCGCGAGGCTGGCGTCTTGTGCGTAAGATGCACTGGCCAAAAGACTGATAATCAGGCCGAGGGTTTTCATTCATCGCTGCCCGAGACAAATTTCAGCAACAGAGAAATCAGACTGACGGCGCCTTGTGTATCATCAATCTCAGCCCCCGGCTCAAAGAAAAATGGCGATCCCCCAGGTATGACCTCAACGAAATTCCCCCCAAGCAGCCCCTCGGACGCAACGATGATGGCGCTGTCGTCCGGAATTTCGATACCGTTCACAACACTGACAACAGTGTCAGCTCGGTAGGTTTCCGGGTTCAGCGTTACGCTGGTCACAGTGCCGATCTTGACGCCCGCCAGTCGCACATCGGTGCCGACGCTGACCCCTTCGAGCGAGCGAAAGCTGGCACTTAGCGGATAGCCCTGTGTGCTTGCGCCAAAACCAGTTGCCTGACCAGCATAAACCGCAAACGCAATGGCAGCTGCCAGAACAGCGCCGCCCACAAAGATTTCAGTCTTATTTTCAGACATACCTACGCCCCTATTCGGGAGTCCACGCCTCGTAGTCCGAGCGCGGCGCACCCCCCGCATGCCGGATTGATCCTGACGGAGCGTACGCCAGTTCGGTTCCGGTCAGGTTTTCCTGATGCGGTTTCTGCCAAGATTTATGTACCAGCGGTTTTTCCGTTGGCGGCTCATCCCAAGTGCGGTGCAGCCACCCATGCCATTCAGGCGACACCCGACTGGCTTCGGCCTCACCGTTGAAAATCACCCAGCGTTTTTTGTCGTCTTGGGTTTTATAATAGACATTGCCTTGCTCGTCTTCCCCGACGCGCTCGCCTTTGCGCCACGTGAACAATTGGGTGTTCAGCGTCTGACCATTCCACCACGTGAAAACACGCAAAACCTTACTCAGGATACCCATCGGTGCCTCCGGAAAATTGTTGCCTCAGATATGGACCAAAGGCGCGCAAAGGTCCAGCCACAAGGGCAGCGGCGGCATGGATCCCTCACCGCGCGGGCAGCAGGGCTGTCACCTCAATCTCGATCTTGTATTTCGGGTCGATCAAACCGCATTCGATCATCGTCGCCACTGGCGGGTTTGCACCAAAGGTCTCGCGCAACAGCGGCCAGCAAGGTTCAAAATCGTGCCTGTCTGGGAGAATGTAGCGAACCCGAACCACGTCCTCGAACCCAGCTCCGGCGTCGCTCAGCGCCGCGCCAATAATCTCAAGCGCAGATTGGCATTGCTCGACCACGTCCTCAGGTACCGTCGCACCGCCTGCGACCGTGCCCGCGACATGCACAAACCCGCCGGCGACGACGGCACGGCAATAGCCAATTTTGGGTTCATAGGTCTCGCCAGACGAAATCCGACGCATGCTCATGTCAGCCAGCTGTTGCCGGTGTCTTTTCAGCGTCGGCATAAATCATCAGAGGTGCCGCATCGGAATTGACCGCTTCTTCGTTCACAACAACCTCAGTTACAGAATCCAGACCGGGTAGCTCAAACATGGTGTTGAGCAGTATATCCTCAAGGATCGACCGCAAACCCCGGGCACCGGTTTTGCGCAAGATCGCGCGCTTTGCAATTGCCGACAGCGCATCATCGGTAAAGGTCAATGTCGTGTCTTCAATCTCAAACAGGCGCTGGTATTGCTTGACCAATGCGTTTTTGGGTTTGGTGAGAATAGTGACAAGCGCATCCTCGTCCAGATCTTCAAGTGTCGCCAAAACCGGCAAACGACCGACAAATTCTGGTATCAGGCCAAATTTCAGCAGGTCCTCAGGTTCCAGATCATTGAAAATTTCGCCGACACCGCGTTCATCATTGTCCCGCACATCGGCGCCAAAACCCATGGCCGAGCCTTTGCCGCGCGCGGCAATGATCTTGTCCAGCCCGGCAAACGCGCCGCCGCAAATGAATAAGATATTGGTGGTATCAACCTGCAAAAACTCTTGCTGTGGATGCTTGCGGCCGCCCTGTGGTGGCACCGAGGCAACGGTCCCTTCCATCAACTTCAGCAATGCCTGTTGCACGCCTTCACCGGATACATCGCGGGTGATTGAAGGATTCTCAGATTTTCGGGTAATCTTGTCGACTTCGTCGATGTAAACGATACCGCGCTGCGCCCGCTCGACGTTATATTCCGACGACTGCAAAAGCTTGAGAATAATGTTCTCTACATCTTCTCCGACATAGCCTGCTTCTGTCAGCGTTGTTGCATCCGCCATTGTAAACGGAACATCCAATATCCGCGCGAGGGTCTGTGCCAAAAGCGTTTTACCACACCCCGTCGGACCAACTAGAAGGATGTTGGACTTTGCCAATTCGATGTCGCTGCCGGACTTCTGAGCGTGATTGAGCCGCTTGTAATGGTTGTGAACCGCAACCGAGAGCACCTTTTTGGCGAGCGCCTGGCCAATGACGTAATCATCCAGAACACCACAAATATCTTTGGGTGTTGGCACCCCGTCGGTGGATTTTAACCCACTCGCTTTGGTTTCTTCGCGGATAATATCCATGCAAAGTTCGACACATTCGTCACAAATGAATACCGTTGGCCCAGCAATCAACTTGCGCACTTCATGTTGGCTTTTGCCACAAAAGCTGCAGTACAGTGTGTTTTTGCTGTCGCCACTTGAAGTCGTTGCCATGTCAAACCTTTCAGGTTTAGCGTTGCGATATACGGCCCAGAGTCAAACCGTAATGCGCCCTGATTTGCACTAGCTTAGGCCAGCGTCCGGTGGTCCACAATCGCAAAATGCGCCCCACCTGCAAGGTGAGGCTTTGTAATTTGCGTGGTGTTGTTAAAAACAGCAGATGTTCTAGGTGTCCTCATCATCTCGCTTAGGGCGGCTGGCCACAATCTCGTCAATAAGGCCAAACTCTTTGGCCTCTTCGGGGGACATGAAATTGTCCCGTTCGAGCGCAGCTTCAACCTTTTTCAGAGTCTGACCAGTGTGGTGTACATAAATCTCATTGAGGCGTGTCTTGAGTTTTTGGGTTTCCTGCGCGTGAATCATGATATCGGTCGCTTGCCCCTGATA
>RCNC010000835.1_pt1 | contig 20207 bp, 20 predicted proteins | sample 2041301 | NCBI WGS metagenome assembly RCNC01 (sample SAMN09708231, study PRJNA481090) | Marine sediment metagenome, whole genome shotgun sequencing project. | biome: marine sediment; feature: ocean; material: sediment; isolation source: Sewage treatment plant 13A marine sediment (STP13A) ...
GAAGACGTCCTGCCCGCGGGAAGGAAGGGGATGGTGGGTGAACTCTATGTGGTGCAGAGCCTCGACCTGGACCAGGACCCGGTGGATTCACCCACCCGGAGGCTCTTCTCCGACGTCCGGATCCGTTTCCGCCTCCAGCCGCGCTACTGGCTGGGGTTGATGGCCAACCTCCAGATCGACCCCTACGACGGCACGCTGAGGGCCATCGAGGTGGGGACCACCTTGCGCGACAACAGCAACCGCTTTGGCCTCGAGCTCGGATTCCTGGAACACAAAGAACACATCGTCGATCCCTTGACAAGGGTGGAGTTGTGGGATTCTTACGACCTGGTGTGGCTCTTTCCGGGCATCGACCAGACCTTACGGGCGCAGGTGCGGGCCCGCATCAACCGGCAGTGGTCCTTTTCCCTCGACACCCTCTACCTGATCGAACTCTCGGGAAAAATTGAGAATCACCTCTCGGTCACGTACCTGTCCGTTTGCGATTGCTGGTCGGTCGTCCTGAAGGTGAATCAGACCGTCCGTCCCGATGACGTCGGCTTTTCCGTCCTGTTTCGGCTGGCCGGCCTGGGGTCCTATTACTGAAAGAGCCCGCATATTGCAAGAAGTTTTCCACTTCTCTGGCGACGAAGTCTCGTGCAATATGCGGGCGGCCGGCTTGACGGGGAGGTCGGCATCACATAATCTGGGGGCCGAGGACCGCGCCAAAAGATAACCCACCGGTTTCCTTGAGTAAAAGGAATCAGCCTCGACTCAAGAAAGCACGGTTCCGGGCCGATCGTATGCAGAAAGGAGGCTTCCTTGAAGGGACTCGTGCTCAGCGGGGGCGAAGGGACACGGTTGCGGCCGATTACGCACACCAGCGCCAAACAGTTGATCCCGGTAGCGAACAAGCCTGTCCTCTTCTATGGTTTGGAGGCGATCCGGGAGGCAGGGATCACAGAGGTGGGGATCATCGTGGGGGACACCTGGCAGGAGATTCAGGAAGCAGCGGGCGATGGCTCCCGATGGGGCCTGAAGATCACGTACATCCGCCAGGAAGCTCCGCTGGGACTGGCCCACGCGGTGCTGGCCGCCGAAGAGTTCATCGGCGATGAGGCTTTCGTCATGTACCTGGGCGACAACATCATCAAGGACGGGATCAAGGACCTCGTGAATGAGTTTCGGAGCCAGAGGCCCAATTCTCAGATCCTGCTCGTCAGCGTCCCGAACCCGAGCCAGTTCGGTGTGGCCGAGCTTCAGGATGGGAAGGTGGTTCGGCTGGAAGAGAAGCCGGAGAAGCCGAAGAGCGACCTGGCCCTGGTCGGGGTCTACATGTTCGACGCGAATATCTTCAAGGCGGCGAAGGCGATCAAACCGTCCTGGAGGAACGAGCTGGAAATCACGGATGCGATCCAGTGGCTGATCGATCACGAATACAAAGTGGTTCCCCATCTTGTGACCGGATGGTGGAAAGATACCGGAAAGCTCGAAGACATGCTCGACGCGAACCGGCTCATCCTGGACACCATCGAAGCGCGCATCGAGGGGGATGTGGATGAGGGTTCGACGATTCAGTTCAGGGTGATCATCGAAAAGGGCGCTGAGATTAGAAACAGTGTGATCCGCGGTCCGGCGATCATCGGAGCGAAGACGGTCATCCGGAACGCCTACGTCGGCCCCTTTACGAGCATCGATGCAAATTGCCGGGTCGATAATGTAGAAATTCAGCACAGCATCGTTTGCGAGAAGACGGTCATCATGGACCATCCCTCCCAGAGGACCTTTCGCATCGAAGACAGCCTGATCGGAACGAACGTGGAGATTAAGCGGACGACGCAAAAACCGAGGGCCCACCGCTTCCTGCTGGGAGACTCGAGCAAGGTGGAACTCCTATGAAGATCCTGGTCACGGGCGGCGCGGGCTTCATCGGCTCGAATTTTGTCCGGTACATCCTCGAAGTGCACCCTGACTACGAGGTGGTCAACCTGGATCTGCTTACGTATGCGGGCAACCTGGAGAACCTGGCGGATCTGGAGGGCAGGGAAAACTACCGCTTCGTCCGAGGGGACATCGCGGATGCGGGGCTGCTGGACGGGCTCTTCGCAGAGGGTGTGGACGGGGTGGTCAACTTCGCCGCGGAGAGCCATGTAGACCGGAGCATCGAAGACCCGGGCCACTTCCTGGCCACGAACATACTGGGCACGCAGGCCCTGCTGGAGGCGGCGAGGCGGTATCGGGTCAACCGGTTCCTGCAGATCTCCACGGATGAGGTGTACGGCTCCCTCGCAGGGGAGGGTGCGTTCACCGAGGAGAGCCCCCTCGCGCCCAACAGCCCCTACTCGGCGAGCAAGGCTTCGGCGGACCTCCTGTGCCGCGCCTACTGGAAGACCTACGACCTTCCTGTCGTGGTGACACGATGCTCGAACAACTACGGTCCCTTCCAGTTCCCGGAGAAGCTGATCCCGCTCTTCATCACCAACGCACTGGCGGACGAGCCGCTCCCCGTGTATGGAGATGGCCTCTACGTTCGAGACTGGATCTACGTGCGGGACCATTGCAGCGCGCTCGACCGGGTTCTTCATGATGGGCGGCCCGGAGAGATCTACAATGTCGGTGCCGACGCGGAGAGGACGAACCTGGAGATTACACAAACGATCCTCGAGAAGCTCGACAAGGATGCCGGCCTGGTCCGGCACGTGAAGGACAGGCCCGGGCATGATCGACGGTATGCGATCGACAGCTCGAAGATACAGACAGAGCTCGGCTGGCGGCCGGAAACGCCTTTTCAGGACGGAATGGCGGACACAATCGACTGGTACCTCCGGAACGAGCCCTGGTGGCAGAAGATCAAGAGTGGGGAATACCGGGAATACTACGAGCGGATGTACAGAAACCGATGATCTGCAATGAACAGGAACAGGGGTCTTGAAGATACTGGTTTCGGGTTGCAGGGGGATGCTCGGCGCTGATCTCATGCGCGTCCTGGCATCCGCCCACGAGGTGATCGGGGTTGACCTGGAGGAAGTGGACATCACGGACCCCCAGGCGGTCGAGGAGCAGGTGGCCGCTCTGGCGCCGGATGTGCTGATCAACGCCGCTGCCTATACGGACGTGGACAAGAGCGAGCAGCAGGAGGATGTGGCCTTCCGGGTAAACGCGGACGGGGCCGCCCACCTTGCCCTCGCCTGTCGTGCGGGCCGAATCCGGTTGATTCACGTGAGCACCGACTACGTCTTTGACGGAAAGGCTGAGAGGCCTTACTCTGAAGAGGATTCACCGAACCCGCTCGGTGTCTACGGGCGGTCCAAGTGGGAAGGCGAGAAGAGAATACGGGAGATCCTGCCCGAGGCCTGCCTGGTCAGGACGGCCTGGCTCTACGGAAAGGCGGGGAAGAACTTCGTGAAGGCGATCCTGGCGCAGGCCGGTGAGAAGAACCGACTGCGGGTGATCGATGACCAGAGAGGGGCGCCCACGTATACACTCGACCTGGCCATGGCGCTCCGGTCGGCTGCGGAGAAGGGGCTCGAGGGCACGTATCATGTGACCAACCAGGGTTCCTGCAGCTGGCTGGGGTTCGCGGAGAAGATCCTGGAGCTTGCCGGGAAGAAGGGCGTGGCGGTCGAGCCGATCTCGACCGAGGAGCTTGGGAGACCCGCCCCTCGGCCCGGGAACTCGGTCCTGGACTGTAGAAAATTCGAGAAGGCCACGGGAATGCAACTTCGTGGATGGCCGGAGGCCTTGAAGGACTATCTTTTCGGTTGACGAGAAAGTCGTCACAGAAGAGGGGAAGGACGAGAGACATCATGGAAAGGGCCCTGATTACCGGCGGAGCAGGCTTCATCGGGTCGCATCTCTGCGATCGGTTCCTGGCAGAGGGATTCGAAGTCTTCTGCATGGACAACCTGATTACGGGAAGCCTCCAAAATGTCGCTCACCTGTTCGAGGAGGAGAGGTTTCATTTCATCAAGCAGGATGTGACCGAGTACCTGTATTTGAAGGGGGAGTTGCACTACATCCTGCACTTCGCATCGCCTGCGAGCCCGATCGACTACCAGCAGCTGCCGATCCAGACCCTCAAGGTCGGGTCCCTGGGCACACACAAGGCCCTGGGGCTCGCGAAGGAGAAGAAGGCCCGGTTCCTGCTTGCATCCACGTCCGAGACATACGGGGATCCCCTGGTCCATCCCCAGCCGGAGACCTACTGGGGGAACGTCAACCCGGTGGGCCCCCGCGGCGTCTACGACGAAGCCAAGCGCTTTGCAGAGGCCCTCACGATGGCCTATCACAACTACCACGACATGGACACGCGCATCGTGAGGATCTTCAACACCTACGGGCCTCGAATGCGCATCAACGACGGAAGGGTGGTCCCCACCCTGCTTCCCCAGGCCCTGAGTGGGAAGGACCTGACGGTCTTCGGAGACGGCTCTCAGACGAGAAGCTTCTGCTATGTTTCCGACCTGGTCGAAGGGATCTGGAGGCTGCTGTTTAAAACGGATTACAAAGAGCCTGTCAATCTCGGCAACCCGCAGGAGATGTCCATCCTCGAGTTTGCCAAGGCGATTGTTGCGATCACGGGCTCTCCGAGCAAGATTGTTTTTCAAGGGCTGCCTCCGGATGATCCCAAGGTTCGACAGCCCGACATCTCCCTGGCGAGGAAGCTGCTCGACTGGGAGCCGAAGGTCACTTTCGAGGAAGGCATTCGAAAGACTCTCGCCCATTTCCAGGAAGCGCCCGAAGTCAAACAGAATCAGCGTTGACGCTGACCAGGCGGAACCGAGAACGTTGCCAATCAACCGTTCCCGCACCGAAAGGAAGGAAAAGAGTTGAATACGACGAATCAGACGAATCGGGTGCAAGGGAAGAAGAAGTCCACATTCCGGGAATACACAGAGGCGATTCTGATCGCTCTCGTCCTGGCTTTCATCATCCGCTCCTTCATCGTTCAGGCTTTCAAGATCCCTTCCGGGTCGATGATTCCAACGCTGCTGGTGGGGGATCACATCCTGGTGAACAAGTTCATCTTCGGCCCACAGATTCCGTTCACGACGGTGAGGCTGTTTTCTTTCCAGAAGCCGGAGCGAGGAGAGGTGGTCGTGTTCCTCGAGCCGACAGAGAGGAAGAAGGACTTCATCAAGCGCGTGATCGGGCTGCCCGGAGAGACGATCCAGGTGATCAACCGAAAGGTCCACATCAACGGCAAGCCGTTGAATGATGAGGAGTACGCCTACCACGCGAGCTCCCGCTTCGTTCGAGGGCTGGACAACCACGGTCCAATGAAGATCCCGGAGAACTCCTACTTCATGATGGGAGACAACCGGGAGAACAGCTCAGACAGTCGCGTGTGGGGCCCTGTCCCATTCGAGTTGATGAAGGGCAAGGCCTTCATGATCTATTGGTCATGGAACGGACCGGAACGAAATGTGCGGTGGAGCAGGATCGGTGACCTGCTCCATTGAAGGGAGATACGATCGCTTGAGCACTTTGGATTTCCTCTTCTCGAACGCCCTGCTGGTCGACCCGGGAACAGGGACCTTCGGATCGCGGGACCTGCTCGTGCGCGACGGACAAATCGTGGAGTCGGCCCCCTCTCTGGCTCCTTATCAGCAGTGGAAACGTGAGGAAAGGCCCCTGGAGATCTACGATCTCACGGGGTACTCCCTGTTTCCCGGGCTCGTGGACATTCACATCCATCTGCGGGTTCCCGGCCAGGAGCACAAAGAAACCCTGGTGAGCGGTACCCAGGCCGCGGCGGCGGGTGGATTTACCTCGGTCCTCGCCATGCCGAACACGACCCCCTGCCTGGATCGTTCGTCTGTGATACGTGATTTGAAGAAGAGGATTGCCTCCGAGGCGGTGGTGCGCGTCTACCCGGTGGGGGCGATCACCCGCGGGCAGAAGGGAAGGAGCCTCGCGCCGCTCGAGGCCCTCAGGTGGGAGGGGGTCGTCGCCTTTTCGGACGATGGGCGCCCTGTCATGAACGCGTGCCTGGCGAGGCAGGCCATGCAGAAAGCCCTGCAAATCGGCTGTCCGACGATTTCACATTGCGAAGACGATCATCTCGCTCGAGGGGGGGTGGTGCAGGAGGGAGAGGTTGCCGAGAAGCTGGGTGTGAAGGGCATCCCCTCTGCAGCAGAGGATGTGATGACGGCCAGAGACCTGGCGCTGGCGTGGGATACGGGGGCCCATCTGCATTTGGCCCATGTGAGCACAGCAAAATCGCTCGAGATGATCCGGAAGGCGAAGGATCGGGGCATCCGCGTCACGGCGGAGGTGACCCCTCACCACCTGGTCCTGGACGAGAAGGCTGTCCTCAAGCTCGGATCGAACGCCAAGATGAACCCACCCCTTCGGCCGGAAGAGGACGTGCTTGCCCTGCAGGAAGGCCTGAGGGACGGGACCGTAGACGCAGTGGCCAGCGACCACGCGCCGCACCATCCTGACGAAAAGGCATCCTCGCTGGCAGAGGCGCCCTTTGGTGTCATCGGGTTGGAGACGACCCTGCCGGTGATGCTTTCTCTCGTGGATCAGGAACGGATCGGTCTGGAGCGGGCGATCGAGTTGCTTACGGTCGGGCCTGCAAGGGCCATGGCGCTCGATGCCGGGACCCTGCAGGTAGGCCGACAGGCGGATCTCGTTATCGTGGATCCGGACCGGACCTTCCGGGTGGATGCTCGTTCGTTCCGGTCAAAGGCGAGGAACTGCCCCTTTGACGGCTGGTCCGTGAGGGGCAGGACCCTGCTCACGATGGTGGGAGGGAAGGTGGTGCACGAAGAAACGGAGTCCCTGAAGGACCGAATCACGAGAGGTTAAAACCGACACAGAAACGGGGGAGAGTTTCTCCCGGAAACGAAGAGGGTGAGATGGATCGAGTTCCTATGACGGAAGAAGGCTATGAGAATCTGAAAGCGGAGTTGAAACGGCTCAAGACCAAGGAGCGATACCAAGTCGCCAAGGAGATAGAGATTGCGCGCGCCCACGGCGACCTGAGCGAAAACGCGGAATACGAGGCCGCAAAAGACAAGCAAGGGCACATCGAGGCCAAGATAAGGGACCTGGAAGACAAGCTGGCCAGGGCAGACGTGATCGATCCCTCGAAACTTACCTCGGACAGGATCGTTTTTGGTGCGACCGTTGACCTGGAGGATCTGAACACAGGGGAGGAAATCCGGGTCCAGATCGTTGGCCCGGAAGAGGGGGACGTGAAAAAAGGAAAGATTTCTGTTCACTCGCCCATGGCACGGGCACTGATCGGCAAGGAGGTGGAGGACGAGGCGGTCGTGAAGGCGCCCGGCGGGACCCGTTCCTACGAAGTGAAATTAATCCAGTATCTATAGAAAGCCTACCAAAACCCTAAACCTTTAGGCAAAACCTGCCGATTTCATTGAAGATCGGGTAAGAAAGCCTGTCTCCCCCTCCCGGGGGCCTGAAAGGCAGCGAAGAGACGCGTGCGGCAACTGGGTCTCCGGACCCTTTTGTGGACGGTCTGGCGAGAAATCAGAAGGGAGGAATCGCTTTCGTGGTTCACAACATAGATACCGTCTTCGAAGAGGAGAACCAGAAGCGAAGAACGGTCCCGGACCGCAGAAGGGGACCGACCCCTATCCTGAGCAGGTATACTTTGCGGGGCCAGAGAAAGGACGTGCGCAGGGACGAGGACAGGAGGCGGCATATCTATGTGGACCAGTACAGCCTCCGGTTTTTCCTCCTTCTGATGGCGATCCTCCTGTTGGGGACCGCGGATGCCTTTCTAACCCTCTACCACGTCCACGTAAACAACGCCGAGGAAATGAACCCGATCATGGATTTCTTCCTCGGGATAGGTCCGAAGATGTTCTTCAACGTGAAATACATCCTCACCGCCCTATGCCTGACGGTTCTCTGCCTTCACAAGAACCTACCCATCGTCAAATACCTCCTCGGCGCCGTACTCCTCATCTATTTCGTGATCGTCCTGAACCACCTCTACCTTTTCGTGCTGATCTCGTAGAGCCGAAATCGGGGACAGCCAGTGAATTTATAAATTAGGTATTAGGTAATACCTAATTTCTCCCACAGAGCAACCATCCTCGGCAGTACATCCCCGCTGTTTCCCTCCAGGACAATCCCGTTCGGATGATTTCTCGCCAGTCCCTGGAAAGGATTTTCCTTGGGGTTCACATCGATGAGAACGGCGTCCGGATTACGGGAGACCGTCTGGCCGATCTGCATGGGAAGGGTGGTCGCTCCGGCCGTGCCGATCAAGACCGAGACCTTGCCTCTTCGCCCCTCGAGCCCTCTCAGCAGATCTTCGAGTCTAGACAATGGATCATGCATAGGGGAATATATAGCCTCAACATTGGAGTTTTTCAAACCTTGATTTCACTTGAGGTTATAATAGAAATTATATTATAATACAGTTGCTTACATAAGATATTTAAAGTAATATATAAAATATCAACAAGGGAGACGAGTATGCCGATCAAGACGGTTCTTGTCCTGAACAGCATCGTTGCGATGCCCTTCGGGTTGCTCTTTACGCTATTCCCCGGGTTCATTTTGTCCAGCGTCTACGGCGCTGAGCTGAATGAGACCGGAGCGATTCTGGCCCGAATGCTGGGGGGGGAGTTCCTCTGCTTTGGTGTGATTACGTGGCTGGCCCGGGATCGAGGCCTGGAAACCCAGCTTTTTCTCGCCCTCGGCTGCCTGATCGGCTTCAGCGTGGGGGCCGTCGCACTGGTGTGGGCTCAGTTGGCCGGCATCTTCAATGCACTCGGTTGGCTGATGGTCCTTACCTACGTGTTCTTCACGTTGGCCTACGGTGTTCTTTATCTCAAGCGCCCTGTTCCTTGACACAACTCGGCCTCGTTCCCTATCCTTCTACAGTTTAGACCGACTACAGTTTGCACCAAGAACGAAGAGCACGCGCAACCTGGGGCGGCACGCGTCCCATTTCAAGGGGCTAATACCATGGGGACAGAGCTTCCAACGACTTATGCACCGGCCGAGTTTCAAGAGCAGATTATGCAACGCTGGCTCGAGGCGAAGGCCTTCTCAGCCGTTCCGGACGAGCGGCCGCCCGATAGGCGCTATGTCATCATGATGCCTCTGCCCAACGTTACCGGGGCACTCCACATGGGCCACGCCATGGACAATGTGATGCAGGACCTGCTCATACGCTGGCACCGGATGATGGGGGACAATGCACTCTGGCAACCCGGCACGGACCACGCGGGAATCGCTACGCAGGCCGTGGTGGAAAAGCGCCTCTTCGAACTCGAGGGAAAGACGCGCAACGACATCGGTCGGGAGTCCCTGGTGGAGCGCATCTGGGCCTGGAAGGACGAGTATCAGCAGAGAATCGTCCGACAGCAGCAGGAGATGGGCTGCTCGGCCGACTGGGACAGACAGCGGTTTACCATGGACCCGGTCTGCACCGCCGCCTTACGTGAGACCTTCTTCCGCCTCTTCGTCGACCGGCTGATCTACCGGGGTGACCGCCTGGTGAACTGGGACTGTCAGCTCCAGACAGCGGTGGCGGACGACGAGGTCAACCACGAGGCAGTGGCCGGCCACTTCTGGTATGTGCGCTATCCTGTGATCGAACCGAAACCGGGAGAGCCGGAGTACGTAATCGTGGCCACCACCCGCCCGGAGACGATGCTGGGCGACACGGCCGTGGCATGCCACCCGAACCCGGCGCGAGCCTTGGACGAAAGGATCGCCGACCAGGAACGCAAAGTCGCCGAAGCGGCCACGCGGGAGAAGGAAGAGGCCGAGGAGGAACTGGGGCGGCTCCTGGAGGTTCGCAAGACCAAGCTCTCTGCCCTCGTGCGACTGGTCGCCATGTCCGAGTCGGGTCGAAAGGTGTTGCTGCCGCTTCTCGAGAGGGAGATGCCCATCATCCTGGACGAATGGGCCAAGCCCGAGCTGGGAACCGGGTGCGTCAAGATCACACCCGCCCACGACCCGAACGACTACGACGTGTGGCAGCGCCACGTAGATGAGATTGAAATCATCAACATTCTGCAGCCCGACGGAACCCTGAACGAAAATGCAGGGCCCTACGCGCGGATGGACCGCTTCGAGGCCCGCGACAGGGTCGTTGCGGACCTCGAGGCGCAGGGACTCCTCGATTCGGTCGAGGACCGCGAGGTGGAGCTCGGACACTCGGACCGCTCGAAGACGCCCATCGAGCCGTACCTGTCCAAGCAGTGGTTCGTCAGGATGGGGGACGTGGAAGGAGGGATCGTCTGCGGGCGGGGCACCCCGAACGAGTTCAAGACTGTCGGGTTGGCACAGGTCGCCATCGACGCCGCGAGCGGCGACTGGAAGACCCCGAAAGGAAAAGGCCTCTCCTTCCACCCTGACCGTTACACGAGCGGATACGTGAACTGGCTGGCGGAAAAGAGGGACTGGTGCATCAGCCGCCAGCTCTGGTGGGGTCACCGGATTCCCGTGTGGACGGCGGTCTGCGGGGATGCCGCGCGCCTGAAGCAGATCCTGGACGGACTTCCCAAGGATGCCGGCGAAGACCTGCACATCTGGGTTGCCGATTCCTCCGGCTCCCAGCACGATCCTGCAGCGGGCCTCGCGTTGGCGCAGGCGGGCGAAGCGGCCGACCTGGAGTTGCAGGTCTGCCTCCGGAACGTCCGTGCCGAAGAAGCGCACGCGGGCCGACTGAAAGAGTTGGGCCTGGAGCAGGATCCGGACGTTCTGGATACCTGGTTCAGCTCGGCCCTGTGGCCCTTCAGCACCCTCGGTTGGCCCGACCCGGGGGGCGCGGCCATCGGCGAGGGACAGTCCCGACTCGGGAACGTCGAGGGCCTCGAGGACTCGTTTCCCTACTACTATCCCGGCTCATGCCTGGTCACCGCCCGCGACATCATCACCAATTGGGTGGCCCGGATGTTGATCATGGGCCTCTACAACCACGGGGACGTTCCGTTTACGGACTGCTTCGTTCACGCCAAGATCCTCGACGGCAAGGGCGTGACCATGTCCAAGAGCAAGGGCAACGGCATCGACCCGGTGGATATCATCGAGCAGTACGGTGTGGACGCGATGCGCTATCTGATCTGTTCCATGGAAACGGGCATGCAGGACGTGAGGCTTCCCGTGCAGGCCGTCTGCCCTTCGTGTGAAACCCTGGTGGAGCTTACGGAAGCGAAGCACGGTCGCACGATCTTCACCTATCTCTGCACCTCCTGCAGCGCCGAGTTCGACGTGCTAGGCACGATGCCGGACGTACCTGCGGCCAGTGTTTTCAGCGACCGCTTCGAGGTGGGCAAGAATTTCTGTAACAAGCTTTGGAATGCGGCGCGCTTCGCGCTCATGAACCTGGGCGATCTCGGCTTCCAACCCCTGGCGCCGGACACGGTCCGGGCCGAGGACCACTGGATCCTCTCGCGCCTGTCCCGGGCGATTCGCGAGGTCACCGGACACCTGGAGGGCTATCGGCCCTCCGCCGCGATCACGGCGGCTCGAGAATTCTTCTGGGGCGAGTTTTGCGACTGGTACCTGGAGCTCATCAAGCCGCGGATGCGCGACGAGGCCCAGGCGCCGATCGCCCGGCAAGTGCTGGCCGTGGGTCTCGATCAGGTGCTCCGCCTGCTGCATCCATTCGTCCCGTTTATCACCGAGCAGCTCTGGACCTATCTGAACCGACAGGCACCGAAACGGGGAGTGACCGTAGAGTTGCCGGCCTCGGACCTTTGCGTGCTCGCTCGATGGCCCCAGGCCTGGGAGGAGTGGGAGGACGAAGTCCTGGAGGAGGAGTTCGAGCGCGTGAAGCTGGTGATCAGCCGCCTTCGGGAACTACGGTCCCGGCACCAGGTGCCGCCCAGCAAGGAGCTGCCTGCATCGGTGAAGACATCGGGTGAGCTGCTTGCCCTGCTCGAGCGGAACGCGCACCTGATCACCTTCATGGCCCGGCTCTCCGAGCTTCACGTGGGGGAGGATGTCGATCATCCGAAGAACGCAGCGAGTCAGGTGATCGGTGACATGGAGATCTTCCTGGGCGACGTCCTGGACCCAGAGAAGGAGAGGGCGCGACTCGAGACCCAGAAGAAGAAGCTCGGGAAGCAGCTCGAGGCGAGCAGGAAGAAGCTCGCGAACCAGAACTTCGTCGACAAGGCGCCCGCCGAAGTCGTCGAAGAGGAACGGAACAGGGTCAAGGAACTGTCCGGAGAGATTGCCCTCCTGGAAAAGAACCTCCAGGCCCTGGAGACCTAGTTTTCCGGCGTCTTAGAATTCGCCTTTCCGAATTGTTCCGTGGGTACCGACTTGCCGTTCACCCGCTTCTTGTAGTCCATCACATCCTCCATGCGGAATTTCCACAGCCTGCCCACTTTTTCCGCCTTGATCTCCCCGGTGTGGATCAACGGGTAGAGATCGTCCGGACAGCAATCCAGGATGTGCGCAACGTCTCTCGGTCTTAGTAGCTGTTCATCCACCATTTTTACGTTCCTCCATCGTTTGGGAATGGGCGCAGGTCTGCGTCGAATCCCTGAGGTTAGAGGTTTTGGCTTTGTGGGCTAAGGAATGTGGGGCGAGGAGTCTTTCGAAGCTACTTGGCGGCGGATCTTAAACGCGGAGGTGTTCTTGTGCCAGGCAGATTCTACGAAGGAAGGGGCCCACCCTTGTCTTTTCGGTTGTCGTTCACTGTTTCGTTCCGAACCTCGATTCCCGTAAGGTCCTTCCCCGCATCCGCGCGGGGTGAGCATAAATACTCTTCAAACCTCTGTTTGCTTCTGCCACGGTTAGACGGGTGGAAGTGCGGTTGAGTTCCCACAAAAAAAACGGCCATATCCCGGGGGGATATGGCCGTGACTCTTTTGATGAGGATGGAGTGGTTACGTGCAACTCATCGAGGTTAGTTGCACACAGGCAAGCAGATGCCAAGCTGAATCAGGCAGGTCTCCGGCTGACCCTCCCCCTCTACAACACAATCCACCAAGTCCTGTCCGCAGTTCACATAGCACGCCCCACAGACCGCTTCTTCCGTGTCCATAAGCATCGTGATTGCCTGAACGCAGGAGGACGGCAGGACACCCTCGAGTTCGAGGCAAATGTCAATGCAGTCTTCATCGCCCTGGGGACAATCATTCAAACAATCCTCTACACCCGGTAAGGCGGCTTCTATTGCATCTACGCAGTTGTCGGACGTGAGTGTAGTCAAGGCTTGTTCGCAGGTCATCCCGCTCTCTTCGTCGTCATCATCTCCGCATGCGGTAAGACCGAAGGCGATGATCAGGCCTGAGCAGAGCAGCATGGTCAGCATCGATTTCCAGAGTTTCATAGTTGTCTCCTTTCATAGTTGGAAAAGTTACGAATCCATCGCTGATCCAGGGGAACGTATGTACCACAATTGCTTCTTCCCTGTAAAGCGAGATAGCGGCCGACGAGAGGATCGGAGTATCCAAAAGAGAAGAGGCGCCGTTGCAGCGCCTCTTCCTGCCGGGTATCCATACTGAATCTTACCAGACCTCACCTGACCGCAACAGCGCGGCAACGTGGGTTGCCCGGCGGCAGACAGGTAACCTCTGATTGCAGGGCGGGGGACGCCCCGGCCTCAGAGGGGTCGGTGGTGTCCGGGTTGCCAATTGCGGGATAGTAGTCCGCGGTCGGCACACCCGCACAGGCCTTCTGCGTCGCCCGGTCTCGACGCTTGGCTTATCTAGGAATATCGCACAAGGATTCGTCGGTCTGCAAGAGAAATCTTGGAGAATCTTGGAGAATCTTGGGGTCAGGCCGTAATTGTCAACTTTACAGCCACCGATTTCTGTCGAATCACGCCGCTAGCGGCCGTGGCGTTCGTAGAGTTCTTTCCGGACGGGGCACCGGCAGATGTAGGAGTCGCCGAAGGAGGTTCTGTGGTAGCAGAGGAAGGCATGCGCTGCTTCTACGAAGAGGACGTTGTTCACCAGGTTATCAACCGTACAGGGTTCGTCCGAGGTGCCCGAACAACCGAGGCATTCCTTGAAGCAGGGGAGTTTCTCTGCGGTTTGGCGACGGCTCATGGCAGTTTTTACCTCTTAAAACATTCGCTATCAACTAAAGATCGACGGATTGTGACCAGGACTTTAGCCCGGGTGTTTTTGTCCCCACATTGACTCTGGGCCCTTCTTGCTTTAGAATTAGCTGTTTATCCGAATTGCAATTGTAAATTACCCTGATCGTGAAATGACTCATCCAGAAAAGGATCCCTTCATAGACATACGAGAGCGACTGAAAAGAATACTCCCAAACCCGTCCCGGAATCCCCTCTGAAGGCCCCAACGATCCCACACGTTGAATACCCTTGAGTGTATTCCTCGCCGATCCCTTTGGAATCCGGAAAGGTACGAAAGGTCCGTCATGAAAATCGCACTCCTGGGTCTGCCCAATGCCGGCAAGACCACGATCTTCAACACGCTCACCCGATCCGAGGCCGAGGTCACCAGCTACTCCAACGCCAAGGCCGAACCGAACCTGGCGGTGGTGGAGGTGGGCGATGAGCGCGTCACCCGGCTGGCGGAGATGTATCACCCGAAGAAGACGACGTACGCGACGATCGATCTCATGGATTTTTCCGGCTTCACCGAAGGGTCGGCCAGAGAAGGGTTGTTTCCGCCGGAACTGATGCAGTTGGTCCGCAACGCCGATGCCCTGGCGGTGGTTCTCCGGAATTTCGAGGACGACCTCGGCGGGTCACCGGATCCGGTTCGTGACTTCCACCAGATCCAGGAAGAGCTTCTTCTTTCCGATCTCATGATTGCCGAGACCCGTCTCGAGCGTATACGGCATGGATACAAGCGGGGGATCAAGTCGAACGAACTCGAGCGGGAACAGAAAGTCATGGAGAAGATCGTGGACCGGCTCAACGACAATGCCCCGGTCCGGGAACTGGAATTGTCCCCCGATGATGACAAGGCCATCCGGGGCTATCAGTTTCTCACGCGGAAGCCCCTGCTGGTGATTCTCAATTCGGACGAGTCCGGATTCGGGAAGAATGAAGGGGTCGTTGCGGAGCTCGAGAAGAGTGACAAGGTCATGGAGTTTGCCGGTCATTTCGAAATGGAGCTCTCCCGCATGGAGGAGGACGAAGCCGGGCTCTTCATGGACGACATGGGAATCCGGGAATCGGCCCGTGACCGTTTGACCCAGTTTGCCTACGAAATTCTGGGCTACATCAGCTTCTTCACCGTGGGCCCGGACGAGGTTCGCGCATGGAACATAACGAGCGGGGAAACCGCGGTGGATGCCGCCGGGTCCATCCACTCCGACTTGGCCCGCGGCTTCATCCGTGCCGAGTGCTTCACGTACGACGATCTTGTTGAGTGCCGCTCCGAAAAGGGTGTGAAAGAGAAAGGCCGGTTTCGGCTGGAAGGGAAGAACTACATCGTCCGGGACGGGGACGTGCTGAACATTCGCTTCAACATTTGAGCCGACAAGAGCGAATTTTTCACCAAAGAGAAAACCCCGAAACCTTCTTTGTATGGTTTCGGGGTTTTCTCTTTGGTGGTGCCGAAGAGGAGATTCGAACTCCTACAGCCTAATGGCCACTGGACCCTGAACCCAGCGTGTCTACCAATTCCACCACTTCGGCATGCTCTCTGTCGCGCCCTTCCGACCGTGCTTCACCCCGGTGGGTGCCCGGCACCCGACAACGGGGTTCAGGCGCCGCTGTACGGTAAGGCCGGATCGGTTTGAATTGGAAGGACGATTTCAATATACTTTGCGCTGCTTATGTTGTCAATTATTAGCGACAATTCAAGTAAATTCTCGATGAAAGAGAGGCACTCCCATGATCCCCGAACCGATGTTGGACGAGTGGCTCCTGGCCGCTCTCCGGGAGGATCTGGGCTCGGGCGATGTGACGAGCGAGATTCTCGTTCCCCCCGGCCTCCACGGACAGGCGGTGATACAGGCCAAGGAGCCCCTGATCGTGGCCGGCCTGGAGATCGCCATTCGTGCCTTCAACCTGCTGTCCGGGGAGGTGAGGGTCCTTGCCCGGAGTGAGGACGGCCGGAAGGTGGAGGCAGGGGCCGTGCTGCTCGAACTGGAAGGCGCCGTGCGGGACCTTCTGGGCGGTGAAAGGGTGGCCCTGAACATCCTTCAGCACCTCTCCGGGGTGGCTACACTGACCCGCAGGTTCGTGGACGCCGTGGAAGGAACGGGCACGAAGATCCTCGACACGAGAAAGACCCTGCCGGGGATGAGGGCCCTCGAGAAGTATGCGGTTCGGGTCGGGGGGGGTGTCAACCACCGGTCCAGCCTCTCGGAAGGGATTCTCGTTAAGGAGAACCATCTCGCTGCCTGTGGCGGGGTTACGGAGGCCGTGAAGGCGCTCAAGCGGAAGGCACCGCACACCCTTCGTGTGGAGATCGAGGCCTCCACGCTGGAGGAGGTGGAAGAGGCCCTTGCGGCGGGGGTGGATGCGATCCTCCTGGACAACATGTCGATCGAAACCATCCTGGAAGCCGTGAAGCGGGTTCGTGGAACGGCACAGTTGGAGGTCTCCGGCGGCGTGAGGCTGGAGAACGTGCGCGAGATTGCGGAGACCGGGGTGGACGCGATCTCGGTAGGCATGCTTACCCACTCTGCACCCGGTGTAGACATTTCCATGTTGCTCAAAGATGACTAGAAGACCCTCACAGCGCGAGCGAATCCTCGCACTCCTGCGCGGAGCGGAGGAATTCGTTTCCAGCCAGACGATCTGCAAGGAACTCGAGATCACGAGGGCTGCCGTCTGGAAGCAGGTCCAAATGCTCCGCCGCCAGGGGTACTCGATTCAGGGGGTTTCCTCCCAGGGATACCGGCTCCGAGAGGTCCCGGACGCTCTCCACGTGCTGGAGGCGGACCCGGGAATTCGGACGGACCGGATCGGAAGGGCGATCCTGGTCAAGGACGTGACGGAATCCACGAACGATGATCTCTGGGAACTCGGGCGTCAGGGCGTAGAAGAGGGGACCGTTCTCATCGCGGAGATGCAGCGGGCAGGGAAGGGCAGGAGGGGAAGGCAATGGGTCAGTCCGGCAAACCGGAACCTCTACATGTCCGTTCTCCTGCGACCCCCTTTTCCTCCCGCCGATGCAGCCATGGTCACCTTGATGGCCGGCGTCGTCTTGTGCGAAACCCTGCAGGAGGTCTTTCCTCTTCAGCCGGAGATCAAATGGCCGAACGATCTCCTGCTGGAAGGAAGGAAGGCGGCCGGCATCCTCGCCGAGATGGACGCCGAACAGGAGAGCATACACTTTCTCATCCTTGGGATCGGGGTCAACCTCAACATGAGCCGGGACATGTTTCCCGAAGACCTCCGATACCCTGCCACCTCTGTCCAACTCGTCCTGGGAAGGCCCGTAGAGAGGCTGCCCTTTGTAAGGCGGCTCCTCGAGCACCTGGATCGAGGCTACGAGCGGCTTCTGCTCGACCGAGGAGCGTCGGTCTTGAAGGATTGGAACCGTTACTGTGCACACCCCGAGGAACGACTCGAGGTCAGCACCGCGAAGGGAACCCTCCAGGGCCGATTCCAAGGCCTGGACGAGGAGGGCTCTATGATCCTGGAGACTTCGCCCGGACGAATCGAGAAGATTCGTGCAGGGGACGTGGTCCGGGTCTTTCGTGAGAAAAAGGGTCAATAGGAGAAACCCGTGCAAGGGTTTCAGTGATCAGCTAGCCGGGGGAGAAAATGCTCTTCGTCATCGACATTGGGAACACCCATACCGTTCTGGGTGTGTTCGAAGGAGACAAGCTTCAACAGGACTGGAGGATCAGCACGGACAAGACGAAGACGGCGGATGAGTACGGGGTTCTCATACAGAACATCTGCTCCGCGTCCGGCTTCTCCTTCAAGGACTTCCACGCCGTGGCGATCTCGTGCGTAGTGCCGCCGCTGCTCCAGACCTTCGAAGAATTCTGCAAGAAGGCCCTTCGTCTGGAGCCGGTCCTCGTTGAGCCGGGGATCAAGACCGGCATGCCCATCCTGATGGACAACCCCCGGGAGGTGGGTGCCGATCGAATCGTCAACGCAGTGGCAGCCTACCAGGAAGTCCACCAGGCCTGCATCGTCGTGGATTTCGGCACGGCGACTACCTTTGACTGCATTTCTGCAGAAGGGGAATACATGGGAGGGGTCATCGTACCCGGAATCGGGATCTCCCTGGAGGCACTCTTTCAGGCAGCCTCCAAGCTGCCCCGTGTCGAGATTGCGAGACCCAAGACGGTGATCGGCAAGAACACGATTCACAGCATGCAGTCCGGCATCCTCTTCGGTTACGTTAGCTTGGTGGACGGCATGGTGGAGAAAATTCGAAGCGAGATGGGAGAGGAAGCATACGTCATAGCAACCGGCGGCATTGCGGAGAGCCTCGCACCGGAATCGAGCACCATCCAGAAGGTCGACCGGCACCTCACTCTGCAGGGCCTTCAGATCCTCTACGAGATGAACAGGAAAGAGGACTCCTGAATGCCCCACGAAATCTCCAACATGGCGGTGTCGACCGAAGTCAACTCCAAGATCATCCAGTTGTTCAATGTGACCAAGACATACAGCGGCGGTGTTGCTGCCCTGGAGGATGTGTCCGTCCAGGTCGAAAGAGGGGAGTTCCTCTTCATCTCCGGTTCGTCCGGAGCCGGCAAGACCACCCTGCTCAAGATCATCCTGGGCGTTGAACGGGTCACGCAGGGGCAACTCGTGGTCAACGGAAGGAACGTCACCCGGATTCCCCGCCGAGAACTCACCCACCTGCGCAAGGAAACGGGATTCGTGTTTCAGGATTTCAAGCTTCTCGAGAACCGAAGCGCCCTGGAGAATGTTGCCCTGGCTCTTCAGATACGCGGGTTGCCGCCCGGAGAAGTGCGACAGAGGGCCTACCACGCACTCAGGGCCGTTGGGCTGGCCGACAAAAGGGACCAGAATCCCCTCTGTTTGTCCGGCGGGGAGCAACAGCGTGTGGCGATCGCCAGGGCCCTCGTCAACAACCCGCTCATTCTTCTCGCCGACGAGCCCACCGGAAACCTGGACGCGGGCCTGAGCCGGGAGATCATGGACCAGTTCCTCGAGATTCACGAGCGGGGCACGACCCTCCTGGTTGCAACGCACAACGAGTCGCTGCCGGCCTACTGCGGGAAGAGCCGCATCGTGCTGGACCAGGGGCGCCTCGCAAAGGATGGATAGGCGAGAGACCTATGTGGGCCTACAAGCTACTGTACCACCTCAAAACGACCGTGCAGAACATCAGGGAACACCGGGCCACGGTGCTCATGAGCCTGGCTGCCGTGGGATTTACCCTGCTCCTGCTCGCCTCCTACCTCCTGTTTTTGACCAACCTGCAGGCGATCGGGGAACGGCTGGGGAAAGAGCTTCAGATCATGCTGTACCTGGAGACAGGGCTTTCCGGGAAGGAGCGTGCGCGCGTCCAGGACGCCGTGACGGCCAGGGAAGAGGTGGAAGGGGTCGAGTACTGTTCGCCGCAAGAAGCGTTGCGGTCCCTGGGAGAGGCGATGGGAGAGGCAGCACACGTCCTGAAAGGACTGGAGGAGAACCCGCTGCCGCCCTCCCTCGAGGTGCGTTTGAAAAAGCCCTACCGGAACCTGGAGGCGATCGAGGAGGTTGCCCGGGTGCTCTCCGAACTCAAAGGCGTGGCGGACGTGGAGTACGGCGGGGGCTGGATGAAGCGGTTCTTCGCCTTCGTTCGCGTTCTCCGATGGCTGGCCCTCTCACTCGGGCTGCTCCTCCTGTTCGCATCGGTGATCGTGATCTCGAGTACCCTGACCCTGGGGTTCTATTCCCGGAAAGAGGAAATCGAGATCCTGAGGCTCGTGGGGGCCACGGAATGGTACATTCGCTTCCCCTTCTTCCTGGAGTCGCTGCTCCAGGGGATAGGTGGGGCCGTTCTGGCCCTTGGCCTCCTCTGGATTCTCTTCCAGGGCTTTCGGGTCAACATGGGGACATCCTGGAGCCTGTTTGCCGGTTGGATCCAGCCCCATTTCCTTTCCACCCCGATGACGATTACCCTGATATTCCTCGGGGCCATGGTCGGTGTGATCAGCAGTTTGTTAACCTTTTCCCGGTTTTCTGAGGAACGATGAGACTCCGCTTCCCCCGGTTCTTGTTCCTCTGCCTGGTCGGCTGCGTCCTCACAGCCGGCCTGTCTCCCGCCCCTTCCCCGGCATCGAACCCGGAGAAGGGCCTCCGGGAGACCCGAAAGAAAATTCAGGCCGAAAAGAAGGATCTCCAGGGTCTCGAGGTGAAGGGCAAGAAC
>RCNC010000837.1_pt1 | contig 20184 bp, 13 predicted proteins | sample 2041301 | NCBI WGS metagenome assembly RCNC01 (sample SAMN09708231, study PRJNA481090) | Marine sediment metagenome, whole genome shotgun sequencing project. | biome: marine sediment; feature: ocean; material: sediment; isolation source: Sewage treatment plant 13A marine sediment (STP13A) ...
TATTATTCACCTGAAAGCCTCACCCGGACCAAACCTTCCTTATCCGGGAAAAGGTAGGCAGGAAGCCTTATTTCAATACGTTTCAGGTTTTTTATGGTTTTGTCAATCTCAAGGGGAGGAGGATCCAGCGAGATCACTGAAACCTCGAGATCTCCGGGAGTTAATATGGAGAGCTTTAGTTCTTTGCCATCCTGTTTCAGGATTGCACCGTTTTTAACAGGCATCACCTGGGCCACGGTCATCAATGCCCAGGTAATTGTTCGGGTGGAATCATTTATCTCAAATTGATCTTCAATGATAAAAGACTGATTACTTTCCTTTATAAATTTGCGATGTAATGATGCAAGGTTTTTCCCGAAAATCTCTGTCATGTCTATGGTAACCTCTGGTTTTTCACCTGTCTTAAAATCTGTTATCGGGGCATGTGCTTTTACAAAAAACCGGGCATCATTCACGGTGATCGTGCTGTGCCCCGTGTTTCTTTTTGTCAACAGCGTCCACCTTGGGCAATCCTGGCAATGTCCTGATAGGTTAAAGCCAATCCTGTTTAACGGATAATAAGGCTGGTTACCGGGATCTATCACCCAGCGCACACCATCCAACTCAAAAATAAAAGTCCCTGCATCCATATTCCCATGGCTTATATTGGCTGATCCACCTTTTACCGCCAGGTAATATTGCCTGGCATCTTCTTTTCCTCCCCTGAAAAAGGCAAGGGGATTGCGTCCCTTTCCATGCCATTCAAGCGGTAATTCACCTGTTCCTGTCTGCTTGAATTGGGATAGCCAGACCAATCCGGGTCCGGCCAGCCGGCCAGCATTTGCAGGATCTTCAAGAAATGGTTTGTCCAGGTAAATCGCATCACCAGTTTGTGCGGCAAACCATGTCAGCAAAACAGAACCGCCCCCGCCTTTTCGGCCGTCCGAATCAGCAAAATTGAAGTATTCACCTGAAGGTGCCGTAGCGAGTAGCCGGAAATTGGCACTTTCCAGAAACCCCGGGCTTTTTGAAATGCCAAAATCACTGCCCAGGGCGGTATTTAACATTTCAGAGGCCAGGACGGAGTAGCTTGTTCCATACCCCCAATAACCCGGACCTTCAGGATAAATGCCATCAGGTGCATATTCTTTCAATGAATTTGGCAGTTTCTCCAGGGCCCGTGCTATGGTTTTTGCAGCCAGTTCAGGATCCCTTTCAGCAATGGCCAATGCCGCAGCTATCATTCCCCCATGACAAACAGCATTCCAGTTGTTGCTGCTGTTGATCCAGAACATCCGGGTCCCTGTTTCATTAAAGCTCGGTTTAAGTCCCTTTTCAATTAAGGAAGATTTGGCAATATCGACCGTTTGTTGTGGAAGAGCCTTACCAACCCAGTCAAGTGCCAGGGCCACGGCAAAGGACATCTCCGCGATATCCAGGAAATGTTGTGGATTCCAGTCAGAAAACGCACAAACTGCATTCAATTCTTCATCAATCCGAGTTAGGATTTCAGGATCCTTATCCACGCGGTAAACCATGCACAATACACCCATTCTTTCAGCCATTCGGCGTGAAACTGATAAGAGGCGGAACCCTGTTAACTCGCGCTTCAGCAAAGGCTCTTCAAGAATCTTTGCAGCTTCATTTTGCAGGTACTGATAGTATGCCTGTACCAGCGGATCTGATTTCAACTTTTTCTTAAGATCCTTCTCAATCTTAGGAGTTAGTATAAGTCTTGGATGTTTTTTAGATATGTTCTTCTTGATATAATCAGCCGTAATCGGGTTTTCAAGCTTTGGAGGCTCATTATCAATCGCCAGCGTATGTGAATAGACTGGGATCAAAAAAAGCAAACTTAGCCAAATAGCATATCGTGATGTAAATTTCATATTGAATGGATTTTAGTTTTTTGGAATAAAATGAAAAGCCTCTCCCCAGGACATTACAAGCAAGGGATATGGTATTGATTCTGCTCTCCTGTGCATTTTCCAGAAAGGGTGCCGGCTGTGAATTCCATGGCCCAGCTCGTTTTCATGTGCTGAAATTACCAGGTCAGGATCAAATCCTCTTATCCAGGTCGGACTCATGTAAGAGTTATACATTAAAACATCAATCTGATGTTGGTTTTTAATGTCAAACAACCAGAGAGTATCTTCTGCGATCTGTCCGGCATTCTGGTCGCCATTGTGCGAGAGGCAAAGTCCCTCAGGAGTATAAACAACAGCCACATTATTCAGATAATCACCCTGATGCCCTGGATAAACAGTCGTTTTAAGCTCTTGTTTGCCGTTTTGTACAGGCAATGTATGTCTCATGTTTGCATCCCTTTCCAGGTGACTTAGCTTTTCGTAGAATGGTTTATCCTTCCATACATCAGGAGGTGCAACCACCGGCTTGCCCTGCTCCATAAATGCCCGGGCAACCCATTCATCAGCATGGTCAGTGTGCCAGTGACTGATGAATAGTACATCGCATTGCTCAATTATTCTTCCAATGTCGGCTTTTGTGTCAGTATAAAAAGTGTCAAAACGTACAGATGGCCTGATCAGGTCAAAAGCGATGGTGACAGAGGGGGTACGGACAACAAAACTGTGGCTGTATAATTTCCAGATTATGGCACCTTCTTCAACTTCTGTTTTTTCTATTTGATCTGCCATGTTTTCAATCCTGTTCTGGAGGAATTCCTGCACAGGTAGACGCTGTGGAGCGTATACATCGTGAAATATACCATCGAGGAGGTATAATGCCAATGTTCGTTCCAGGGGCTCAGGGATTTGCGGTGGAAAGTTGCTTAATACCTCATCAGCCTTGTTTAAAATTACTTCAGCCTGTTGGTTCAGCAGTTCATCCTGCTTCTGCGTGAGCCCTGGATCAACCGGGATGTATTCCTGGGCAAAAGAATGACCAACGAGAATAAACAGGAGGATGATTAAACCATTAAACTTTTTCATTTTGGTTTCAGATTAGTTCTGTGAGCTATTCCAATTGATTAATCTCCTGAAAGCCTTATCTTGATGTAGCAGTTATCGCCTTCGACTGTCCAGGCAGGTATGCGAATTTCAACGCGTTTTAATCCTTCAATCTGCACGTCCAGTTTCAAGGGGGCAGGATACAGTGAAACAACCGATACAGCAAGGTCGGGATGGGAGAGGTTTTTCAGCTTGATCTCCTTTCCCTCCTGCTTGAAAATGGCACCTCCATCGACAATTTCCACATTTGCAGTTGTAATGAATTGCCATGTTATCAGATTTGTTTCTTCAGATAGTTCTATGTTATCTTCTATGACCAGGGAAGTCGGACTATCCTTGATAAACTTGCGGGATGCACCTGCTACCTGTCCGGCCAATGCCTCGGACATATCAAAGCTAGCTTCAGGAAATTCTCCTTCCTTAAAATGGGTAATTGTTGCCATCCCGTCAACGACATGCAACTGGTTGTTTATTGAAATGGTGCTATGCGCAAAGCTGCTTTTCGTTAGAAGTGTCCACCGTTCTGAATCCTGGTCATTGTTCCAAAGACCGAAACCGGCCTGCTCCAGCTCATTATAATTCTGGTTCCCGAGGTCTATGCTCCAGCGCACACCATACAGTTCAAAAATAAAACTGCCAGCATCCATATTGCCGTGGTTATTGGAGGCTTTCCCTCCTTTTGCTCCCAGGTAATACATTTCAGGGTTGTCTTTCTCTCCCTGGAAAATCACCAGCGGATTAAGCCCTTCCCCTTTCCAGGCTGATGGGGGCTCTGTGGTATTGTCTTTCTCAAACTGGGACAGCCAGACAAGGGCAGCGGCATCAAAATACTGCCTTCTCCTTTCTTCACTTGTATCGGTAAAGTATGACTCATCAAAATATGAGGAGTTGCCAGTCTGTACTCCAAACCATACCAGATTAACTGCTATATTGCTGCGGTTGAACATGGCTACAGCCGCATTGCCGGAGCCACGCTTGTTTTCCAGCACATTGCTTCCACAATCATAAAAATTATAAAACTCTCCAGAGGGAGCTGTAAGGAGCGGTACAAAATCAGCACTTTCCATAAATCCGGGGAATTTGCTGAGCCCGAAATCCGTACCGAAAGCACTGTTAAGCATATCAGCGGTCATGATGGTATGTAATGTACCGAAGCCCCAGTAGGTGGCTCCTTCAGGATAAACTCCATCGGGACCGTATTCCGCCATTGCAAGGCCCATGTTATCCAGGGCCCTGCTTATTGTTTTCGCTGCCAGTTCCGGATCTTTTTCAGCAACCACAATGGCTGCCCCGACCATGCCGGCATGGCATACCTGGTTCCAGTTATGATGGCAATCCACCCACCAGTTGTAGTCTTCATTAAAACTAGGAAGAATGCCCTTCTCAATCAATGCTTCCTTTGCCAATTCAACAGTTGTCCGGGGAAGGTCTTTTCCTACCCAGTCTATGGCCAGTGCCACTGCCAGTGCTGTTCCTGCAACATCCAGGTAATGCGAGGGATTCCAGTCCGGGAAAGCGCAAACAGCCATCACCTCCCGGTTAAGACGGTCCAGTATTTCGGGATTCTTGCTTATATGGTAAACCATCCCAAGGGTACTGAGCCTTGTTCTTGTTTCCCCTGTGCTCATGCGCCGCCCTCTCATCACTCTCTCCAGCAGCGGCAATTCCATAATTACTTCAGCATCTGCCTTGAGTACCTGGTAAAATGCTTGTACGACCGGATCAGTTTTTAGCTTTTTTTTGAGGTTGCGATCGATCCCGGAGTTTAAAACAAGTCGTGGTGACTGTTTTTTCAGATGTTTTTTCAAATATGCTACCGTAACAGGATTTTCCAGCTCATATTTTTCCTGTTGAATTGAATAGCCCTGCAGGGTAATGGCTGCTATGAAAAACAGGGTCAATAATAAGGCTGATTTAAATTTAGCCGGTTTCATCTCTGTAGATATTATTCTCCTGAAAGCCTTACTTTGATCTGGCAGTTCTTTCCTTCAATGGTCCAGGCTGGAATACGGATCTCAAGCCGTTTTAATCCTTCTATCTGTCGGTCCAGTTCCAGGGGTGCAGGATATAGTGAAACTACGGATATATCCAGGTCGGAATGTGAAAGGTTTTCCAGTTTGAGTTCCTTTCCATCCTGTATTAGAATGGCACCTCCATCGACAAGTTTCACATCAGCTGTGGTCATCAATTGCCAGGTGATCAGCTTTGTTTCCTCAGATAGCTCTATGTTATCCTCTATAACCAGTGAAGTCGGACTGTCCCTGACAAACCTTCTTGATGCACTGGCTACCTGTCCAGCTAATGTAGGGGACATATCAAAGGTGGCTTCCGGCTGATCCCCGGATTTAAAATCACTTAAGGTGACCAGACCTTCTACCTTATGAAGTTCATCATTGATTGAGATGGTACTGTGGCCAAAATTATTTTTTGTCAATAAGGTCCATCGCTCGCATTCCTGACACCGTGCCCACAGGTCAAATCCTGTCTTTTCCAGGGAATGGTAGGACTGGTTACCCGGGTCGATCACCCATCGCACACCGTTTAATTCAAAAATAAAGGAACCGCCGTCCATGTTCCCATGGTTCACCATTCCACGACCACCTTTTCCCCCGAAATAATAATTATGGGGATCATTTTCTCCACCGGTGAAGAACACAACAGGATTGGCTCCTTCACCTTTCCATTCTGTAGGGACCTTCACTTCTTCTTTTTCTTCGTATTGTGACAGCCAGACCAGACTGGCTCCTGCCACCCGTGATAGCATGCCCATTTCCTCGGCTGGACGCAGGAAGCGATCCTTCTCAAAGTAAGTTTTATTTCCCGTTTTGGATGCAAACCAGGCCAGGAGGATGTCCCCGTTTTCAGAGCGTTTATCACCGCAATCAGCATAATTATAGTACCAGCCTGAGGGTGCATTGGAAAGAGACCTGAAAATGGCACTTTCTTTAAAGGCAGGGTATTCAAAATGTCCGAAATCGTGGCCGAAAGCACTCTCCAGCATGGCGGCTGTGACTATAGAAAATCCGGTTCCGTAACCCCAGTAAGTGGATCCTTCAGGATAGACACCATCCGGTCCGTATTCCACCAGTGCATGCGGAATTCCATCAAGCGCCCGGTGTATGGTTTTAGCTGCCAGCTCGGGCTCTATTTCAGCGATCGCTACAGATGCAGCAATCATACCTCCATTGCATACCTGGTTCCAGTTATTGGTGCCATATGACCATCCCGGATTTTTTCCGCTGGCCGGCCAGCTCGGTTTGATCCCTTTCTCAATCAGTGCAGATTTGGCCATATCTATCGTTGATTGGGGCAGATCACCTGCTGTCCAATCCAGCGCAAAAGCGACAGCCATGGACATCTCGGCTACATCCAGGAAATGTGATGGGTTCCAGTCAGAAAAATTGCATACGGCGATGACTTCCTCATTGATCCGGTCTAAAACCTTTGGGTCTTTTTCTATCCGGTAAACCATCCCCAGCATATTCACGCGCCAGAGCATTTCCCTGGAAACACCAAGCAAACGCCGCCCTACCTTCCTGCGCTCAAGCAGGGGTTTTTGCTGCACTTCAGCTGCATTCAGCTGGATCGCCTTGTACATATTTTGAATGACCGGATCTGTTTTTAGCTTTTTCTTTAGGTTTTTTTCAATCTTGGAATTCAATACCAGCCTGGGCTGAGATTTCCGGAGGTTTTTTTTCAGGTATTGCACCGTCATCGGGTTCTCCAGCATTGGGATATCGTCTGCAGCGTAAGCAACGCCGGATATTATCATCATCACAACAAGGAAACTGATCAGATAATTTAACTGAGCTTTTTTACTTTTCATTATTTAGGGTGTTTTGTGTAATTTTTTCAAGGGAGTTATTGTAGGGTATATCCTATTGTTCTTGTTTTCTTATTTTCTGTTATTTCAAGCTGGAGAGCTGATGAACCGGGCTCGGGATCGCCGACAACCTTAATCTTTACTTTTGGGATTTCATTCTCATATGGGACAACCATGGTCACAAAACGCAAACCAAAAAGCCCGGCTTCTTTCTCAATATGGTACCCAAAAGCAGGACGTGGTTCCTTTTTAGTATATTCGAAAGAGACCTGTCCTTCTTCTTCAATGAGATTCAAACCGTCCTGTTTTTCTGTCCGGACAAGGACATTCCAGCCATCCTGATATGTAGTATTAACGGCAAGATTATCATAGTCAAAATCTGCCCCGGTGGGAGCGAGTTGAAAATGAAGGCCTATATCACCTGCCGCATTTCCAATGGCTTCATCTACGATGACAAAATATCTTTTATCTACAAAGAAAACAGCGCGCCGGTGGGTTAATTCATCGTAACTGGCATTCTCAACGACCAGCTTATCCAGCCTCTCCCCGGGTTCCCAGAGCAATAATTTGGGGGAGTATTTAGAATTTCCGCCATTCAGTGAAAGCGTCTGATGAATTTTGGTTTGCCTGAACCAGGCTCGGCCTTCCCGGTCACCGGAGTAGATATAGCTACCTGCATCCGGCATCAGGTTTCTGCCGCCTGCGTAAAGATCAAAAGTCCCATTGTCTGGCTGACAGTGTCCACCTCCATCCTGACCGCATTTTAACACAAGACAAATGGCCTGCTTGTCCCAACTACTGCGCATGGAGTACAAACCACTTTCTTTCAAAGCAAAAGCTGTAGACTCTGGCATATTACCTTCCTCGCCCTCCGTTGCCATAAACAGAAAATCATCCCGGTCAAATAGTTCTGACCATTCCATGAATCGTTCTGCATGCTGTCCGGGGGTACCTGTCCATGCATCTCCGAACGGTACGTTGGTTCCGTCGGGCAAACAAATTTTCATGGGGACTTCACACATTTTTTCAATCCTCTCAAGGTATGTGCCGGGAAAGGCATCATCGAGATGATTGAGTTTTGCCAGTTCATAGGTCCGTAAAAACTTCCCTATACAGCCCAGGTGATAGCCTATGGCCAGTTCCCTCTGGTGTCCGTCAGGGTACACCTGTATATCGATCTCATTGTTCAGGCGGCGAAAGGCTTCGTTTCTCCACTTTTCAGACTCTTTGAATTCCGGAAATGTCATGGCAATAAATGCCATCCCCTCAGCTTCCATCAATCCCCAGTTGCTGCGGGTCCGGTATACGGTCATGAGATACTCAGCGTGATCATAGCAACTATTCAGAAAAGCCACCAGAACTTCCGGGGTGAAACTGGGTGAATCCAGGAAACGCTGATACAAGCCAGTCCAGTTGTAACCGCGGATACCTGCTTCTATAGAGCGCCAGGCATATTTGTGCTCGCTGTCATTCGGATTTTTTTGTATCCAGTCCAGCACCTGTTCACACCATGCCTCCGCATACTTTTCATCAGCGGTATGCCAGTAAACCTTTCCCATGGCATTCCAGAAATACATACGGTTCAATTGCCAGACCCATTCCATATCAGGAACAGGCCGAGAGTTCCAGTCTATGTCATCACCGCAAAAATGAGCCTGGTAGGCCCGCTGACCGATAAATATATGGCGCAGGGCATCGTCGGCATATTCAATGTCTTTGTCAGTGGCGCAATGGCCAAAAAATTTATCTTTCGATGCGCGGTCTATTTGGTGTTTAACCGTACTCCGGTTACGGTAGTATTTCAATAATGCGGCTGCGGCATTCTCCGGATTAGTCAAGGAATTTTTAACCTGGGCCAGTTTTTCCCCTTCCAGGTCCAACCTGGAGAGGAGCAATTCAATCTCTGTAATATTTTCCCCCTGGTGGTTTAGAGGCTGGGAGCTTTGAGTTGAAAACCCGCATTCTGGGAAAAGGCAGAATAAAAGCAGGATCAAACCGACAATTCTCATAGGTATGTGGTGTATTAGGTTATAAATACAAATAAGTAACAAAGCCGTAATTACCTGGGTAACTACGGCTTTGTCTATTCAACAACGATATGTATTTTCTATCGTTTTTTTATGGATCGATTCTAACTTGAATTATTACCAACCTGGATTTTGTCCGATATTTGGATTTTGTGAAATCGAATTAATTGGAATTGGCCATAAATAATGCTTGGATTCGTCAAATACCGGGGTTTCATAATCAGTACCCTGATAAACTTCGAGGTATGGTATGCCATCTACATCGGAAAACCCAACTGTTACTAAACCGTCCGGGTCAACCCTTGCTATGTTAGCAGCATCCCAGCGCATGCCGTAGTCCTTGATTTCGAGCAATTTGCCCCACTTCCAGCGTAATAAATCGAAGTAGCGGAAACCTTCCATGAATAATTCCATCCTTCTTTCACGACGGATCTCGATGATGAGGGGATCGCTATGCCAGGAGGTATACCGTGGATCAACAGGAACTGCAGATAATAGTAGAGGTGCTGTACCCACCCTTGCACGCAGTGCGTTGACGGTTGCGTCAAGATCAGCCTGGGTAATGGTCCCCAGTTCTGCCTTTGCCTCTGCTAAGGATAACAGTACTTCGGCATACCTTAATATAATGGCAGGTGTTCCCGAAGTATTATAGGTTGCATGAGCGGTATTTACGTCATACACTTTTATGATATGATAACCCGTATAGGTTTTCACACCACCGGACATACCCTGTATACGTGGATAGGGGTTTACATCAAAATCATGATTCCCATACCTGTAAAACGCCTGGTCCGCAGGATGAAGTACGGTCTGCCTCAGCCTGCCATCACGGTCTTCGAATATATTTTCATAAACCTCATCACCCTGGTACAATGGTGAAAGTGTAATGGGCAGTCCATCTGTACAGAGATAGTCTTCGACCATGCTCTTTGTAGCCCCGCCATTGTATCCCCTGTGATAACTTTGCACGTGGTTGGTGTTGATACCCAGTTGGTATCTCCTCCAGTACATAACTTCCGGAACACCTGAGAGATCGGGCAGGCGGTGTATGCCATTGTAATTGTGGCCATCAGGATCGTCTATAACGAGAGCATACGGACTACCGTCCATAATCTCCTGGGCAGCGCTAGCGGCTTCATTCAACCACATGGTGGGATCGGTTCCGCCATGGTATTTGCGGAAGGTACCTTCCCAGAGGCAAACCCTTGCTTTTACCAGCAGTGCACACCATCGGTCAAGCCTACCTGGTGCATTGCCGTCACCCCAGTCATCCGGGATATTTGCAACAGCAAAATTCAGGTCTTCCAGGACCTTGCCCATGACTAATTCACGGTCATCCCGACTACCGTTGAGGATATCATCATCATCGACATTTAACTCTGTTTCTACCCACTGCATATCGCCAAACTTACGTACTTTATCGTGATACCACCATGCCCTGAGCAGGCGCGCTTCACCAATATATTTATTCCTGACTTCATCAGTAACATCCGCCTTGGAATAATTATCCATACCGACATTGACGGCCCTGAGGAAGTTCCATCCACGCCAGCCAAACCAGGCCTGACCAGGTGTGACAGCATGTTTACCTGCACGTTTCCGCTGAAACTCATTCATCCTGGAATGCCGTGGAGCTATGTTATCAGAAAAGTTGTCGAGGTTCCAGCTGGTATACCTGTGGCTGCTAAAACCAGCGTCGAATGCCATTAAAATCGGTACGTTATTATCACTTCTGGCAATATGGTACAAACCATTATTGTACACTTTCAGGTCATTTTCCGTATTCCAGAAAGATTCATTGCTGATCTCATCCAGCGGTTGTCTATCGAGAAAATCATCGTTGCAACTTAAAGTCAAAAATGTTGCAAAAACAACCAAACCTATTTTTATAATATGCTTTTTCATTTTCTTTCGCTTTTTTGGTTATTAGAATGTAACATTCAGACCTATAGAATAGATACGCTGCTTGTAGTATTCCTGGGTCAGAGTTGGCCGTACCTCAGGATCAAGTGGCTTACGCATTGATGTATATTCCCACATGTTCAATCCGGAGAAATAGACACGCATAGCCTGCATTCCTACCTTACCGGCCCATTCGGAGGGCAGGTTATAGGTCAATGTCAGCGTTTTCAGGCGGATATAGGCGGCGTTCTGTACATAACGGCTTTGAGCTACGATATTCTGCTTGGTACTTGTTGAGAAATGTGGAGCAGCAAAATATGCATTCGGGTTCGTTGGGCTCCATGTATCTGTCAGGTAGTAATTCTCAACATGACCAGCATTGAAGGGATAGAAAGCTACCCAGTTACCGTTAGGTGGCCAGTAATCATACTTCATAACACCCTGGAAAAAGAGATTCAGGCTGAAGTTCTTCCATCCCAGGTTACCATTGATCCCATAACTGTATCTTGGAGATTCATAGGCAATGATCTTCCGGTCACCGGGATCATCCAGTGTATTGCTACCGGCGGTTATTTCATTATCACCGTTCAGGTCTGCATACTTCATGTCTCCAGGTCTCCAGTTGGCACCCAGTTGGGCCTGGTCAGCGTGTTCGCTAACTTCTGCCTCTGTCTGGAAGATACCCTCGGTCTCATAACCCCATCTCTCACCAATGACCTGTCCGACATAATATTCATTGATTGAGTTTGTCGGATTATCATACTTGGTAATTTCACTTCTATTATCTGATAAGGCCAGCGTTACACCATAATTCCAGTTCGTATTGATCCTGTTCCTCCATGTGGCCGCAACTTCCCAACCAGTGGTCTTTAAATCGGCTGCATTGGCGTCGGGTGCAGAAGTACCCAGGATTTCAGGAAAGGTTACGTTCGTTAACATGTCCTTGGTATCCCTCTGATAAATATCGAAAGAAAAGTCCAGCCTGTTGCCAAACATTGTGAAGTCCAATCCAAGATTCTTGTTGACAACGGTCTCCCATGTTAATGTTGGACTTACCAGTCCCGCTGCACTAACGTAAGGCGATCTGGTGCCTGAAGATAACATGATCGGTGAAGTGCCGATTCCCATTGTCGGAATATATGGATAGAAATTGTTTCCCAGCAACTGGTTTCCAAGGGTTCCGTAAGAAGCGCGTATTTTGAGGTTATCCATCCAGCCGGATGCTCCACTCATAAATGCTTCTTCGGACAGCCTCCATCCAACAGAAAAGGAAGGGAAAAATCCAAACCTATCGTCTTTTGGGAACCTGGAGGTCCCGTCATACCGACCATTGGCTTCCACAAGGTACCTGTCCTTAAAGATGTAGTTCACACGATAAAACACACCCCTCAGGGCGACGTGTGACTTACTTCCATAGGTTTCCTGGGCACCAACTGTGGCATTCAGGTCAGTGACCTGCGGTGTAATCAAGCTGAATGCCCTTGAACGCGTCATCTGATTATTACCCCATTCCTGGTTGAATCCGACCATGGCCTTGAAATAATGGGAGCCCTGATCAATGGTGTAATCAGCATAGGTGTTAAACACAAAATACTGGTTATTGTTACTTTGGTTCTCGATCCAGTCATTTCCGCTGAATCCATTGGTCCAGAATGTATCATTCAAGAGGTTCGGACTTTCATTGATCACTGTCACCTTGCTCTGCACATCCTGGAAATTCTGGTTATACAGAGAGTATGAGAAGTCTCCCCTGATTCTCAAACCTTTTATGGGTGTAAGGGTTACACCCTGGGTTAGGGTAGTGCTGGTCTTGGTAAAGGTTTGACGCCCACCATTATCGAGGTACTCGAAGAAGCTGGTCCCGCCAAAATACTTACCTATCCACGGGGCATACGTCTCGCGGTCCCCCGGGTTTACATAAAAAGGAAGATCCGGGAAATCTACGGGGTCAGTCGGATTTTGCCGTGCCGAGGTGTTGATGTTCACATCCCAGTGGTAAAAGTGTGGTACATCACTTATTTCGGTGGAGATCAACGCCCTACTGTCAACAGACATCCATTTGTTGACTTTAAAGTCGCCCTTCAGCAGCACATTATAACGTTTGAAATTTTCATTGTTCTCATCGTGATCGAGGTATCCATCCTTGTTCAGGTAACCGAAGGATACATAGTAGGACGCATTTTCAGATGCCCCGGAAACATTGAAATCGTATTTCTGCTGTGGGGCAAAATCGATTAACAACCTGTTTTGATAATCGTTGTATCCATTAAAACGAAGTACTCCATTGTCGACCGTCCAGGCATTTTCAAGAGAGGGGTTATCTCTCCATGTTTCGTATGCATCAAGCCTATCCTGGTTGTAAGCGTCAGATCCGTTGGTGCGCTGGCTCGCCAGGTTTCTTGCCTTTGCGAACTCGAAAGGGTCAGAGATCGGATCCATGAGGAATATGGGCTTGGCCCATCCAAATTCAGCTGATAAGGAAACATTTGGCTTTCTGCCTTTCCCCCTTTTAGTTTCAACAAGGACTACTCCAAAAGCCGCCCTGGCACCATACACTGCTGAAGCTGCCGCATCTTTCAATACGGTCACACTTGCAATGTCATTCGGGTTCAGCCTGTTAAGGTTCCCAGGAACACCATCGATCAGGATCAGAGGATCTCCCCCGTTGATCGATTCATATCCCCTTATATTAAAATTCGTGCGGGTGTCAGCAGGGTCTCCGTTCCTGATGGAAATATTAAAGTTGGGAATGATGCCTTGCAAACCTTCACCGGCATTTACAATGGGCCTGTCGTTCAGCACCTCACCATCGGCTACTCCCACAGCACCGGTCAAGTTCACTTTTTTCTGGGTACCATAACCAACAACAATAACTTCGTCCAGTCCCACCATGTCTTCATTTAGTGTGATACTGAGGACTTGCTGGTCTCCGGGAACCACTTCCTGTGTGGAATATCCTACAAACGAGATCACGAGTGTGACCGTAGGATCGTCTACATCGAGGGTGAATTGCCCGTTTACATCGGAGATTGTCCCGACGGTGGTCCCTTTAATCATAATGTTAGCCCCGATGATGGTCTCTCCGGACGCATCGGTAATGGTTCCCGTTACTGTCGTTGGTTGCGCTGCAACACTCATGACAAACAACTGGAACGCAAAGAGAATTGTGACAGTTCGTAATACCCTAATAATATTATGGGATCGCATCTGCTTCAGGCGCCTCCCAGTTAATCTGGTAATACATCTCATACGTTTTGTAATTTAGGTTAATTTAATTAGATAGTTTTATATATGGTGTAATAGTTAGCAGGAAAGAATAGAATCTCAATCTGCTGTCAGATAGGTCAGTTTATTATCATAGGCATGCCAGGTTTTAGGTTAGATAATAAAGCAGGTTAAGGTCTCAAATTGTGTGAAGGCGTGAGTTTAGAGTGTGAGAAATTCTTATCAATAACAGTTCAATTGGATAAATATATATGATAAAAGTCAAAATTCATAAAAATATCATTATTAATCAGGTTAATGTCACGACAATATCAAATGGAGTGTGGGTTAACCTTTTTCATTTACTTTTCAGTAGATATAAACTTCATTGCGTCGTAAGTTATTTATATTTAGAAACATATAATTTGATTGTGTATTTGAAAAGGATTTAGTGCATTGAAATATGGAGATAAAATTTATGCTAATAAGCGTTCTGGGTACCAGAATTTCCCTCTATTTTTTTCCGTTATTTATAACCGTATTAAATTAGCATAATAGGGTTACAAAATGCATATATAACACCGAAATAAACCTTGGCAGGAATTAACAATATAATAATTCCATTTGCTGATTAAATCACCTCTGGAGTGATCCCGAATAGCTGGCTGAAATGTTTCAACTCTTGCTTATGATCTCCATAAAAGAACATCTGGTGGAATCCGGGGTAGTCCAGATAGCTTTCCACACCATGCAATTTAACCATGGGTGCCACCACACATCCTCCAGCAGGTGGAATGGACTTTTGTCCCACTACCTCTCCCGTGGATATCAGCATCTTTGGTTTGCCTTCCGTATAATCAACCCGGGGTTTCCTTAGTGAATTTTGTACAACTGGAAGGATGAGGTCGGCAACCGTTACGGTTTGTCCTAATTTCCATTCCGGTTTAAGCGTGGCATCCCGCTTACCATGGTGGTTAAGGATGGAATATGGTTCAGGATCCGTATCCAGTCCAGCCAGCCTGGTGGGACAACTGCAATGGGAGCCTATCAGGCATCCCTTTGCTGTTTCAGCCACTGGATCCTGCTGGAAGGCCGGTTTATCAAACAGGTATTGGACCACACAATGTGTGAGGCAGGCTTCGAGGTCTCCTTCACAAGCGGCAGGTATGCCGGAATCATTCAGTTTTGACCAGGCCAGGCAGGGGAGACTGATCTCCAAGGGACCCAATACACCGAGGCAATCCATTGTTACGGCATCGGCTTTTTCCCGTTCCAGCAGCCGGGTCACGGCATAATAGCTCCTGGCCCCGTTGATCACATCTTCTTCGCTGACATCATGTATATGATGGGCATGGCTCATGCAGGCCCGGGCCAGCTCCCTGGCCTCATTGCTGTTTGACAGGTTCTGATACTGGTCTATGAAATGACCAGCCGGGATAAACCGGAGTTTGGTCCCGAAGTGGTCCATGGAGATTTCGGAAATCTCATCTATCCCTTGTATGATGACCAGGTACCTGGTTTCACGGATCTTCGCACCCGCTTTCAGCATCTTCATACCGAACTCAGCCTGTTTGAAATCATCAGTAGAGGCAATGAAGGCTCCATCCTTTTTATTATACAGGCTGGTATTGGTTGTGAATGAAGATCCCAGCGGAGAGAATACCACAACCGGTAATTTGTTATCAATGGCCTTTCCAACCGTTGGCCATGTATGCTCCTGCCGGTCGAGGGTTATCAGCAATAGACCATCGGCCTTCTCGTCAACTGCTGACTGTATCCACTTTTCACCTTCTTCTAAAGAATAAATGGGTTTGGTGCTTATGTCGGTCTGGATACCCAGTTTTTCTGATGATTCCCGGATCTTTTCAATATACCTTTTGCGTGCTGCTTCTCCATCGTATATCTCCCCGGGCCAACGCATTCCGTAGTTTTCTTCGCGTCGTATGAAGGCCGCCCTTATTTTGGGAATATAGTTTCCGGCCGGGCCAAAATGAGGTATATCGGGACTGGCTGCGAACCGGTATGATCCGAGTAATGTGGGAAAGGTCATCAGACCCATGGCGGCGAGTCCGGATTGTTTCATGAAATCACGGCGGTTTTTCAGGTTTGGGGGGAAATTTTGCATTGTAAATGAGATTTAGGGGATTTATATCAGTTGATCTAAAAACATTGGACAAGAGCAGACCTCCACCAGTAATAATATTGATCCTCGAGGTCCTCAATGGAAGGGAAGGGGTAATACAGGAATCTATCCTTTTCACCAATAAAGAATCCATCCTTAACGGTCCTGTAGGAAAGATCTCCCTTGAATTGACGAATAATGGTTTTGGTCAACCTCTCCTTGGATGATTTTAACCTGTCGAGGCAATCCCGGAGGTGGTCAGGATTCGGATAGGGCAGGTCATGAATGGGAGCATAGGAATCCCTGGACAACTTGTTCAGTTTCAGTTCCACGAAGAAGATTTTTGGAGCATAAACCGGCTTACTGCTATCTGTGAGGAAATTGATAAATTCGGGAGGCGATAACTTGCTGGCTACTCGGGTGGTGATGGGATTGAATTGCTGGTAGAGATGGATCAAATCCCTCGAAGGCGGTTTATATTTATTGGCTTCCAGTTCGAGGACCTTCCCGTCATCGGTCACAAGGTAAAGATTTTTAAGGGCATCCATGGTTACGTTCTCCATGACCCTGTAAATGGACATAAAGACTGACCTTTTAGGTTCCCCGTCTTCATATGGTACCAGCCTCTCATCCAGGTATTCCTGGGGCAGGTTTTCCATTTTTTCTATATCAAGCTCAATAAATATGGCCTGTCCACGGATCCGTTTGCGGGTTCCAACAGCCAGGTAGTTACCGAAATCAACAGGGGGGAGCTGGGATGCCACAAGTGATTCCGGAGTGAGTGATAGGTAAAGATATTTTTTCATGATAGTAAGGTTTTGGGGCTAACCGTAAGATACGGAAGTATATGGCCAATGTCAAGCCCCGATCTTTTTATTACCTTCGTTCCGAAGCTATAGATTGAAAAAAACCTGTAATGAACCTGAGAAGATCCGTATTATCCCCATCTTCAGTCCTTATTGCCCTTTTACTGATCATTTCAGCTGGCATGATGAATTGTAATGGGAAGGGGGAAAAAAATGCTGAAACAACCACAGCTGCCAAGGTGCCGGAACCATCGGTAACAGTCCCCGATCAAACTACACCAGCAGCCACATCACCTGTTCCTCAACAAATTTCGAACGGAGATCAGCAGGCCATGAATGATGCTGCTTTGAATGGGCAGTTGGAAAAAGTAAAGGAATCGATAGAGAAAGGTGCAGATCCGAATAATGTTGATCAGGAGGGACGAACAGCACTGATGTTTGCTTCCTTTAACGGGCATACAGAGATCGTTCGCTTGCTACTTAATGAAGGTGCCGAGGTTGGAATCAGGGATGCCATGGGACGTACAGCACTTTTGTATGCATCCACCGGGCCATTCGCTGAAACTGTCAAACTGTTGCTCAAACATCATGCAGACCCGAATATTGTTGATAATGATGAACAATTCTCACCCCTGATGCATGCTGCTGCCGAGGGACAGCTGGAAGTGGCAAAGCTTCTCCTGGAAAGTGGTGCAGATCCTGCCTTGAAGGATATAGACGGGGAAACGGCTGCTTTATTCGCCCGCAACAACGGGCATACAGAGGTGGCAGGCCTCATCCAGTCTGTGCTTGATTCGAAGTGATGTCAAGGATTGGACCATGAAACTTTAATCACCCAGGTCGGCGCAAACAAGTTCCCTGTCATTCCTTACATACACATGCCTGCCGGCAAATGCGGGATGTGTCCAGGTAACCCCTGTCCCTTTCCGGTTTAACTGCTCAGTTGTCGGTTCGATAAGCCTGGCCCGGCTGATCTCTTCAAAACCCTCGGAGGAGAGCCTTGAGATGATCAATTCCCCATGTTCGTTAAACATCCAGGTAATTTCACCGTTCTGGATAAAATGAACATTTGCCCAGCGGTCAATTTTTACGGCTGAAGTGTTTTCCCAGATCCTGTCTCCGGTTTCCAGCTCCAGACAACGCATTTCTCCATAGGAATCAATGCCATAAATATATCCGTCCCGGATGATCGCTGTGTTGATAACACAATGCAGGGCATCTGTATTTCTTTCATTTAGACCACTCCTTTGCCACTTAACTTTCGCAGTCAATTCATTGTCAGATATTTCAGCCAGCAGGGATCCGTTAAAGAATGCACTGACAAAAAGATAATTTTTATAGCGTACCGGCGTGCTGACTCCCATCTGCATTTTGATCTCGAATGGGATCTTCCAGTAAATTTCCCCAGTTTCAGGTGCCAAGCCATTCAGGTTATCACCGGTCCATACCACTACTACCTGTCTGCCTGCCTGTGTGGTCAGGTAGGGAGCAGTATAGGAAGCCTGGTCATTGGATGCTGTCCATATCTCCTCACCACTTCTTTTATCCAGCGCAACGATACAGGCATTGTTGCTGCCACCTATATGAAGGATGAGTTTATCCTCCACAACGAGGGGGGCGGCAGCTATGCCCCAGATAGGCATGCGAATTTCATACTCGCTGTTCATATCCTTTGCCCAGATAACCTTGCCGTTCACTGCATCGAGGCAGAACAGGTGCCCCATGGTCCCCAGAGAATACGCCATTCCCTCATGGATTACGACACTCGCCCGGGGACCGGCCAGATAGCCTACCCCTTCATACCGGCAATCATAGGTGTGGGTCCACAATTCACTGCCTGTTTCACTGTCGAAGCAGCGAACCCGCTCCTGTTCCTCTGGGGAGGTGACACGGTCCATGACATAAAGCCTGCCCTGGGATACTGTGGGACCGCAATAACCAGATCCCAGGGGTACCCTCCATTTCAACCTGATCTCAGGCCCGTCGAATTCAGTGATGATATTCTTTTCGTTCCAGAGGCCGTTGCGTCCCTCTCCACGCCAGTCAGGCCAATCCTGCCCTTCCTGTGCATTACATCCAGAAAATACCAGTATACCGGTGATCGCAAATAAAAACGCAAGATATTTCATCAGAACAGTTTTGACATGTTGATCTCATCCGGAGATGAATCCTCCTGGATAGAAAGAATGGAGTCATCTATCTCTTCTCTCAGGCTTCCGGCAGTGCGGTAAAGGGCGATGATATTTTCCATGGGGGAACCCACCTGTATGGCATGGGATGGTCCGAGGAACATTCCACCTTCAGGAAAGAGATCCAGACGCCGTTTTACTTCGCGTATCACATCAGTAGGATTGCCGAATGCCAGGGTGGACTGTACGCAGATGGAGCCGCAAAAGGTGAGATCCTTACCAAAATCTTTGTGCAATACCTCAATATCCATATCATTTGTGGTTGGCTGAACTACATCGTAGATATCGAGTCCCAAGTCAATCAACCGCGGCAGGAATGCCCTTACACATCCGCACATGTGCATCATGGACCAGGCTCCGTAGGAGTGGACCATGCTGAAGTATTTCTCGAATTTTGGTGCAAAGAGCCTGTCAAATGTTTCAAATGAGATAACCTGTGCCGACTGGGTTCCCAGGTCTTCGCCAATATGCGTAATATCGATCAGACCACCTGACTCCTGGAGCATCCGTTCATGCAAGTCGTAATAGAATTTGAAACGGGCCTCCATGATCTCCAGGTAGACTTTATCTTCTGTGATCAGATCTATCAGGACCTGTTCGGGTCCCCTGGAACGCCCTATGCCATTGATAAAGTCCATGTCCCCAGCAGTACCCACTGCCACCGCAAATCCATTGTCCATGATCTGCCGGCACTGCTCCTTTATAGTGGAGTAATCAAACCAGTCTGCGATTGGGAAATGTGAACGGTCAAGATCTCCGGGTGAGTGAACATCTGCAAATGGGAGGTAATTTGCTTCAAGGTATTTTCCACCCTTGAATTCTGCATATTTATACCTTTCGCCCCAGTAACCTTCCACGCTTTCATCGGGGAATGTGCGCAACTCGGGACCGATATATTCCGGTTCTGCATAGCGGAAATCATCACCTACGACCCTTAACAGTTGTTCCATATTGGAAAGTCCGTAATGATCCATGATCATCTGGTTGATCTCTGGGGTCCCTTCATGTTTTACAGGAATACGGTCGTATCCATTCCTTTCAAAGGCGCTTAGCACTCTTTCTCTTGAAGTCATGATTTAAAAACTTTTTAGCTCCATTGGAATGATCCTGACCTTGCCCAGAAGTCCCGATGGCATTGGATCCCACCCGCTGGCATCAAATTT
>RCNC010001663.1_pt1 | contig 20177 bp, 18 predicted proteins | sample 2041301 | NCBI WGS metagenome assembly RCNC01 (sample SAMN09708231, study PRJNA481090) | Marine sediment metagenome, whole genome shotgun sequencing project. | biome: marine sediment; feature: ocean; material: sediment; isolation source: Sewage treatment plant 13A marine sediment (STP13A) ...
CCATTCGGTCAGCAGGGGATTGGTCTTCACTGTCGCCTCCTCGGCCGCCCCCAGGCTGATCCCTGAGGCCAACAGAACGAGAATCAGAATCGCCGGTAGATATCTAGTCGTCATTGTGTCCTCACTTGAAAAGCGTTTTCATGGTAAAGAGGGATTCTATACGAATATTTTCATTTCGTCACCAGCGGGCGACAATGGCTTCGGGCTGGAAACCGGCTTTCGGAATAGGCGGAATCCCGGATCTCGGCCAGATTTATGTCGGAGAGCCTGTTATGGGAACTTGGGTTCGGCTGGCCGGGAAGGGCCTCACGGAGTGCGCTGAGACAGCTCCGGTACCAGCAGGTCGGCCATCATCCCGGCACCCGCCGACGTGAAATGAACATGGTCTGCGAAATAGTCAGTGGTTTTGGGTATCCGGGCATCGATATCGATCACCTTGCATCCGGTTTGTCGGGCAACATCACTCAAGGCCTGATTGCCGAGCCGGACCATTTCAAGGAGCGTCTCATCGGCGACGAGCGGATAGCGCCTTCGCCAGTCGTTAAGCCACCGTCGCTCATGGTCGGAAAAAGGAGCGTTGACGCCAATGGCACGGGTCAACAGTATCACCCTGGCGCCGCTTTGCTGAATCATCTGGACAAATCCGGTGAGTTGGTCAGCGAACAGGCGTACCCGGTCCATCGGTACATGCATTAATAGCGTATCATCGCGATGATTGGCCTTCGCTATACGGGTCGATATTTCGCTTATCGCGGTTTGCAGCGAGGCCGGCAAAGAGCTCCTCATCACGATTTTCGATTTGGCCGGGATCCTGAACTCGAATGGTGCCGAGCGGTGATGTGACAGCATATCGAGGTTGTGAGGTCCCGGCGGTGGATCTTTGAGGTAAGACGTGGACCATGGAGTGTAGATCACTACGTCCGGCTTGAAGTCGGCAAGCCAATGTTCATAAAGATGCCGGAGAAGGGGGATATTTATTGCCGGAACGCCACCATTGATCACCTGGTACCGGCCGGAAGAGTCGCGATTCAGCTTTGCCTCGAGTTGCGCGGGATACTCTTTTCCCGGTTCTTCATGGAGGCCAAAAGCCACCGAGGAACCCAAAACCATGATCCGGGTCACGCCTTCGGGGGCTCGGCGTTCAATATCCTTGCCGCGAAAGCCGAAGTTGTTGATTTTCCACTTTTCAAACTTTGCATTGGGCTGGTTGCGATATCCCACTGAATCGACGACAAACAAGGTATCTTTGGAATAGGTACCCCAGAGAGGGGCGCCCCACCTAATGGCATCATCCACCCGCGCGCAGATTTCCAGCGTAGCAAAGCACAGCAGGCCGTACGCGAGCACACGCAGAGTGCTGATTGACACTTGTTTTATTTTGATCATATTTTTCCCAACGCATTCACGGGCCGCGCCTGCCCGTCCGGCTAAAATTGAAAATAGTTGAAACTCTGAGCCAGCGCACCGTCAAAGGAAATCAGGATCAGAAAAAGAAAGTGCCAATCCCGAAAACCGCAGAAGATATAGCTAGCCGCCAGCAGCATCAGGTTCTGTGTACGATGGTTGGACACCCAGTACAGGCACCAGACAATGGATAAGATAATGAATAATTCAAATGAAATGAATAACATGAGGCTCCGTCAAGCACTGTGTGGACGGCTTCCTGAGTTCAGTCTCCGATTCACCCGTCAACACCGTCTCGCGTTTTGAAGCGAGTTTTTGATGATGGGTATTTCGATCTCGCACATCCCTGTGGAAGAAGAGGATATATTCATCCATGATAAGAATCGTAGGTACGTATCCCCCGGTATGTGCGACGAGCGGTATTTATAATAAACTTTGTCCGAAAACACAATACTATTGTGTTAACCCGCCTGTTCACCAAGCGGGTGCTCGACTTGATGGTGCGAAGAAAACGGCTGAGCCTGCACCTGGTGTTGGCGATACCCCGTTGCTCTGCGAAAAGAACGGGGCTGAGATGAAAATCATCGACTTCATCGCCGGCAGATTGGAAACGTATGGGAAGATTCACCGGAAACGGGATGTCAGGGCCTCCCACGGCCAGGGGATATCATTTGACTCCCGCAAGTCATGGGATTTCAACAGGCAACCCGCGTTCGTGGCCACTCGGGACACTTGACCGAGGTTGAGATTTTCACTATCCTTCATCGTCTGCCTGGGATCATCCATTGATCCCAACAGATCAGGGTCGTAAGGGAAGATTCACCGCAAACGGGACGTCAGGGCCTCCCGCGGCCAGGGGATATCAATCGACTCCCACAAGTCATGAGATTTCAACGGGCAACCCGCTCTCATGTCAACCAGGGACGCTTGATCGAGGTTTAGCTATTCACTATCCTCTACGAAGTTGAATGCAGTCACTGTACACATAAATGGCTCTGATTATGATGTGCTGAAAAAGGAATAATTTGGAAAGGTTGAATTATGACTTCTCCTCTCAATTACCCTTTTGACCCGCATACGCTCCTGCGGAAGAAAAAAGCGATACGCAGAGAATTGTTGCAACAGCCTGATTTGCTTGATAAACGTATAGCCATTCTTGGTGGCTCAACGACCGCGGAGATTAAAGATATTCTTGAGTTGTTCCTGCTCCTGGATGGGATTCGCCCAAAATTCTACGAATCAGAATACAATCGTTACTATGAAGATATCATGTTCAGCAACAAGGAATTGGAGCAGTTTGTTCCCGATCTTGTCTATATTCATACAAGCAGTGTAAACATTGTCCGGTATCCGTCGATAGAGGATGGCGACACCGATGTCGACCTGTTGCTTACCACTGAGATGGACCGATACCAGGCTCTTTGGGACAGGATTACAACAACATATTCGTGTCCGATTATCCAAAATAACTTCGAGTTGCCTCATTTTCGCACCCTCGGAAATCTTGACAGCTATGATATCCATGGACGATCTTCGTTTATTTCAGAGCTCAACCTTCGGTTCAGTAAGCAGGCCAGGCAGCGAAAAAACCTCTATCTGAACGACATCAATTATCTTTCAGCCTGGTTTGGATTGGAACGCTGGTACGACAAGCTCTATTGGTATTCCTATAAGTATGCCATGAGTTACGAGGCCATTCCCCATCTTGCCGACAGCCTTGCCTCCATCATCAAGGCAATTTATGGAAAGACAAAAAAATGTCTCGTCCTGGATCTCGACAACACTCTTTGGGGCGGTGTAATCGGCGATGACGGTCTAAACGGTATTCGCATCGGACAAGAAACGTCTGATGCCGAGGCATACAGTGAATTTCAGCAGTATGTAAAAGGGCTTAAAGATCGAGGAGTCATATTGGCAGTCTGTTCTAAGAACGACGAAGTAAACGCTCGTGAAGGTTTCACCCACCCTGACAGCATTCTGTCAATCAAGGACTTTTCCGCCTTCCGAGCTAATTGGGAGCCAAAACACGAAAACATCATCGAGATCGCCCGGAGTCTCAACATCGGCATCGATAGCCTCGTTTTTGCAGATGACAACCCGGTGGAAAGAGAGATCGTTAGGGCGCAGGTGCCGCAGGTTGCTGTGCCCGAATTAGGCAACAATGTGGAAAAATACATTGATATTCTGGATAAGACAGGATATTTCGAAGCAATATCGCTATCCAAAGATGATCTGAAGAGGAGTTCATTCTACGCCGACAATGCAAATCGTGAAAACTTGCAGAGCCGGTTTGACAATTACGATGATTTTCTATTGTCTCTTGAGATGACGGCTGAAATCAAACCCTTCATGCCGGTATACCTCGACCGTATTACTCAACTCACCAACAAGACCAACCAGTTCAACTTGACCACAAGACGTTATACCTTTGCTGAGATGGAATCTATCGCTAACGATGATCGTTACATGACACTTTATGGTCGGCTCCAGGACAAATTCGGAGATAACGGACTTGTCTCCATCATTGTTGGCAACGTGCAAGAGAGAGAACTCCACCTGGACCTCTGGCTTATGAGTTGCCGTGTTCTGAAAAGAGGGATGGAAGCGGCCATGCTTGATCAGCTCGTGGTGGAGGCGAAGGCAAGAAATATATCGTATCTTATTGGATATTTCTATCCAACGGCAAAGAACGCCATGGTTCGTGAGTTCTACAAGGAGATGGGGTTCGACAATGTGAAAACCGAAGAGAATGACGATAGTGTCTGGAGTTTGGACATTTCAGCAGGTTACGTCAATAAAAACCGAATCATTGAGGTGAACAAATGACAACGGATGAAATACAAGACAGAGTAACTGATATATTTAAGGACGTATTGGATAACGATTCCATCGTGCTCTCACGAGAAACTACCGCCAACGATATCGAAGAGTGGGATTCACTGGCCCACATCAACCTTATCGTCGCTATTGAAAGAGAATTCAAAATAAGGTTTGAGCTGACAGAATTGAAGCCGCTACAAAATGTCGGGGACCTTCTGGACATGATTCAGCAAAAAACATCCGATTGAACGATAGAATATTGTAACGTGTTATGAATCGATCATAGATGAAATACGAGATAGTTGATTATGAGTGATTTCAGATTCTCTAGAATGCTGGAAAATGATCGATTGGCCGAAATGCTTTATCAGGATGTAATCGGCAGCAATGATGGCGATCCTGAATTGATTGATCGGTTGCGGCAGTATGCCGAGGCTTATGCGCGTTATAACACATTGACTGAAGAAGACGTGTCGAAACATTACCAAATGTTTGCATCGTCATTTATGCGTGATTTGAAAGCGTTTGATAAGGATGGGAAGTATCCCGTCCAGAGGGGAGAGACTGACCGTACTGTTGAACGCATACGTTACGATGTTGCACTGCTGTTCTCGACACTCTTTACCGGACACCGGTACAGGCTTATGCATTTGATTGATCAGCATTTGCCAAAACATGCGCATAGAGCTGCTTGCATTGGATGCGGACCGGCACTGGAATTAAATTTATTGAAGGATCGCGCGGATATTTTGGAAGGTTACGACTTGTCGCTTAACCCGTTTTGCCGATATGCCCATCCGGATGCTCAATTTTACGAAAAGTCATTTACCAGCGATAATCCAAACAGCTATAATGTGCTATTGGCGATCGAATTATTGGAGCATTTATCGGATCCGTATAAACTAATTGAGCAGGCTCATTCCTCACTCATGAATGAAGGGTATTTGCTGCTTACCACAGCGACCAATGTGCCTCAATATGATCATTTATACAATTTTTCTGCAGACCATTCTGCTTTTGAGACAACATGTAAAGGAATTGGATTAGAGCTGCTGTACAAGGAGTGTGTTTCTCACAAATATTTATCTATTGATGTGAACGCATCCAATCACTTCTATGTGTTTCGCAAGAATACCCATTGAAATATATCAATTATTATGTGTTGTTAAGATATATTGGCGAAACATGTCTAGCGTAGGATAATCTTTGATACAAAGCAGACTTATCTGTATGAAATACAAGAAAATACTTTCTTGTCAGCGGTGTCGTGCTAAACTGACGTGATGAATAAGCAGCTATGATCAATAATCTGCTTCTACAAGGGATCAACTTCTATAATGGCCTTTAATTCTTTTATATTCTGTGCATTTCTCAGTATTGTATTTCCTCTTTATGTTGTTAGCAAGCGCTATCGCTGGCAGGTATTATTGCTCAGCAGTTATATATTTTATGGATATTTACTTAAACCCGCACTTCTTGTGGTTTTGACCGCTGTCATTCTTATCACGTATTACTTTGGTAAATTAATATACGCAAGCCAAAGTAAGAGTACGAGGAACAGATTATTATGGGTCGGCGTTATAATAAATTTACTGTTTCTTGTTTATTTCAAATACCTGCCGTTTATTTATCAAAATCTGAATATCTTATTGAAGATGATAGATTCTAGTATTGTGTTGCAGGTGCCAGCGCCAAAAATATTTACGGCATTGTCCTTTTATATATTCTCATCAATATCGTATTTGGCCGACATATATTTCAGAATGGCAAAACCAGAACCTCATTTAGGTTATTTTGCTCTGCATATAAGTTTCTTTCCGAAGCTACTTCAAGGGCCTATCGAGCGGGCCAAAGATATGCTGCCGCAATTAAAGGCAGCGTATCAATTTGATTATTCAATGATTCGAAGAGGTTTGCTGTTATTCATGTGGGGGCTATTTCAGAAGGTTGTGGTTGCAGACCGATTGGGAGTATTTGTTAATTCGATATATGGTGATCCTCAATCGTACAGTGGGCTGACGCTTCTTACTTCAACCTACTGTTATGCATTTCAGTTGTATTTTGACTTTGCCGGTTATACGAACATGGCATTAGGGATAGCTGGCCTTTTCAATATTCGGCTTACGCAAAATTTCAACAGACCTTATCTGGCGACATCGATATCCGACTTTTGGCGGCGCTGGCATATTTCCTTGTCTAATTGGATATTTGAATATATTTTCGAGCCATTGCAAATGAATTGCAGGAAATGGGGTATACGAGGGACAGTGGTTGCTTTGACTGTGACATTTCTCGTAGTTGGAATATGGCATGGTGCAACTTGGGGATATGTGGTCTTTGGGGCCCTGCACGGGCTCTATATGACGACCTCATTATTCTGGAAGCCATATCAGAAGAAATTGCATAGGCATTTAGGTTTGCAAAAAACGACGCTATTGAGGATTTGGCAGACAATATTTACATTCCAGATATTTTGTTTTTCCCTGATATTTGCCAAAGCCGGAACCATAGACGACGCACTCTACATCGTTACTCAGACGGCAACTGGCTTGTCGGCAGATTTATCTAAGCTAATGGCAGGGCAGGGATCTTTTGTGCAATTCCTCGGGCCTGTGCAGGTGCCTGGAGAAATTATCTTCGCTCTCTGCGTCATGATCATGCTTACAATATTTAGTGCCATAGAACGGTCTCAAAACCCGAATGACCCGCTGCTGGGGGGATTTGGGTGGCTGTCTAAAGTCTGGCTGCCAATCCGGATTTCAACTTATGCTGTTCTTTTTTATCTTTTTGCCTTTCATGGAGCAAGCTCTCAGAGTTTTATATATTTGCAATTCTAATCATAATTAGTATTTGCAAGTCTACATTGCTTGAACGTACTGTTTCTGCCTTTTTCTAGCCGGAAGGGTAAGCTTACGGAAGGAATAATCCACCAGATGGTGACTGTGGATATTGGTTCCCAAAACAGGTTTTGTGTTTTTATGAGGGCCTAGCAAATTATGGAATATTGCAATGTTATCGGTCGTGATGATTTTCACCAATTTCTTGAAGAGCCCTGGAAAGTTGGGTTTCTTTCGTTAATGCGGCCGACGGTTATGGAGGATTTGATTCAGTCTGGTCCGAACTTTAGTGTGAGTACGCCCGGATTCGTCAAGATGCATTGGACCGATATCATGGGCGATACCTTGGTTGATCCATTTCGCCTGGGCTGTTTGACGGATGTCCTTCAGCGGGTGAGGGACGTCCCCGGAGATATTGTGGAGTGCGGTTGTTACCGCGGCGGGACCGGGATCCTGATGGCGCTTTTTTTGGAGAAGCATGGCCTCGATAAGCACGTGCATTTGTTCGACAGTTTTGCCGGGTTGCCAGAGGTCCACATGCAGAAGGACAAGGGCTACAAGAAAGGACAGTTTCGTAGTGATTTGGATGCGCTGCGGATGAAAATCGAAACTTTAGGCCTGTGCCACCGCATCAGGATTCACCCCGGATGGTTCAATGAAACAGTATCCAAGTTCTTGAGAACGAATCCCGTCATAAGCCTGCTGCACGTTGACTGCGATCTTTACACGAGTACAAATGATTGCTTTCCGGCCCTGTATCCACGCGTCTCAACCGGTGGGGCGGTTGTAATGGATGATTTTAATGATGGCGGGCGGGGAGAAAAACTGGCCATACTGGAGGAATTATCGTCGGAACAAGTGCTGATTTACATCGGGCCAGCGCCCCAAGCGCACTTTTATAAAGGGGAAGCCTTGCCAGCCGAACGCCGGCACATTGTTTCGGACGCGGGATTTTACTACAGCTTTGAAGAGCTGCTGAAGAACCATGGTTATCTGTCCTGGATTTCGGAAGTCCTGGAGTATGATTACGGACAGAAGATAAAAACCTATTAACTCATCCAAGAAAGAGGCAGCATGAAGACAGGAAAGATTGCTGCTGTTTCTACTTTTGGCGAACCTAAACTATGGCGAACCTCAACCAAAATATCTGGCCTCAGCGTCTTGACTGTTTTCGAAAACGCGATCATATTATCGATGAAGGGGGATGGTAGCATGTCTCCAAGGGCGTCCCTACCCATTATTCCATATCCATCTTCCGCTATACCATAGTGGGAAATGATTGCTCCTTGTGCTCCTCGAGCAGTCTTATTCAAACAGGAGGAAGGAGATGCCATTCGAATGTAACGGTCGTATCATCAGTAAAGAGTCTGGATCATTTCTTACCTTTGTCCTGCCGATCGCTCTCCTGATCCTCTTCCTGCCTGCGGGGTTAGTTCATTTTCTCTTTGCGGATTCGTATCTTCATTGCGAAGTGGTGAATGATGAGCTTGTCACTTCCGATGATGATGGCTTCATCTGGGGCTACCTTGGTGGTGCGAAACAGCCGATAGGCAGTTTTTTTGATGGTGTCAGTGTTCATCAGGTCATCAAACCAGACCAGGAATCTCCCGCGATTGGCGGGACATTACGTGGCTACCCCAATTACATGCTGTATGTTGATGAAAACGGCGGGACGGTCAATTGTTACGTTATCGCGACACCTTGTACGACAACCTCCTCCATGTCCCGACCCTCCTGTGTTGCGACTTTCGGACCCAACGGAAAGCTCTGGTATACAAATGGGGGGAAGAATGTGGAGCCAGCGATTCCGTTTGACCCCTGGGACCTTTTTAGCGGTACGTTCGACACCAACGAACACTCTTTTACTCAGACACTGGAGCTGGAGAATTTTATCCCCGACACCGGCACTGATGATAGTAACGCCCCATCTGGCGGATGCCTGCATGCCTCGGACGACAATTTGCTCTTCTTTTGGCGCAACGGGGCTAGCACACATACGGATACAACCATCAGATTCAGAAAATCTGGTTTAGACTTACCTGATTTTCATTCGACACTCGATCTCGGGACAGGTTCCGTCGAAGTATCAGCTTCGCCAATCAGCCATTACTACAGTTCAGCTGATGACCAGCATGTTGATATCACGATAGAACAATTGTGGACCAAGTACGATCCCCGCTGGTATTTCACCTTGGTTACCTGGCAATGTTTTATCAAATGGAAAACTGGTGACCCAGAAAATCCCTTAATAAATTGTTTTGGATCCTGCCCATTTATTTACAGATCGGACGATGATGAAACATGGAAGCTAGCTGACGGAACGGTTGCAAACGGAAGCCTTGCATATCCGAATCAAACTCCGCCTACCATTCGTGAAGTGATCATGCCGGACGACCATCTCGAAGGAGCTGATTGTTTCTCACAATACAGTCTTATACCAAGAAGTCTTAACTTGACGGTCAATGACCTGGGTGTCGCGCCGGGAGAAGTCGGTCTGGATGCTCCAATTTTCTGGATGGTCATGCCAAAAGGTTTCACGCCGTTGGACAGCGATAAATTCAGCCAGGTCAATTTCTGGTATTACAATTCCGGGAATCCCAGTGCCATGTCCTGGACATGTACTCCCCTTTCCCTTGATAACGCCCTTGTCGGGGAAACGGATTCAAAGAGCTTCGCCTGCGGAGTGACGAAGGATTACCTGGTTTTTGTTTATGCCGTCAAGTATGGGGAGGATGATCAAAGGAATATCTTGAAAGCGAAGATCGGGAAGGTGGTCGATGAAACAGGCGACATCATATGGACTGCAGCAGAAAACCTATTAGAAATAAATGAAAATCCAGGTGAAGATTATATAGTCAACTGGGTGTCGTTCGTACAACCGGCAGCCGGTTATGCTGACAACTGCGCCCGTTTCTTCTATTCATATTCCATTGCCGATCCTACCCATCCTGCGCAGGAGCTATACAACAGGCAATACGGCAACAAGATCCGGTGGGCAAAGTTACGAGTGCAGGAGGGCACTCTGGATGCCGAGCTTACCTGCACACCCGCATTGGGGACCCTCCCTTTTTCAAGCATTATTCGGTGTCAGGTGTTCAATGAGTACAATTTCATACGCAAGGCGAATCTCGGTCTCGATGTGACTACTGGTGGGGGGCGGCTCGTGCATTACAGACAGGGCTATGCCAATATTGCCGCTCATGACAGTCTCACACAACAATTTCCCATATTCTTCCCCAGCCTCTATACGGTGATCGGCGACAATATCCTCCAGCTCTTCGCTGATGATGTAACTCCCCCCCCCTATAACCAACCGCCGTACTGGCCATCCGGTGACACCGCGATGGACGCGTGCACGATTACGGGGATGCAGCCCTGATTGTTGATGACAAACGCGGGGCCATCCACCGGCCCGCGTGCCCGGTCCTTTCCCTGACCAAGGCCTGCAGGTCAGGGGGAGTCCGCCACGGGAGAGGGGCTGTCGTCCGGGACGCCACCAGCATCCTGCTCCAACAGCCGCCTGATGATGATGGGCAGGGAGACGAAGATCCAGAAGGCCTGCTTGTTTGCCGGCTCCAGCGTTGCCGCGGCCAGGAAATAGAGTGGGATGGCGATGATCAGGGCCTCGGTCAGGCACCAGAGGAACGTGCCTTCGCTCCCGACGAGCATCCGCCGGCTGACCCGCAAGTCCCTGATGCCGAGGCCCATCATCAGCGCGAAAATAGCAAACCCGATGATGCCGGTCTCGCCGATCAGTTCCACATACTGGTTGTGCGAAACGAATCCCATTCCTTTCAGGTTTCTGGACACGTAGTTTCGATATTCGGACTTTGATGTCAGGTAGGCGATGTTCCCCGGACCCACGCCGAACACCGGGTCCATGGAGATCAATTTCGGCAGCATCAAGGTCAGTCCGATCCGGTTGCTGATCGACTGGTCCTCGCTGAGGTTCAGGTCTTTGACCTCGGAGATACTGGTGAACCGGTCAACCACCTTTTCGGTGGTCAGCATGCCGATGAGCAGGGCCATCAACAGCCCGCCAAGGATGATCCGGCGGGTACCGATCCGTTTCCAGTGTGTGCCAACAAAGATAATTGTGGCCAGGATGAAGAGGATCATGCCGGTTCTGGACAGGGTTTGGGTGAGCATGTAGAAGAAACTGACGATCAAGGAAATGATGACCATCTTGTGCCAGCGGTGCAGATCACGCCACCAGAGCAGGATCGTCAGGATAATGATGCAGAGAACCGCCACCACAGCATAATTGTTTGGTCCCATTCCGGCCACTGAGGAGGCTCGGAAACTCCCAAGGACATCCTCGCCACTGGTGTTGATTCCCCAGCTGAAGATCCTGGACCCGGTGAGTTTGAAGCCGATAATGGAGAGGATGCCGCTGAGGGGGAGCAGACCGATATAGCCGAGAAACATGATGCCGAGCTGTTTCTTGGTATCGATCAGCTGGTAGATGAGGAAGAAGAGCAGGATGTTGCCGATCATCTGCGAATAGACAGCACCGGCGTATTCCTTGTTCAGCGCAAGCATGGCGCAGGTGGTGTACCACACGCAGAAGAGCAGGGCGACGCGATTTTGGTCATGGGGGTGGAACTGTTTTTTTGTTCGAAAGACGAATCGGTGCAGGAGGAGGCAGAGCAGAACCCAGAAGATCAGAGCGCGGTTAACGGTGAACAGGGGCAGCGCACCGCTGATCACGGTGGTAAGCCGCTTGATGGGGAGGATCAGGATCGAGATGATGATGCCCCAGGTGGGCTTGAACAAGAAGAGCACCAGAACGCCGGCCCCTGCAAAGGGCAACAGAATCAGGTGAAGGGGTATGGAAAAGACCGCTGCCAGGGCCAGAAATGTCCCGATGAGCGCCAAGCTGACCAGACCGGTGACCTTCAGGTTGCCGACCGGTTCTCCGGGCATGCTCGTCAGGTCATTTCGAATCCACTCCAACATATTTCCCCTCCCCTCCAAGCACGACTATCAACAGTCGGAGGTGTAAGCTTGCCAAGATGTTGAAATTGATGATCTTCGTATCGGGGACATTATAGCAAATCTTTACCGGAAAGACTGCCCACTTTCCCCTGCATCGCTTTTCTCTTCGTTCAGCAGAAGATTTTCACTCTGCGTTCAACGCTATTTGACTCGCCACGCCTCCGCCTGATTAAATGCATTGTATTGGGCCGCGCTGCGGCCGTTCGGAACAGCAATTCAACCAACGAGGAGAGAACGATGAGCTCCGATATCAGACGGGAAGACCTCGAAAAATGGGCCGACTACCTGATCAACCACTCGGTGGGCGGGGTGGAGCCCGGCGACGTGGTGATGGTCAAGGGGGAGCATGTCTGCTGGCCGCTGATCTCCATCCTCCAGGACAGGATCTTTGCCGGCGGGGCCATTGCCGACATCAACCTGGTGGCGCCGGACAACGACCGGGGCAAGGTCTGGGGCGCTTCCATCGCCCGCCACGGCAGCCAGGAACAGATCGAGCAGGTACCGGCCTGGCAGATGGCGCGCTACGAGGCGATGAACAAGTATATCGAGGTGCTTGGCGCCGAATCCCCCGAGCTGTTCGACAACCAGCCGGACGAGCTGGCCATGGCGGTGATGCGGGCCGACGAGCCGACGAAGACCGCCCGGCTGTTCAAGCGCTGGGTGATCACCCTCTATCCCACCCAGGGCTTCGCCGATATGGAGGAGATGAGCCTCGAGGCCTACACCGACGTGATCGTCTCCGCCTCCACCGTGGACCCCAAGCTGCTGGCATCCATCGAGGAGCCGATCCATCGGGCGATGACCGATGCCGAGACCATCCGCCTGGTGACCCAGCACCCGCAGTCTGGCAAGAGCCTGGAGCTGGCGATGAACATCGGCGGGCGCAACGTGATCATGTGCACCGGCATCCGCAACTTCCCCGACGGCGAGGTGTTTACCAGCCCCGACTCCCGCTCGGTGGAGGGGGAGATTTATGTCGACATGCCGGTTTTTCAGGGCGGTACCACCATCCAGGGGATCTACCTCCGTTTCGAGGGCGGGGTGATCAAGGAGTATTCGGCGGAGAAGGGGAGTGAGGCCCTGGCCAAGATCATCGAGACCGACGAGGGCTCCCACCGGCTGGGCGAGGTGGCCCTGGGGATGAACTCGGGGATCAAGGAAGTGCTGCGCCACCCGCTCTTCGTGGAGAAGGTCGGAGGGACGGCGCACATCGCCATCGGCTCCAGCTACCCCGAGTGCTACGTCGAGGACCCGGCTTCGGAGAAGGGAAAGAAGGAGTGCGACCAGCTCCACGCCAAAGGGATCCTCAACCGCTCGGCTCAGCACGTGGACATCGTCACCGACTTTCGTCCCGGCGGCACCGGCCGCGAGGTCTGGCTGGACCAGACCCGGCTGGTGATCCGTGAAGGTATCTGGGGGGTGGCCTGAGGCATGACGCTTTTCCGTCAGCCGTGGGCCCTGCTGCTGGTTGCCGGCGTTCTGCTGCTGGCCGCTGGTGCCTGTTCCCCCGAGCCCGTCCCCGCCGCCAATGCGGACGGCGGGACCGGCTTTGTCACCGTCCGCGGCACCCGGCTCCTGCTGGACGGACTGCCCTACTATTTTGTCGGGGCCAACTGCTGGTACGGGATGAACCTTTCCTCCACGGGGCCGGGGGGGGATCGGCCGCGGCTGGACCGGGAACTGGATCTGCTGCGGGATTTGGGAATAACCAACCTGCGGGTGATGGCCGGCTCGGAAGGCCCGAACAGCGAGCCCTGGCGGGTGGTCCCCGCGCTCATGCCCGCCCCGGGCGTATATGATCCCCGCCTGCTGGTCGGTCTCGACTACCTGCTGGCCGCAGCGGCCCGGCGGGACATGCGGCTGGTGCTCTGCCTCAACAACTTCTGGCCCTGGACCGGCGGCATGGCCCAGTACGTGGCCTGGGACTGCGCTGAATCCATACCCTATCCGGTGGGGCCGGAAGGGGACTGGGATGCCTACCAGCAATTTGCCGCGCGGTTTTACTCCAGCCCCGGCGCCTGCTCGGCGTTTCGGAGGCACATCACAACCATGGTCCAGCGGGTCAACAGCCTCACCGGCATCGCCTACCGTGACGACCCGGTAATCATGGCCTGGGAACTGGCCAATGAACCGCGGGGCATGGGCAATGCCGAGGCATTCAACGCCTGGATCGACGAAACGGCGGCATTCATCAAGTCCATCGACCCCAACCACCTGGTGACCACTGGGTGCGAGGGGTATACCCCCCTGCCGGTGGCCAACGGTCTGGACTTCGTCGCCAACCACGACGGGCCGGACATCGACTACGCCACGGTGCACATCTGGCCCCAGAATTGGGGCTGGTATGACCCGGCGCAGGAAGAGGCCACCCACCCCGGTGCCGTCTCACAGGCCGTGGACTATCTCCAACAACATCACCGGCTGGCCCGGCACCTGGACAAGCCTCTGGTACTGGAGGAGTTCGGTCTGGCCCGGGACAAGGGCAGCTTCGATCCCGCATCCACCACCCTTCACCGTGACGCCTTTTTTACCACCATGTGCGGGGCGGTGCGAGCCAGCCTGATGAGCGGCGGCCCGCTGGCCGGCGCCAACTTCTGGGCCTGGGCCGGCGAGGGTCTGCCCCCCCGACCCGGTGAACATTGGCAGGCCGGGGATCCCTGGACTGGCGACCCGCCCCATGAGAGTCAGGGCTGGTATGGCGTCTACCACAACGATAGATCCACTCTGGCCGCATTGAATACAAAGGCCGAAGAAGTGCTCGTCCACCCGCCGGCGGGTTTCCGGCATGAAAACATCACCCGTTGACCGCTGCCCGATCCCTGCCTATAATTAGAGATAGATTCTATCCCATTGATGTCTTGTGAGTTATTCTGATGAACATTCGGCTCCTGCTGGCCATCGTCATCATCTCCGTCGTGGCCATCCTCGGCTCGCGGGTCATCAGTCGCGGTCGTCGTCTGCCCTTCGGACTGGACCACCTGCTGGTCAGCGGTCGGCATGGCCCTGGGCCACTCGGGCCTCGATGTCTTTGACCAGGCCACCCTGGTCATGCTGCAGCCGGCCCTGCTTTTCGCCCTGGCCTGGATTGGTTTCCTCTTCGGTCTGCAGTTCGAGGTCCGGCAACTCCGCGGGCTGCCCCGTTACTATTTCTCGATCACTGCGGTGCAGGCCGTGATCACGTTCATCGCGGTGACCCTGCCGGTCTACCTGCTGCTCCACTGGCACTACCAGTCCTCGTCATCACTCTTTCTGCTCTCCCAGGCGGTGGTGCTGGGTAGCGCCGCCTGCTGCTCGGGGCAATCGGCCCTGGCCATCGCCGCCCAGTCACGCACGCTGGCCAACCGTCCGCTACTGCAGCTGCTGCGCTACATTTCCAGCGTGGACGGTCTCTTCGGCCTCTTCTTCTTCGCCCTGGCCATCGGTGTCATGTCCGGGGCCGCCGGTTCCGGCTCCCTGGCCGCGGCGACGGTCCAGTGGCTCTTCGCCACCCTGCTGATGGCCGGTGCGCCGGCGCTGATCCTGGTTGTGCTCAGCCGCACCCGTCTGGTCCGCCAGGAGTTTTCCCTCTTTCTGGTGGGGGCGGTGATGCTCTGTGCCGGCATGGCCCACACCATCCACCACACGCCGCTGATATCCGGCATGATCTGCGGCGTGCTGGTGGCCAACTTCAGCCGGCACCGCCTCCGTGCCCTGGCGGTGGTGATGCCCTCGGAAAAACCGATCTACATCATCCTGCTGCTGATCATCGGCGCCGGCTGGCGGCTTTCCTTCGGTTTCAGCATGGTGGTGCTGGCGGTCTATTTCACCCTGCGCCTGTTGGGCAAGCTGGTGGGAGTCCGGGCGGCCACCCTCGCCTTCCGGCCCCAGTACCCGGTGCCCGGACGGCTGGGGCTGGGGCTGGTCTCCGAAGGGGGACTGGCCATTGCCATCATCGTCAGCTTCCGCCTGCTCCAGTCTTCGGCGGTGAGCGATACGCTGGTCACCATCATCGTTTTCTCGGTGCTCATCGGCGAACTGATCGGACCGCGGCTGATCCTCGACCTGTTCGAGAGGGAGGGTGAGGGATGATCCACCGCCTGCTCATCCTGCTCATCGCCACCGGCTGCATGCTGGCCGTGGGGCTCCAGGAACTGCCCGGCGGCGGGGCTCCGGCCCACTCGATCATGGTGCTCGGATTTCTGCTCATCGCCGCTTACTGCATCGGCTATCTCGGTGAGAAGGCGTCGCTGCCCCGGATCACCGGCTATATCCTCGCCGGCCTGATCCTCGGCCCGCACTGCTTCGGCCTCATCGACCAGTACGCCATCGCCGACCTCGATTTCCTCAACAGCCTGGCCCTGGCATTCATCGCCTTCTGTGCCGGCGGCGAGTTGAAGCTGGAGAGCATACGCCGGCGGTTGCGAACCATCGGCTTCATGCTGGTGGGGATCACCTCGGTGATCATGATCGGGGTGACCCTGGTGGTGCTGGCTGCCGCGCCCCTGATCCCGTTCATGAAGGACCAGCCCTTCGGCGTGCGCCTGGCCATGGCCGCGATCATCGGCGTCATTTCCACCGCCCGGTCGCCCTCGTCAGCCATTGCCGTGATCAGCGAGATGCGGGCCAGGGGGCCCTTCACCGACACCGTTCTCTCGGTGACCATCGCCATGGACGTGGTGGTGATCCTGCTCTTCGGGATCGTGATCTCGGTCTGCCACTCCCTGGTGGACCCCGCTGGAACGGTGAGCGCCGGCCTGATCCTGCACCTGCTGTTCGAGATCCTGGTCACGCTGGCCCTGGGCTACCTGCTGGGCCGGGGGATCATCATCCTCATCCGCAATCTCGGGCCGGAACTGCCGATCATCATCGCCGCCACCGGATTCCTGGTGATCAAGTCCTGCCACCTGTTCAGCGATTACCTCTACTCGATCCACGAGATCAGCCTGCACCTCGAGCCGCTGCTGATCTGCATGGCCGCCGGGTTCACCGTGCAGAACTTTTCCAGCAAGGGGGAGTCGTTCCTGGAGAGCATGGACCGGGTGTCGTTGCCGATCTACGTCGGTTTCTTTGCGGTCACCGGGGCGATGATCGATCTGGACATGCTGCGGGCCGGCTGGTTGCTGGGGCTGCTGGTCTTTCTCTCCCGTGGCCTGATGGTGTATATCGGCTCGCTGTCCAGCGGGCGGCTGTCCGGTGACCGGCCGGTGATCTACCGCAACGCCTGGCTCGGGTTCATCACCCAGGCCGGGGTGAGCCTCGGCCTGGTGGCCGAGGTGGTGCGCCGCTTCCCGGAGATGGGCCTCTACCTGCAGTCCATTCTCATCGCGGCGATCACGGCGAACCAGGTGATCGGCCCGGTGCTGTTCAAATACTCCCTGCGTAAAACCGGGGAGGCGAGGCGATAGCCACGACACGGAGTTGTTGGTTTTTGAATCGGGGAGTGCTAGATTAGCGGACAGGGAAACCATCGGGGAGGAACCCTCAGCTATGCGAATCGACGATGTGCTCAAGAGGGAAAACGTTCACGTTTTTCTCCGTCAGACCGGCAAGGAAGAGGTGCTCGAGGAACTGGTGAACCTGCTTCTCACCGGGCATCCCGACACCGATCGCCACGAGTCCTTGCGGGAGGTGCGGCTGCGGGAGGAAATCGGTTCCACCGGTATCGGTGCGGGGGTGGCCATTCCCCATGCCAAGCCGTCGTTCTGCACCGGGCTGATGGCCTGCCTGGGGATCGCCGCCGACCCGGTGCCCTTCAATTCCATCGACGGCCAGCCGGTGCGGATTTTTATCCTGGTGCTCGGCCCGCGGGACCTGGCTGGAAAGCACCTCCGTTTTCTGGCCCGGGTGGCCCGGTTGCTGAAGAAGCGGGAGCGGCGTGAGGCACTGCTGGACCAGGCCTGGCTGGTGGTGGAGCAGTTCGAAGAGGGCCAGATCGATGCGTGAGGGGGCCGGCCGGTGAAACTGGTGGTGATCATTCTTAACCGGGTGGAGTTTCTCGAGGACCTGCTCACCGCCTTCCTCGAGATCGGCATCAGCGGTGCCACCGTGCTCAACTCGGTGGGTATGGGTCAGATCGTCTCGCGCAACGTCCCCATTTTTGCCGGGCTCAGTGACGCCTTCCCCGGCAGCAGCCCCAGCAACCGCACCATCCTCGCCGTGGTGGAGGACCGCCAGGTCAAACGGATGGCCCGTATGGTGGAGGAGGTCTGCGGCAGCCTCGACGATCCGGGATCCGGTCTGATGGTCAGCCTCTCCCTCGATGAAGTCTTTGGTTTTCGTCCCACCATCGAGTGAATTTCCCGTTATGATGAAAAAAGAGCTTGCCAGTTCGTATAGTCTGGCCGTATAATATCATATCGACAGTGGTCAGCCACCATTTCCCACAGAGTTTTACCGCAGGATCATAGGTTTTTCAGGTCTTGCAACCAATGGCTGTGAGGAAGGGCGGTGAGGGCCGGTGGCCCGCCACACCTCTATTTTTTGTTACCAGTCTGGAAGAAAAGGAGTGACATATGAGGATCAAGTCAGCCTGTCTGCCGTTCCTGATGATCGTAGTCATGTGTGGTGCCACGGTGTCGGCTGCGGCCACGGACCGCGACAGCTGGACCTGGGAAAACACGGGTGACCTCGCCGGAGCGCTGCGAGTGTATGCACTGGCCGAGTCTGGCGGCAGTCTGTTTGCCGGCTCCGGTCCCACCGGCAACGTTTACCGCAGTGACGACTTCGGTGCCAGCTGGACCAACACGGCCAACCTTGCCGATGCCAGCCAGGCCTATGCCCTGCTCGCGGGATCCGACGGTGCGATCTACGCCGGGACAAAGGGACCCGACGGATCGGTGCTCGGCCGCGTTTTCCGCACAATCGATGGCGGTCTCGTCTGGACGGACACCGCCGAGCTGGTCGGCGCGGATGTGGTATTCGCTTTGACGGAGTTGAGTGGGGGAGCGATGCTGGCCGGGACGAGCCCGGCCGGTGATGTGTTCTGGACCGTGGACGGTGGTGCGAACTGGATAGTGTCCGGGGATCTCGCGGGGGCTGAGGGCGTCCAGACCATACTCGAGGCGGCTGACGGCACGGTCTATGCCGGGACTTCACCGGACGGTGACGTGTTCGCTTCCACTGACGGCGGGTTGAGCTGGGCGGTCACCGGTGATCTTGCCGGCGCCGAGGATGTCTACACGCTGTTCCAGGATGGCGGCGGAACGATCTGGGCCGGCACCGGGCATGACGGTTGCCTCTATCGTTCGGCCGACCTGGGCCTGACCTGGGAACTGGTGACCTGTTTCGACGGTGCCGAGTTCATCATCGACCTTCATCAGCACAACGACGGGCTGCTTTATGCCTCGACCGGGCCACTGGGCGATGTTTTTCGCACGGCCGATGACGGGGCCACCTGGGAACCGACATCGGATCTCGTGTATGCCACGCACGTCAATGTCCTGCTCACGGCGTCGAACGGCGATCTGTACGCCGGCACCGGCTTCAACGGCAATGTCTACCGCGGCAGCGGTCCACCCACCGTCTCCTGCGCACTGACCTGCACTCCCGGCTCAGCCGCGCTGCCATTCGATTTGCAGATAGGCGTGACCATGTCGAATCTGACCTCCGAGTACCGCGTAATGGCCGGTCGCATCGACCTGGTCACCGCAAGTGGCTACTCGGTCGAGTCATGGCGGCGCGGATTCACGGTGATCAGCCCGGGGCAGATGTTCGCAACCAATTGGGTCCAGTCGATCCCGGCGCTCAATTCGCTCGTTGGTGATAACCAGCTCACGATGACCGCCATCGACGTTTCGCCCGCGCCGTACAATACGCCGCCCGCCGTAACCTCAGGCGACCGGGCAACAACCGCTTGCACGGTGACCGGAGTCATGCCCTGAGGAGGGAGACCGTCTGAAGGCATCGGGGTAATGATGTCCATACAAGGCCTCCGAATCCGTTCCCTTCCCGGGGGCGGTTGCGGAGGCCTTTTGCTGTTCGCTCATAACGGTCAATATGAATGGTGCCTGGCACTATTCATATTCATCGTGGCCTTAGCTTGCCGCGTATATGGGGTCAGGTACTTTTCATTTTCATCCTGCTATTTAGCGATATCGTGTAGCGGGCTGTCCCACTGGAACAGGCGAATGAAAATGAAAA
>RCNC010000839.1_pt1 | contig 20170 bp, 15 predicted proteins | sample 2041301 | NCBI WGS metagenome assembly RCNC01 (sample SAMN09708231, study PRJNA481090) | Marine sediment metagenome, whole genome shotgun sequencing project. | biome: marine sediment; feature: ocean; material: sediment; isolation source: Sewage treatment plant 13A marine sediment (STP13A) ...
AAGATAGAGATATTGCCGAAAAAAAATGTCACCTAACGGCCCGGCAGGCAGGCCTCATTGCAGGAAAGGCCAGAGTAAAGCAGCTGACACCCTTTCATTTTTCACCCAGATATCAGGGGCAGGGGCACATTTTGGAAAAAGAGGCCATGGATGCATATCATTATACCTTGAAGCAGTAAGATATGACTGTTTGAAGGCGCTTCTCTCGTAAGTGTTCACGGGTATGCTCCCCCGTTTCACTCCGGTGTCTACGTGTCTGGTCATTTCAATGACATAGCCACTCCGCCTGCCATGCAAGGCACGAGCGGACAGGTATCGTTAAACGGAGAAGCACGCCCCGTGAGCAACACCATCAAAAATTACTTAAATGTCTCGACCTATACTTGATTTGACAAAATCGTAAGGCAAATCGATACATCACTTGACGGTTCAATTTTCAGAGTTCGATATCACACCGTCACACCCGGTGAAACCCTTTACAGCATCAGTCACCAGTATGGCCCGCCGGTTGAAAAGATACGACTACTGAACAAGCTGACCGAGGCGTCAGTCATTCATCCGGGACAAAGGCTTTTGCTAAGTCTCTAAATCGATGCAAATGTTTAAGCTAACCAATCCGGCACATCGGGTTTTGGATGTGTTCGCTTTTGCACTCATTTCATTATCACTTAAAAGCATCATCATCTCTTTTCGTAGGGTTTTCATATCATCTTTGAAAAAGATCTTTTACAAGCCCATCAATTTTATCAGCAAATAAAAAATGCCGATTTCAATGATGGCTATATAAATTATCGATTGATATAATAAATGCAACTTATTCTTAAACATGCTGAATAGAAGAATGCAGGCCATTGAACTAGTGGTCAGGATGAATAGGTAAGTCTTCAATACATTACCGAAATCAAAACAAAGTATCAAAATAAGTTCCAACAACAATCCGGATAACGGCCAAATTAAAAGCAACAACCCCCATTTGAAATACAGATTACTGTATCCGGTCTTTCTGTCTTCTTCCACCTCTTCTATCTTCTTCAAAGGGACAACACTTAAACAAAATAAAAACAGTCCGGCAAAAAATGGAATCAAATCGGTATCCGACTGTTTCATAAAATAGCCCAGCATGATCGGTGTTACCAATCCTAAACTGATGGTAAAGGTCGCCGGTATTGGATATCTCCTTAATCGGATGGGCCTTGCAGAATATAAAAGGCCCAGTATGGGAAGAAGAAAAAAGAGGAATAACGTTAAATATGATTTATAAACAAACAATGGATAAACAAATGAAAGGATGAGAAGCACTATGGAATAAATAAGTGCATGGGACGGTTTAATCTTTCCGGAAGGAATGGGTCTATTCGGTTTGCTTATTCTGTCAAGCTCTCGATCTGTCCATGAATTAAAGCTGTAGATAAAATTTGTTGAAATCAGTGTCACTGAAATGGCAATCACAATGTCATACCAATCGGTACCTCCAGCCAGTTCCGCCCCAACAAGGTATGAAAAATAGGCGATAAGCGCTGCATCGACACGGCATAATTGGATATATGAGAGCATTCAAGTCAGACCCCGAACCTATACCCCTGGATTATATAGTGCAGAAATGGAAGGTTCGTCTTCATGTGGTTAAAATAAATCGGACTCATTACCGCCAGCTGCATCAAAAAAATAATACCCATAGACCCAAAGGTCCAACCGGAAAAGATTTTACGTTCCGAGGACAAAAGTCTCACGGCAAAAAAAGTTAAAGTAACTGCCGGCAAACCCGACATGAAGATGTCAAATGGCCGGTTGAACCATCCGGTACTTTTAAAAACAATCGTCTGAACCATCCATACGCTTGCTGCCGCCAGTGCTGCATAAACCCAGGAGCGTTTGTTGCCGCCAAACCACCCTGCCTGCCAGATAAAAAGAATGGAAAGAGCGGTCAGCATGGAAAGCCAGAATGCAGACATGAACTGATGGTGACTCCATTGCGTCTGGAATAAAACGACCGAATTAGAGTAACGTATCGGCCCGACCCAATGGATGGCAAGGATATTCCCGACAATATAAACCGACACAGCCAAAGCCAGTGCACGAATCCAGCTTCGGGTATAAGCGTACCCGACAGTGGCCATGGCAAGAAAAATCACCAGCAATTCTATGGTCAACGGCCTGTTTTTGGTATATGCCCAGCAAAACGTTAATACATAACAGACAATTTCAGAAAAAGTTCCTCTCAAATATTCGAGTTGTAAATTTTCACCCGTCACTATTGAGTACAGAAGGGGAATCGCCAGTAAGGTGACACCATACATTATCCAGATCAAGCGAACAATAGGAACCTTCAATATAAGATGCATTAATAGAATGATCACCAAAATTATGGAAGCAAACCAAAGGGTATGATGCAGTGCGACATAATAGGAAAAGAAACTGTGCTTTGCCAAAAGTCCGGTCTCCACATAACATCGAAATAGTGAAAAAAAGATAAAATAGACCGGGGCAAAAGCATTCAGCAAGATATTCCAGTTGGGCATCGCATCTGATGCTTTCATCCTATGATCTTTTGGCGTTTCTTTAAATGCTAAATTCATGGGCCAATGACGAAATTTATACCTGAATCTTGCACGAGAAGGATTATAAGGATTCTCATTAATTTTCATGCAAGATTCAGGTTATAATTTGCTTGTTGTCAATGTTTTACTATCGTCTGGATCGAATTCTTTTTATGGTTCCAGCCACGATATCTCCATTGTCCAGCTTGAAACCTTTCACAAGCACCCTTTCGCCTCTCCATTTGGAAGCTCTCAAAGAAGTGATATAAGACGTATCACCCCTTTCATCCACAAAAGCAGACCGGTATTCATCGCTGCCCAGTTTAAATTCGACTAAATATACCTTTTGTTCCCCTACAATCAAATAATTTTTTACTACGTTGATTTCATGTATAACCGCATTAATTTCAATCGGCTTCATGCGATCAAAATCGATGCGCTTCTTTGAAAATGCAGCTGCATTCTTGGGATATAACATTAGACCCAACCCCAGAACAAAAAAGAACAACACTATATTTCTGAATAGATTTGAATACTTCATAAAAGCCTCCCGTTAATTATCCATCTGTCGCCAAAAAAAGGTTTCCATAGCCTTCGTGACATTCGGATCTTCTTTTTTAACTCCGCCTTCAACGCCGATATAGATCTGCGGACCATCCCTCAGCACGGCAATCACCGGCGCCGATGCAATGGATGTTCCGATAGTATAGACTCGATCCTTTCTCCCCTTAGAGACAACATTCCCATCTGCATCTGTTTCTACTTCATCGCTCCATTCAAAAGCCGCCTCTCCGGTAAGGTAATTTAGGGCATAAAGACGCGCCTCTCCCCTGCCGGAAACATCCACGCACGGATCAGCAGGTGGAGGGCCACCACCTAATTCAGGGGTATAGGTGGTAAACCAGACCACACCATTAAACACCGTCACGGGAGAAGTTATTTTTTCTCCGAGATTTTCATCGAGCCTGATATACCAGCCTTTTGAAAGTGCAAGCGCTTCCCGTGTATCGACTTGGTCTTGCGCGTTACCCAGTACAATAAGGTCATAGGTGACATCTGTTAGATCGTTTTCGGTGAGGGTGCTAAACCCGGTACCCGTCCATTCGTTTTTAACGGCATATATTCGATTTTCCACACCGATCTCTTCGGGATCGGCCCGGTCCCCAGTGCCAAAAAAGATCAACTCTCCATATTTTTCCTCAACCGCATCCGGTGAATAAAAGATCTTTCTCTTGACCCCGTCAACGGCCGAGGCTGAAAATAACTTTCTGCTGCTCCAGGTGGCGTCTCCATTGTCATCTTCAAAGGCGAACATGTTTCCGGCAAGATCTCCGGCGTATACCCGGTTTGTAAGACCATTCCCGTTGGCATCGAATCCTGAGACATCCACAATAGAATGGGTCATGTCCGCATAGTTATGGCCATTGACATTCAAGTTACTGATGGCGCCATCTGAAACTTTAACGGTAAAAACCGCCCTTCCTGTTGAATCAGTGGGGCTCGGAGTTGCCTGGTCCTGGTTATCGTCATAGCCCCCGGCCATTAAGAAAACAGTCTCCGATCCACTTGAGGTCTTGATCTCGTGGACTGTCGGTTCAGACCAGGACTGGCCAAGCTTGGCGGCAGGACCAGGTTCCAGAAACGTCGGTCCTATTGTGTATTTGTAGCTCGGTGAATTATAGGTGGTAACATCCAGGGCATAATAGTTATATCCACCCCGGCGTTCTCCGAAAAAAAGAATTTTCTGGCTAGCATCTTCATAAACAACCGGCACACCGTCTACAAAATATTTGTGATCCGTACTGCCGTCAGACAATAATTTTAGCCGGGTCAGTTGATCCGGAGGGATGAACCCCCATGTTTCAGTGCCTAATTGTTCTGAGAAACAATGCATCACCCCGTCGTTGGTTCCGGTAAAAATATACGAGTAATCGAAGCTATCTATATGGCCGTCTCCATTGGTATCATAGTGCACCACCGACGGTTTTGAGTGAAGGACATCGCCCAGTTTCCATGTCTTGCCCACACCATGTATGTCCTCGATAACGCTGTCTTTTGCTGCGGTCGGATCCGGTGCTGTACCAACCCCCAAGGTTGTAGGCAAAATATCGGCGTTGGAAGTGGAAAAAGCATTGGTTGGATCGGTCAGATATGGCGATGAGCCCATATAAGTGTATAGGTTCCGGTTCGCCTGATCCAGGAGTTTTGCGCCGATACCGCCACTGAGCACATCGGAGCCGTCTGCTGACGTTGACCAGAAAGACCGGGCATTGTCTTTGATGGATCCATCGGCCAGTGTGGCATAATTTCCGTTGGCATCGATTATAAACCCCTGATCATTAAGGCCGTACTTCTTGATGTTACCGGCCCAATGGCCGTCAGGCTGTGGTTTAAAAAATCCCACATAGAGTGAATTTCCTGCAAACGTCCGGTTCATGCGGCTCACCGGAACCACAGGAGAAACAAACACGGCATTTACATCCGCAATGTCGGTCATGATTTTCTTAAACGCTGCGGTAAGGCCTGAAATGCTGTTTGCCGTGTAATAGAATCCACCGCCGTTGTATGCGGTCTCTGCCAAAAGTTGATTGTCTGTTCGAAAGCCGATGGTATAAACGATGACATTCTGTTTCTCAAATGAATCTACGGAGGTACCCAAAGAAGAATTTATATCATTTTCATAAAGATATTTGGCCACATCGTCCAGATAATCGGAGCCGTCTGATGAATAAACAGGAGCAGGCGCCACTCCCGTATCGTTGCCGTCGCTGTCATAATCGCCGATGGTATCTCCATTGATATAGGTGCCGGAAGTCAGTTTCGAGTCTTGATCCTGGGTCGATGCGCCGTCTGTCATCAGGATGATATAGTTTTTCTGGCAGCGATACTGCATCGGACTGATATACTGCTTGCAGCCCGACCCGCTTGTATCGCAGTTATAATCATACGATCCCGAACTGCCGTTAAACCAGCTTGTTTTCCCGGCCAAATAAAGGCCGGCCTCGGCCAGAGTTTCGGCCAGAGGGGTATATCCAGATGCAGGAAAAGCGTTTACGGCATTTTTTAAAGTGGTTTTGTCAGTGCCGCATTCTGCAACGATATATCCGCCCTGATCGTCACCACTGTTGTCGTTGAACCGCATCAATCCGAACCGCACATCGTCCGTGTCATCGATGACCTGTGTGATCACCTCTTTGGCCACCGCGGTCCTGGTCCTCAAGCCAGAGGTACTGGATTCATCGTAGTTTATCCAGTTACCCCGATACAGATCTTTATCGGATCCACCACACACATACCCGCCGCTGGAATCCATAATGGCAGCGTCTGTTTTATACCCGACCGTTCCCAGGGCAGTTTGAACATCCGGGCAGCTCAGATCATTGACATTGACTGCAAAATCTTCATAGCTGCAACCCCACCCACAGACTTTTTTATAGACCTTATTTTGCAAGTAGGAACCCGAATAGGTGATACTCGGATCGTAGTAGTCTCCGGGGACATCTTCAGTGGTCATGCTCCCGGACGTGTCAAAAATAACGAGAACGTTGGGGGGCAGTGAAATGGTCGATGTTCCGTAAATATCGGTGTCATCCGCCCATAGCTGAGGCGTTAGGAAAAGCACCAGTATGAGTATAAAACATGAGCATCTTTTCATAATCGATCCTCCTTAGAAGTAAAGAATGATGGAACATTCTTTTTATTTTTTAAACTTCAAATGAACACCGCCCGAGGCGGCGGTTGAATCTCATCCATTAAAATTTATTAAAAACCTTAAATGCACCCAACTGAACCGGGGAGCATCCACCCAATGTTGTCCCGGTGATCCCGTATTTTCGAACTTCAAAATATTTCAAACTGTACCCGGATCCGATGGGCGGTACGGTGATATGTTGTTGAACCGGCAAATTATTGGCGGCATCGGACAGATCACCGTCAGGGAGGACGATAGGAGTCCCACTCCCCTCGATACAACGGATCTCGATCCTTACATCGTCATTGCCGTCACCGTCTAGATCTTCCAAACTATCAGAATTTGCTGAATCCTCAGCGGCTATCAAAAAGGCATCGGTCATCCAGGCGTTGCTGATTTCAATGGCATAGTGGTCTGCTGATTCAGCCGTATAAAAACAGTCAACCGCCTGTTGGTCGTTTGAGGCGATCTGCACCTCGATACTGGATGTGCGGGAGACCGCCATACCCAGCATGGTCAGCAGAGCCAGCATAATCAGAGCCAAAACAATCACAGATCCATTTTCATTTGTCAGCAAAGATGTTTTTTTCATGGGAAATCCTTAAGTTTATTGCTTATATTTTTTCTTTATATCCCAAAGATCTACAGTGATTGAGCTCTTATACTCACAATCGTGAGTGTTTTTCCTTTTCCGGACACCGTCAGTGTAATGCGCTTGGTATTCAGCACCGGGGTGTTATCGGCGACAAACCACCTCATCAAATAACCATCTAGAGTCGTTATTTCATGCGTCATATTATTCAGGTCCAGGCCCGGCGGATTACCGGCTGGATTCAACCACTGGTCCGTGTATGGCAGGCCCGTGAGTTCTTCGAGCTTGTCAATGCCCAAGGTGGAAAGTTCCGTAAGTCGATTGCCGGTGGAATTCATCCGAATGGCCGAGGTCTGCATGGCCGCTATTGCCAAGAGGCCCACGGCAAAAATGGTCACGGCAATGAGCACCTCGATGAGGGTGAAACCGTTTTGTTTTCTCAATGCGTTTCTCGGCGTCTCCGTGTCGATTTTATTTGTGTTATCCAGTCTCATAACATTATCCTATAAGTCTAAATTTCGGCAGTAAATCTGAGTGGTTAAACGTCTTCGGCTCACATTGTCACCCCCCGGCCCAAAGCTAGCCCTCGCGGGCGGTAACGGTTGCTGGTTCGTGTAAACATTATTATTGGTGGTACCGTACAACAACGGATCGTTTGTCCGGGCCACGATGGTGATCTCTACGGATCGGATTTGGCTGAGATTCGCCGCAGGAACAGTACCGCTGACGTCAAAGGGTATTGGATTTGGCGTATAAGTTGGCGGAGAACCACCGTCCAGATAAACAAAATCAAGCCAATCGATGTTCTGGGCCACCACCTGACCCACGCCGCCAACAGTTCTGATCAGATTTCTATTCGCGTCCAAATTATAGGTGATGTTTTCACTGGCGGCGGCAGTTGCGGTGATAGCTCCGTCCGGCGGCGTCCCGGGAGCACCTCCGTTGACATCTTCCGTAAAGGTGATAGAAGTTGGGCCGGCCACAGTGACACCGAAATCAGATAAAGGAAGCGATTTCGATGGGTTGCTCCCTGCCATTCGAATTTCTCTTTGCATGTAATACATGGCAGCCCTGATATTCTGCTGCATGTCTGCGGCCTCTCCCTGGACCTGATACGATTTAAACTGGGCCTGAAACGTCGAATAGATCGCGGCCATCGCCAGAAGAGACACCACCATGGCAACCATCAGCTCGACTATGGTAAATCCCTGATTTGAGCATCTCAATGAAATATGCTTTTGTCTGTGCTTCATTTCCATGAAGTTCCCCCACCCCATTTCTGAAATTTAACTCCAGGTCGTCCCGGTCATTTGTGCTGGTTACAAGGTTACAATAGAGATGTTGCCGGCAGTATTCACATCAATACGCATACTACCGGTCGGATTTGCTAAAAAGACCTGTCTCAGACCGGCAGTGGTGGACATCCCTCTATTGTTGAAACCACAGGTATTGGCCACAGTAATATTTACGCCATTTTCCAACGTGGCGTTGTTTCTTAAAACGGTATCGCCTATGTTATATGTCCCATCTACGGCCCCGTCGTCTAAAAATACGAAATAAGTACCATTTACGGTGCTAAATGTGATATATGCATTTATGTTATCCTTTACCGCCCGAATTTTTGCCAGTTGCATATCATCGTATATCTGCCTTACCGATGTTTGGAGTCTATGTTTAGGCAACCAGGAAAAATAGCTGGGTACTGAAATGGCCGTCATTATACCGATTAGGCTCAGTACAACGACAACTTCAGTCATCGTGAAACCTTTTCTGTTTTTAAGTATCTTCCAAAAATAAAGCGATCTGTGTTTAACCATCAGTATCTCCCAAAAACAAAGCGATCTGTGTTTTTCCGCCGTTAACCGGCGTATATGTATCAATCATTAAACCTTTACTGCCTTTAAAAAGCGCCAAGAATGCGGTGGCTTCCGAATCATTCATACGCGACGGCTCAAATCCCCGTTCAACCCGAATCGACCAACCTGTCCGGGCCATATGATTTTTATAATATTCCAGGACTTTTTTCCCAGAATCGATGGTTTCGAGCTCGGCATAGCACCCGCCGTTCAGCCGCATGACGTTCACAATCTTAGCGTTTGGATAGCGGGATACCTTGCCATTGAAATTGTATGGCATTCTATCCATGCATCCTGAAATAATGAACACTAACGCCATCAACAGCAGAGATAACACGAAAGTCTTGGATGTCATAAGCCGTCCTTCTATATTAATATCGGAACTTTTTCAGTAAAGTTTATGCAAAAATTATGCAAAAATAATGGGAAAGCTATAAAAAGGTAAGATATTAATGGGTTAGTTTGGATGGACACATCCCCGAATCAAGAGCTTGCGACAATATTCGGCAATTTTTGTGTCGTTTTTTGGCAGTTTTTTCTTGTATAATTCATCGTTTCGCACTCATATTTTTTATGTAAACCCATTGAATGGTTATACATCTAAAAAAGTGTCGCAGTTTAAAACCCTTCGATATGTCTGACATACAGCCCGGCAGGCTGGAAACATTACAGGCAAGTGATTTCACTTCTTCTTAAAATAGAACGCTTCTATTTTCTCTACCACGTACTCTATCTGATCATCTGAAAGTTCAGGATATATGGGAAGGGCTACCGTATGCAAGGCCGCATGTTCAGCTTTAGGAAAATCACCTTTTTTATAATTCAAATCAGTAAAGCAGGCCTGGAGATGCATGGGAACCGGATAATACACTTCCGTCCCGATACCGGCATCATTTAAAAACCGGCGAAGGTCATCCCTTCTTTCCTTTACACGGATCACAAACTGATTGTAGATGTGGCGATCTTCTTTTTCAAACGGAAGCTGAACCACATCCAAAAGATCTGCATTTTTAAAAAGCGCTCTGTACTTTTTGGCGTTTTTCTGACGTGCTGTTGTCCATTGGTCAAGATATTTCAGCTTTATGGAAACCACGGCTGCTTGAAATGCATCCAATCTGAAGTTTCCACCGATAAGTTTATGATAATACTTGGGGTGGGAACCATGTGCCCGAAGTGTACATAATTTGTCATTAAAATCGTCCGAATTTGTTGTGACCATGCCGCCATCCCCAAAAGCGCCCAGGTTCTTGGAAGGAAAAAATGAAAAGCAACCGAAATCCCCCATGGACCCCGCCCGCTTTCCTCTGTATTCCGCCCCGATGGCCTGGGCCGCATCTTCAACAACAACAAGATCGTACTTTTCACATATCTCCAAGATCGGCGACATATCAGCGCACTGTCCGTATAGATGAACGGGAATGACTCCCTTGAGTCTTTCAAGCTCTGTTCGGGTCATGGAATCGATAGCTCTTTCGAGGCACTCGGGAGAAATATTATATGTTTTTGGATCAATATCGACAAAAATCGGCCTGGCACCGGATCGAGCAATGCTTCCTGCTGTGGCAAAAAAGGTATAGGGCGTGGTGATCACCGTGTCCTTGAAACCGATATCCACGGCCATCAAAGAAATCAAAAGGGCATCTGTCCCGGACGAGACACCGACGGCATGCTTTGAAAAACAATAATCGGCAATCTCTTTTTCTAAAGACGCCACCCTGGGGCCCAGGATAAAATACTGACTTTCAAAAAGTTCTTCAGCAGTTTCCAGGACTTCTTTTTTTATGGTTTTATACTGTTCTTTTAAATCCAGCAAAGGCACTTTCATTGCGGTAAAATCTTCCTTTCTTATTCTAAACTCAGGTCGCTGTTAGAATATACTCATCTTTTTCGTCTTCTCTTTCCATTATAACCATTGAATGTTGAAGAAGACTCAACCGGACGGCAGATCGTTTCAGCGGCATTGTATCCAACAAGCCGGTTCACCTCACGAATTAATGACGAACCGGCTTTTAATTTCATCGTGTCAGACAGAGCAATAATCGTTTCTGTTTTTTCAGGATTCATCAAGTGAATGTAAGCCTTGCAGGAACCCGGATGTCTTTTGAATACGGTATTCAGCTTTTCAAATAACCCTTTATCAGCGTGGGCGATGTCAAGATTAAAATGGATACTTGTGGTCCAGATCTCCTCGGCTTTATCCATGGGTATGACGGTCTCCGCCAGTAGTTTTGCTGAATTTTCTTCCTTTTGAAGGTATCCTCGAACCAGGATGGCGCTATCATCTGTCAAAAGATCATACACTTTTGCATAAAGCGATGAAAAGATGGTAATTTCAACCGCGCCATGCAGATCCTCAAGTGTAACAAAAGCCATTAAATCGCCCTTTTTGGTCTTTATGATTTTGGTGTTTCTGACCATACCGCCGATCCTAATGTCGTCACCGTCATTTTGTTCTTTTAGTGTCACCGAGGTTGTGTTGGTAAACTTTTCCAGAACATTTTCATATCTGCTTAATGGATGCCCGGTGATATAGAACCCAAGTGATTCTTTTTCAAGGGTTAAAAGCTCTTTATTATCCCACTCATCGATTTCGGGCATGGACGGCAAGTTAAAGACTTTTTGTTCTTCAGTTAGATTGAACAACCCCATTTGAGGATCCGCCCTCTCCCTTTGAACGCGTTGTCCGTAATCGATGCAGTCCTCTAACGATGCCGTCATTTGTGAACGATAATTTCCCGTGGTATCAAATGCGCCGCATTTAATAAGGTTTTCAACAACACGCTTGTTAACTTTTTTCAAATCGACTCGCTCACAGAAATCAAACAAAGATGAGAATTTTCCATTAGGTCGGGCCTCAATAATAGATTCAATGGCATTTTCTCCAGCGTTCTTCACTGCAACCAGTCCGAACCTTATCTTTGAACCGACGACGGTAAACTCTTTCCCGCTTTCATTGATGTCCGGAGGCAATACTTCAATACCGTGGCTGCGACATTCAGCGATATATTTGACAACACCGTCTATCGATTGCATCTCACTGGTCAGTAATGAGGCCATAAACTCTACCGGAAAATGCGCTTTCAGAAAAGCGGTCTGATATGCTATCAAAGCATATGCCGCACTATGGGATTTGTTGAATCCATACCCCCCAAACTTTTCCATGAGATAAAATATCTTCCCGGCCTTGTCGGATGGAATGCCGTTCTCTGACGCCCCTTGCATAAAACGTTCCCGATGCATGGCCATAATCTCAGGAATTTTCTTCCCCATCGCTTTTCTAAGATCATCGGCCTCGGCCATGGAATAATTGGCCAGATTACCGGCAATTTTCATCACCTGTTCCTGATAAACAATAACCCCGTATGTCTCTTTCAAAATCGGTTCAAGCTGGGGAACAATGTATTCCACCGATTTCTTCCCGTGCTTTCTTTCAACAAAATCATCAACCATTCCACTGTCTAAGGGGCCTGGTCGGTATAACGCAACCAGTGCGATGACTTCATCAAAGGTTTCCGGTTTTAGTCTCACCAGCAAATCTTTCATGCCTGAACTTTCCAGCTGAAATACGCCCGTTGTTTCACCGGAAGCAAGTAGATGATACGTGTCGCCATCGTTAAAATCGAGGTTTGAAAGATCCGGGGGTGGTCCTCCTTGGGCAGCGATAAGGTTCAGGGTGTTTGCAATCACAGTTAAATTACGAAGACCCAGGAAATCAAACTTGACAAGGCCGATCTTTTCAACACATTTCATGTCGAACTGGGTGACGACTTCACCTTTTTTACCCTTATAAAGGGGCAGATATTCCACCAGCGGCTGGTCTGCAATGACAACGCCCGCAGCATGTGTCGAAGCATGTCTTGGAAGCCCTTCCAATACGCGGCAAACACTGATAAGATCGGCAATTTCGGGCTTTTTTTTTGCCAGATCTTTAAGCCGGGGCTCCTGTTCGAGGGCATCATCAAGACCGATGTTCAACACATCGGGCACCATTTTAGCGATGGCATCCACTTCACTAAGGGGTATATCCAACGCACGGCCGACATCACGAATGACGGCCCGGGTTTTCAGTTTTCCGAATGTGATGATCTGGGCGACATAATCACCCCCCCCATACTTTTCAACCACATATTTAAAGACATCCTCTCTGCCATTGATACAAAAGTCGACATCAATGTCCGGCATGCTTTTGCGGGCAGGATTGAGAAAGCGTTCAAAAATAAGACCATGCTCAATGGGATCCAAATCGGTAATTCCAAGAGAATAGGCCACTAGACTTCCGGCAGCCGACCCTCTTCCAGGCCCAACAGGAATACCGTTGTTTTTGGCATAGCGAATAAAATCGGCCACAATCAAAAAATAACCTGAAAAGCCCATGCTTTTAATGATATCGATTTCATTTTTAATTCGATTATTATAAAGCTTCTCATCGGTATTTGGGTGCTTGTTTTTTACGCTTTCCATGAGGCTTTTAAATCCATCCCTGACCTTTTGCTCGAAAATCTCGTCCGCAGTATGGTCTGATGAAACATCAAATTTCGGAAAGTGATAGGATTTAACGTCGAATTCCAGGTTGCAGCGCCTGGCGATATCCACGGAGTTCTCAAGTGCCCCCGGATAATCCTTAAAAGCGTCATACATCTCCGCTTTAGATTTTAGATAGAGTTGATCGGTTCTGAATTTGAGCCGATCCTTATCATGAACCGTCTTTCCGGTCTGAACGCATAACAGGACATCGTGGGCACGGACATCTTCTTTGTCGAGATAATGACAATCGTTCGAAGCAACCAGCCCAATGGAAAGTCTTTGACTCATATCCAGCAGTGCTCGGTTTACCGCCTCCTGAATATCGATACCGTTGTTTTGAACTTCCAGAAAAAAATTCCCTTCACCAAAAACATTAAGGTAATCACGCGCAGCTTCATCAGCTTTATCGATCCGACCTTCCTGAATCAGCCTTGGAACTTCACCGTGAAGACATGCTGACAGGCCGATAAGCCCTTTACTGTGTTGTTTTAGAAGTTCTTTATCGATGCGGGGTTTGTAATAAAATCCATGAAGCTGGGCAATGGTCGCCAGTTTGCATAGATTTCGATATCCTTCCTGATTTTTCGCCAGAAGGATGATATGTGAAAGTCCGCCTTTATCAAGGGGGGTTTTGTCGGTATGACGTCTCGGCGCCAGATAACATTCGCAACCGATAATCGGTTTTATTCCGGCTTTTTTGGCCTTTTCATAAAACTCGAACGCTCCGAACATGGTGCCGTGATCGGTAATCGCCACAGTGTCCATGTCAAAATCGGCGACACGCTTTAACAAGCGATCGATCCGGATAGCACCATCTAAAAGACTGTATTGGGTATGGACATGAAGATGAACAAAGTGGGCTGCTGTCTCTGTCATTGTATTAACGTGTGCTTTGTCGCGTAATGTCTTGTAACAGTTTGAGGGGGTTAGAGGCCAAGGATCAGAAAAAGGAGGCCACTAGTCAAGACGATAATTGGGTGCCTCTTTGGTTATGATCACATCATGAACATGGCTTTCACGCATACCTGCTGCGCTTATTTTTATAAAGCGAGCCTTTTCTCTGAGTTCATCCAGAGTGCGGCATCCCACATATCCCATGCCCGCCTTTAATCCGCCGATGAGTTGAAAAATATTGTCCGCCAGTTTTCCTCTGTAAGGCACCCGGCCGACGATACCTTCCGGGACCATTTTGTCGCCATGGGGATCTTCATCCTGGTAATATCTGTCTTTGCTCCCTTTCTGCATGGCTTCCATGGATCCCATACCCCGATAGGCTTTGTAACTGCGGCCTTGATAAATAACAAGCTCTCCCGGACTCTCTTCAGTTCCGGCAAAAAGCCCTCCGATCATCACCACGTGGGCGCCTGCGCCAAGCGCTTTTGTCACATCCCCTGAAAATTTTATGCCACCGTCTGCAATTAAAGGTATGCCTGTTTTCTTGGATACCGAAGTACAGTTCATAATCGCTGTAACCTGCGGAACGCCGACACCCGCCACAATGCGAGTCGTGCAAATTGATCCAGGTCCAATTCCGATTTTAACACCATCCACACCTGCTTTAACCAGCGCTTCAGCCCCCTCCGCCGTACCCACATTCCCTGCAATCAGTTCGATATTTTTGAAATTGCTTTTTAATATTTTGACAGCCTCAATCACATTTTTAGTATGTCCATGGGAGGTATCGATCAGAATAACATCAGCACCCGCTCGCAAAAGTGTCTCTGCGCGTTCTTCCATATCCGGCCCAACTCCCACGGCAGCCCCTACCCTGAGTCTTCCCAACACATCCTTACAGGCATTTGGATATTTTTTTAATTTTTCAATATCTTTTATCGTTATCATGCCGATCAGACAATCTTTGTTGTCAACCACCAGGAGTTTTTCGATCCTGTGTTTATGCAACAGACTTTTAGAATCTTCCAGGGTAATCCCTTCTGAAACCGTAACAAGATTTTCCTTTGTCATGACCTCGGAAATCTTTTTATCGAGATTTGTCTCAAATCGCAGGTCTCTGTTCGTCACAATGCCGACCAACTTGTCTCCTTTGGTCACCGGAACCCCTGAAATGCGATACTTTTTCATCAGGTGTAACACTTCATGGACGAGCTGGTCCGGATGAATGGTTACCGGATCAACAATCATACCGCTTTCAGATTTCTTCACCTTGTCAACTTCAACCGATTGACTCTCAATACTCAGATTTCGATGGATAAAACCGATTCCGCCTTCGCGAGCCATGCTGATGGAAGTTCTTGATTCGGTGACAGTATCCATAGCTGCACTAACAAGAGGAATGTTCAATGTAATATTTTTTGTTAAAGGAGAGCGGGTGTCAACATCTCGCGGCAGAACATCTGAGTAGCCTGGAAGCAATAAAACATCATCAAAAGAAAACGCCGTTTCAGGCGGTATTTTTTTCATGGGTTCCTCCATTAATCGTTGTTTCAAAAAAGGCTTTTTAGCAATATTCGGGTGCGAAACTTGAGTAAGATATTATCGCATAACAAATAGATATATCTTTTGCAATCTTTATTAGGACGGGCGGCGCTATCTATTGTAACCATCTGAAATTATATATTTTTTATTAAAAATATAAACTTATTAACGAAAAACACGGCAGCGTTGCCTTGACATTATACCGGTGCCCGTAATAAATACATCTATCCATGTTTTATGATAATAGTTTCGTCCTGTGAAACAAATCGGTTTCTAAAAGCTTCAGGTATGATTAAATTTTTGCCTGGAAGCTGTCTGAGTGAATTAGGAATCGTTTTGAAAGAACCTTTGGCGATTTAATTTTATGGATGAAATCGCCTGTTAAAGCATAGGCTTTTATTAATAGCCCGGGTAGGTTCTTTCATTACGATCCCTTATTCACGAGTTCTTTCAGCAAAAATTTAATTATACCTGAAGCGGTAATGTTTTCAAAAGGATTGCCGTGATTTTTAAAATAAATCCCACAAACCCCCAGGAAAGACTCCTCGCAAAGGTGGTTGATGTACTTAAAAGAGGCGGCATCATCGCCTATCCGACCGATACATATTACGGAATCGGTTGTGATATTATGAACAAAAAGTCCATAGAAAAGATTTACCAGTTAAAACAACGAAAAAAAATCAAGCCTTTCAGCTTTATCTGTTCGGACTTAAAAAATATCAGCCATTACGCAAAAGTTTCAAATTATGCCTATAAAACAATGAAACGGCTTCTGCCGGGCCCCTACACGTTTGTTCTGGAGGGTTCGAAACTGGTTCCAAAAATCATGCTAACCAATCGAAAAACAGCTGGTATTCGCGTGCCGGACAATCGGATTTGTCTTTCTCTGGTTCAAGCTTTGGGAAATCCCATTATCACGACGAGCGCTGCAATGCCGGATGGGACAATCCTTTATGATCCCTCTCTTATTCACGATTTTTTCCATCGTAGAATAGATGTGGTTATTGACGGGGGCCCTGTTACAGGAAACCCTTCGAGTGTCATATCCCTGATCGATGATCTCCCGGAGATCATCCGGAAAGGTTTGGGGGATGTGAGTGTTTTTGAGTAAAAAAAAACGCCCACAAAAGCAGGCGCTGTGTTTAATATCAATCTATTCTATCTAAGTTTTTCGTAACAAACCCTATACATGTTATTTATGCAACGTTAGGGTTTATTCCGGTCTGTATATATAGTCTGCCGATAATTTCGGAGCAAGAATATGGTTTAATAAAGTCCCGGCAGATAAATCCGTAATATATCTTAAAAGGGAATATTTTTTCTCTTTTGCATAAACTGTGGCGATCTTCCCTTTTATTCCGCCGAGTCGGCCTGCCCACTCAATCGCATCTTCTAGATTTCCGATACGGTCCACAAGACCAAATTTTTTTGACTCTTGGCCGGTAAAAATACGTCCGTCGGCCAGCGATTCTACCATTTCCAAATCCATCTTTCGCCCGTCAACGATATCATTAATAAATTGTCTGTGGATTTTTTTTGCAAACTCCTGGAGGATTTCTTTCTCTTCAGGCTTCATCTGTCGAACCGGCGATCCGATATCCTTGTACTCGCCGCTCTTGACAACAATTGGAACCAATCCGATTTTTTGAAGCAGCTCCTCATAATTTGTAAACCCCATGATGACACCGATGCTTCCGGTTATGGTCCCGGGATTGGCTACAATTCCGTTTGCCCCGGCAGCGATATAATATCCTCCGGATGTTGCAATGGTACCCATGGAAGCCACCACTTTCTTTGTGGCGGATGTCTTTCTGATCTCCCTGAAAATTTCCTGTGACGGGCCCACAGCGCCCCCGGGTGAATCAACTCGAACGACGATCGCTTTTATCGAATTATCTTCACGGAAACGTTTGAGATGACTAAGAACGTTTTTGGAATCTGCAATAATGCCGCTTATCTCTATAACGCCAACTTTTTCACCAAACTCAAACTCAGTATCTCTTGTACTTAGCGTAACAAGAAGCGTCATTAATATCATCGCTGTGGCAACAACTGTAGAAAAGATCAGTATGAAAAAAAGATATGGATGCCTGCGTGAGAACATAATGCCCTATTTATCATTTGATATTAAGTGGTGTGCATATCCAAAAATCAACGGCGCTCTTCCGAGCCGTATCGGTAAAAGCGGGCTCTTGGAGACTGGATGCTCTATTTATTCCCCATTTAACTTTTCTTGAAGGTTTTCCCGCAAAATTTCCCCAAAAGTTGACGTCTTGGTTCTGGCATTATTGACATATTCGCTTAACAGGCTCTGTTCGCTTTCGATTTCCAGTCGTTTGATTGAAAGGCCGATTCGCCTTTCCTGACTGTTGATATTCATAACTTTGGCGGTGATAACATCGCCGATACTGAATTTGCCGATGGGAGTTTTTATCTTTTCTTTGCTAATTTCAGATACATGCACAAGCCCTTCTATTCCTTCCTCGATTTCTATAAAAACGCCGAAGTCGGTCAGATTGGTCACTGTACCTGTAATCTCTTTTCCAACCTCATACCGTTCAGCAACCGTTTTCCAAGGGTCTTCCTCTAATTGCTTGATCCCCAGTGAAAACCTTTCATTCTTCTTTTCAATATCTAATACGATGGCCTGAACCACGTCGCCTTTTTTATATAACTCCGATGGATGTTTTATCCGCTTTATCCAGGAAATATCGGAAATATGTACAAGCCCATCAATCCCTTCACCAATGCCGATGAAAAGGCCGAAGTCGGTGATGTTCTTTATTTTGCCTTCAATGGTGGTTCCGACCGGATACTTTTCACTAATAACATCCCAAGGATTGGGAACAACCTGCTTCATGCCCAAAGAAATCCGTCTGCTTTCAGGCTTGATATCCAGCACTAAAGTATCAACCACATCGCCCACGGAAACAACCTTAGAGGGATGGCGAATCTTTCGGGTCCACGACATTTCAGAAACGTGAATCAGCCCTTCTATTCCTTCCTCCAGCTCAACAAATGAACCATAATCTGTTAGACTGACGACCTTTCCATTAACACGGGAACCTATGGGATATTTTTCTGTGGCTGCCAGCCAGGGGTCCTCGGTAAGTTGCTTCATTCCCAAGGAAACTCTCTCCCGTTCAATATCAAAGCTTAAAATTTTCACGGTTATATTGTCACCGACTGAAAAAAGCTCCGATGGATGTTTAACCCGTCCCCATGAAATGTCCGTAATATGAAGAAGACCATCTACACCGCCAAGGTCGACAAATACACCATATTCGGTTATATTCTTTACAATGCCATCAACAATTTTTCCATCTTCAATGCTCTCCAGTGTTGAAGTTCGCTTGGAATCGCGTTCTTCTTCAAGAATGACTCGCCTGGATAAAACGATATTACTTCGTTTTCGATTATATTTTAGGATCTTGAAAGTAAATGTCTTCCCAACCATTTCATCAAGGTTGCGAATGGGACGCAAATCCGCCTGCGAACCGGGCAGAAATGCCTGAACACCAATGTCTACGGAAAATCCTCCCTTGACGCGATTGACAATAACGCCTTCCACAGTTTGATTTTCATCGAAAGATTCCTTAATCGCTTCCCATACTTTTACTTTAGCGGCTTTTTCTTTGGAAAGGACGACGCGCTCTTCTTCTTCATCCCACCATTCCACCATTACATCAACCGAATCTCCCTCATTGGCAATTAAGTTTCCGTTTTCATCTTGAAATTCATGAATCCTTATTTGCCCTTCTGATTTGTACCCAATATCAACAAGGACATAATCCTTATCAACGGAAATTATTCTGCCGGTAACAACTTCACCTTCAGCGAATCGCTTAAAGCTCTCCTCGTACATATCCATCATGTCGTCCATGTTTTCACTTGGCTTGTCTGCTGCTTTAGAGCCTTCGGGTGTAACAGGACTTTCTTCCGAGTCGCCGATTATTTCCGCAACTTCTTCCAAAGCACCGGTTGTTTCCTGATCTTCTTTAGAGTCTGAAGTTGTTTCCTGAGCATCTCCCGAACCATTAAGCGGATCTTGAATATCATCAGATGGTGTTTCTTCTTCAGATGAATCTGTTTTCAATAGGTCTTGTTCCTGCCTATTTTCTACATCTGATTGCTCAGGTGTTTCTTCTTCAGATGAATCTGTTTTCAATAGGTCTTGTTCCTGCCTATTTTCTACATCTGATTGCTCACTGGATGTCTCATTCGTTAAATTTTTGTTTGAATCATTTGTTTCAAAATTTTCCATTAAATACAATACCCCCTAGACCAATTTTATTTTGCTATAACCTGCACAATATAGCATAACCGTTTTTGCTATCAGACTCATTTCCAAAAAACAATGATTATTTTTAAATAACTCAAGTTTCGCACCCTTTAACTTAGATAAAATCTTATCTAATGGCACTTAGACAGGTCTGTCTTATTCAAGTGAAGTTCGATGGTGTTGTTCACGGGGTGTGCTTCCCCGTGTAACGATATTGGCGGAGTGGCTTTGGCATTTTAAGATCGGAAGAGC
>RCNC010000841.1_pt1 | contig 20162 bp, 17 predicted proteins | sample 2041301 | NCBI WGS metagenome assembly RCNC01 (sample SAMN09708231, study PRJNA481090) | Marine sediment metagenome, whole genome shotgun sequencing project. | biome: marine sediment; feature: ocean; material: sediment; isolation source: Sewage treatment plant 13A marine sediment (STP13A) ...
ACATATTGCCAGTGAAACAGGTCTGTACAATTTCGATGCAATTACTATATATGAAAAGTGGTTGGCTGATCATAGAGATGAGCAACAAGCAAATGGTGTTTTACCGGCCATTATCCCTACAAGCGGCTGGGGCTATCACTGGGCAAATGGCCCTGATTGGACGAGTACTATTGCTATAATTCCCTGGAATATTTATCTGTTTTATGGAGATGCTCGTCTACTTGAAGATTGTTATGACAATATTAAACGCTATGTGGATCATATTTCCGACATAAGTCCCTCCCATTTAACTGACTGGGGTCTGGGTGATTGGGTTCCTGTTAAATCAAGAAGCCCCAAAGAATATACTTCATCCATCTATTACTATGTGGATGCAAGCATTCTTGCAAAAGCAGCATTACTTTTTGGTATGGATTCAGATTTTAAAAAATATTCTGAATTAGCAGAAAATATCAAATCGGCTATCAATGAAAAGTATTTAAATAGCGAAACCGGCATGTATGGAAACGGTCTTCAAACCGAGTTAAGTGCTGCGCTTTTCTGGAATATTGTTCCAGAAGCCTCACGTAAAAAAGTAGCTGATAATCTGGCTAAAAGAGTAGTAGCTGACGATAAACATATTGATGTGGGTTTGTTGGGGAGTAAAACTATTTTAAATGCACTGAGTGAAAATGGCTATGCTGATCTGGCTTATGAAGTAGCCTCCCAGGAAACTTATCCTTCATGGGGTTGGTGGATAGTTAATGGAGCTACTACCCTGCTTGAAAACTGGAACATGGAAAACAGGGTAAATGATATCTCCCTGAATCATATTATGTTTGGTGAAATAAGTGCCTGGTATTATAAAGCACTTGGAGGAATTAAGCCCGATCCGGATAAGCCCGGTTTTAAAAATGTACTGATGGAACCTCATTTTGTGAAGGGTCTTGAAAATTTCAAAGCAAAACATATGGGTCCATACGGTGACATAAAAAGTGCCTGGACAAGATCTAATGGCATAATTACCTACAACTTAACAATTCCTCCAAATAGTTCTGCCAGGCTTATTCTGAAAGGGAAAAAAGTTAGTTTAAATACGAATGACAATATAGAAGAAAGTAAGAGTGAATTATATACTTTAAATCTTAAATCAGGTAGTTACGAAATCACCATTGAAGAGTAGATTTCTCCCTACGGTCGAAATGACTTAGCGTGTTTAGAGATTCCAGTATACGTTTAATAGATAAGTCGATACGACAATCTAAAAAATGTCATTTCAAGGCCTGCCTATCGGCAGGCAGGGAAGCGAAGCGACGAGAAATCTCTTTATGGATACCACACCCCACCATTTGGCGGGGTGCGATAATAGAAATAGTTAATTAAAACTGAATCGCAAGGCTGCCTTTAAGAAAGAAAGGCGTTCCGGGTGTAAAAGTTAATCCATACTCGGCTTCAGCTGTTTCAGTAAGCCTGTAATCCCCTGCAAACTGCGCCTCGTTCCACTCGGTATTAAACAAATTCTCGATCGAAAAGCCAAATGTGCATTTCCTATATTTATAGTTTACTTTCAAATCAAATACAGTGTAACCAATGGCTGTTACTGAGTTTGATTCGTCTGCCGGCCTGTCTCCAAGATACCTGTAGCGAAATGCACTGCTCCAACCACCTGGATGATCAAAGGTTAATCCCCCTGTTGAGGTAAGCACTGGAGCAAGGGGTACATAATTGGCTCCCTTCACCTCATCTATATATCGTGCAATTGTGTAATTGATATCCGTATCAAAAAATAAGTATTTCATTATCTGCCATCTTAGACTTACATCAATTCCATAACGGTTGGTTTGACCACTGGGTTCCCAGGTTCCGGCATCACCTGACCATACCAATTCCGATTCCAGATACATATACCATAGGGCAGCGTTAATGATTACCCTTGATGCAGGTTTCAAATTAACCCCCAGATCTACTCCATAAGCTTTTGCCAGTGTTGGCAAACTGTCGTTTCGTGTGACTACCCTCGCATCATTTGAATGAAATCCCTGACCAAGTTTGGTGTATATCTGGACCCTATCTGAGGCATTGTATGCTATATTTAGCTTTGGACTGAGTAGGTTTTGATATTTCGTTTCTGCCTTATAAACATCCCGAGTTTTATCAACATATTCAAATTTAAATGCATCGAACCGCAGACCTGCATTGATCATCCATTTGCTTTTAGTCCAGGTAGCCTGAGCAAACAGGTTTATATTGGTTTCAAATATATCTCCAAAATTTGATGTATCCACCACTGTGTATCTATCTTTGGTGCTTAGCAAACGGGAATTATTTATATCATCGAACCTGAACCCCCCTCCGAATTGTGTTTCTAAAACATTTTCACCTTTTAGATCAAAAGACTTTGCATACGAGCCCTCGTAACCATAAAGGTTCCTGTTTTCCTTTTGCTGTATCTGGTCACCATTGACAGGGTCGTCTAAGTAAAAAGTAAAGTTTGAAAACAGATCAAAGTTGTATCGGCTATAATAAATAAGATTCTTGAAAACAGCTCCATTACTGACCTGGTGCATTGATTTGGCCGAGATATTAAATCGCTGTGTATTTCCTCCCTCGCTGGGGTCAAGTGATCCCCACCTCGAAATTTGTCCATTATCAACTAAGCTTTTCGGAATTTGACCGGACTGATCCCATTTACTATTAAACAAAGATGCCGTGACAGAGTACATATTGTTTTCATCAACCACCTGGTTAAACTTAGCGAATAAATTTAAGCGATTTAGGTTTTGAGGATTATCAAACGGACCATCGGTCATAAAATACTCCATTGCAACATATGCATTTTTACCTCCTATGGCTGCCTTTTCGCCTAAAAGATCTAAAAGTGCCAAGGTCCTGAAAGTATTAAATTGCCCTGCCTCCAATTTTATCATGTTGTTTTTTAGCCCACTTACCGTTTTAAAATCAACATAGCCAGCTGTGGCAAAATCACCTTTTTGGGCAACATATGGTCCTTTGGCGAAGTCCACTTCCCGTATCAATTCGGGAATCAACCAGTGCAGGTCGGCATATCCCTGCCCATGCGCATGAGATACCATGTTTACCGGAAGTCCATCAACGGAAACATTGATATCGGTTCCGTGATCGGCATCAAATCCCCTTAAGAAAATTTGCTCCGATTTACCCCCTCCGGCATGCTGTGCTATAAATAAACCGGGCACAATTCTTAATACATCCTGCGATGTATTCACCATTCTCACATTTACATCAAGCTGAGAAATGGATATCATTGGATTTATTTTGAAAGCCTTGACATTGATGGAACTTATGTCTAAAATATCTGGTTTTAGAATTATCCTAAGTGGTTCAGACAGTGTAGAAAATTCGATTTCCACTGATTTAAAACCTATATAGGAAATAACAAGGGTTCCAGATTCAAATACAGTAAGCAATTCAAAATTCCCCATCTCATCAGTAGCAGTTCCTATTGATGTGCCCCTGATAAGAACGGTTGCACTGGATAAGGGTAAGTTGGTTTGTTCACTCAATACTTTTCCTTTTATGATATTATGGCCCAGCACTGCAGAAGGCAACAATACCAACAGCAATGATACAAGACCTATAACAATGGTTTTTTTCATTGAAATAATTATTGAATTAGAAAATTAGTTTTTTAATGCCTGAATAGAATCTACCATCAAAGCCAGATAAATACCATAGCCAGATGAGCTTATCCCTATCAAGAATTTAAGAAAAAGTGTATAGTAATAATATTAAGGGGGTGGAGTAGGAACTTCAAAAAAAGGATTGATTAATACATGAATATCAGTAGAACGGAATACCTTATTAATCAGGGAAGGAAAGTACTCTATAATATGCAAGCCCTGGGTTTGAAGATGAGTTTGAAACTGAAAGTTTGTTAATACAACCGGAATGGGATGATTGGAATGATGGCCATCCAAGGCCTGGTTTAAAAATTCAAGGAAGTTGTGATGGTGGTTAGATTCTGGTTCATGATGATCATGTGAATGATGTGACTTTTCATAGGAGGCAACATGGCTTAGCAGGTGAACACCACTGAGGAATTGTTGCTTAAATGGAATGGCAAGATAAAGAAGGAGAATGGCAAACAAAGTTGTTTTCATCATTCCTTTCCGCAGAATATGTAAGTTTATATTCACCTCCATGTAAAACTTATATTCTCATTCCAAAACAAAGGTAACACATAAATTTACTGTTACCAACCCCATAAAGTAGTAGAAAAGTGGTATTTTTTTTATGGGGAAAGTAGGCATATCGTAGTTTGAGCCCTTCAGACTCCCTTCCTATCATTTCGAGGTAGGAAAGCGAGGCGAGGGAAAAGCTCATTGAGGAGATCTCTCCCCAATACAAGGTAGGTCGAAATGACATAGCATGTTTGGAGATTCCTGAGTCCCTCCATAAAAATATTCCGAGATGACTAAAAGAAGTAGGTCATAACTAGGCAGCAATGGGAATTCAAATGAGAAAAATTCTCATCGTATTTAGGCTCTGAGTTTTTTGAAGATCCTGAATACAAAATAAGTATTCTAAATACCAACAAATACTGCGAAACTAATTATTTGTTAGAAATGAACATTATTCTCTGGCTGCCATATTCACTGCCAGGATAAAAGCGGGTTCAAATTTCCACTTCATTAATTAATGATAAAACTTCAGAAATTAGTTAGACCGCCAGGGCCAATAGCCGTTAATTTCTACAAAGGTTGTCCAACCCAGAATAGTTCTGATAAAAATCATTATGCTTAATAATATGAGGCTATCCATACTGTCCTCAGCGACTATTGTATTAATTATAGTTGCAGCAACAAGTATCTCCAATCCAAATAATACAGCTTGTCCAATCGACTGCCGATACTTACTCAAAGCCATCTCTGCAGACTGCTTATAAATCTGAATTATAAATCGAATGGATGCAATGATGAAACCTATTATCATTACGCTCGCACCAGTAATATTTAATAATTTAACCAGGATTCTTAATCCATTTAAAATAGTTTCAGACATAATCTATGTTTTTTTTCCCTGCCATGGCCAATGTCCTTCAACATCAAGAGAAAGGCTCCAACTGACAATTGTTCTTAATACAATGAGGAAAGCTAAACTAGCCAAGGATTTAATGGTGGGAGTAACAGTAATTGTTTCAATTACATCAGCCATTACCAAAATTTCAAGACCTAACATTAAAGTATGACCTAACCTGGTCTTAAATAGTTTAAAGCTCTGTTTAGGATTTATTTTACGGTAATCTTTCCAATACTGAATGAATGCGAAAATAAATCCTCCGGCAATAATAAACACACCGAATATACTGATCATCATACCAGCGTGATCCAGGACTCCAAGTATTTGATTTAACATAAAATGTTGTCTTTTAGCATATTAAGACCATTGCAAGATTCGCATTCCAAATCTTTTTTGGGAAACAAAAATATAATTCGACCTAAACCTATTGAAATTTTTTAGGATTATAGGATTAATTAAATATACCAGCATGATGCTAAAAATAGCAGCATAATTACCTGTCAAATTTCACCTTTACATCAGGAAACCAAAACACGGCCAAACTATTCAATCAAGCCGGTCCACACATTCACTTAAATATGTTCCTTCGTTGTCAGTTATTCAAATTAACACTTAATGCTGCACTTTATAAAATAAATTAAGACCTTATTCAGAGCTTACAAGCTACAGCAAAGCATGCTAAATATACAAAACAAATTCAGCTTTAAGGTTAAAAAGTTATGATGAAAAAAATATGAGTAAATTTAAAACTTTAGTCATCCGTGCTGCCCACTGTTAGAGACAAATTGCAAAACTACCTTTTCAGCAGCTCTAAATTATTCGAAAAATCTAAGAAATAATTATAAACTCAGTGAAAAAATCATAAGTAAAGGACTCTTTTTAAAATTGGTTGCTCAAGTAGGCAAACACATTCAGGAAAATATTTTAGTTGTGAAGTTCATTTCAAAATAATCTCTAATCAATAAGTTTGGTCAATATTCAAAACTTTATTTAGAATTTATAAATTTGGAATCAATTTTTATATCTAAAATTGTAATCGATCATTAATAATAAAACTGAATCCAATTATTGGATTTCATTTAAATGAAAATCCTGCCCAAAAGAACTAATCATTTGGGCTTAGCTGTTCTAGAATGTTTCAAATTAAATAAAATGGGATCTAAGAACCCGATACAAAGCAGCTATGTCTTAATTAGCATTTTATTAGCCTGCAGTTCCTGTTTGAACCGGCAATTCATTGATGGCTATGCTGAGATAGTTTCTATAAGCAATTCCACGCTTAATGACTCTTCTTTATTTTTTGGTTATGCTCGTCAGGTAGATTATTCTGACTTGTATCCCATCCGGCCATATGAGATATGGATTGAAAATACTGCTATTAAGGTATATACTGATTCTACAGGATATTTCTCAATAAAAACCATGCCCGGAACTTATTCATTAAAATGCCAGAGTACATCAAACAATTGGGAACAATTAATTGAAGAGTTAAATAAAATTGACATTAAAAAGAACCAGAAAATTGAAGTGAATTTTCACATTGGTTATACCTTTGAGTAAATTAATCCCATAAATTTGTGTAGGATAAGCTATGAAACAAACTATATTGATATTATATCCATCTAAATGGCCTATGAAGTTCATTCTTAACTTATTTATTATTTTATTCATATCTTCATTCTTTTGCCTGGCCCAGGAAAGTTCGAAAAAAAGCAAATCTGATTCACTTAATTATAGCTGGGACCGTTTCTCATTAAATTTGGGAGGTTTTATTACTGGAGTGAATAGTGACATTTCCCTTGGGGTTAAACAGGTTGGTCTCGGCCTAACCATTAACATGGAAGATGCACTCGGCCTGAAAACATCAAGGTTAGCTTTAAGAGGTGAAGCAGGGTATAACTTCGGAAAAAGGAAACGCAGCACTTTAAGGTTTGGATATTTTGGTCTGGTACGTTCCTCTTCGAAAGTACTGGAATCTGATATTGAGATTGGGGATACCATTTTCCCTCTAGGTACAGAGGTAAACAGCAGACTAAACAATCAAATTTTTAAAGTAAATTATGACTTTAACTTCTATATGGACAAACGAGTTAAGCTTGGCTTCACCGTAGGATTATATATCATGCCGATAAATTTCTCAATAAGTGCACTTGATTTATCTGAAGAGTCCTTTTATTTTGTTGCTCCCCTTCCTGTACTGGGTTTACAATCCCAATTTGCTATAACTCCAAAGATTTATCTTAAACAAAGTATAGAAGTATTGTATTTAGAAATTTCTAACATTAAAGGCCAAATCATTGATTTTAATACAAGAATTGAATACAATGCCTGGAGTCATATTGGGTTTGGTTTGGGCATAGAATCCTACCGTATGAACATTTCCGGAGTAAAAAATAGAGAAAACTTTTTGGATTTCGACGGCTCGCTTAAAACCAGCTACACAGGTTTATTATTTTTTGCTAAATATTATTTCTAAACTTGATATGAAAAGCACAAGTCTGAACATAGGATTATTAATTTTAAGATTTGCCATAGGAAGCTTAATGCTTTTTCATGGAATTGCCAAACTTACGAATGGAGTGGAAGGTATCTCCAATATGCTTATTGGTAAAGGTATACCAGGTTTCTTTGCCTACGGAGTCTATGCAGGAGAAGTGATCGCTCCCATCTTATTAATTATTGGTTTTAGAACCAGAGTTGCAGCTCTTATTCTGGTAATTAATATGCAGGTAATTTTCTTTATCGCCCATCCAGGCGACATCTTTGCCTTAACTGAAAGAGGCGCATGGGAACTAGAATTGGCAGGTTTGTACCTGTTTAGCAGCCTGGCCCTCTTTTTTACTGGTGGTGGAAAGTTTGCCGTATCTTCATCGAATAATTGGGATTAACACATACTTAGGTTCGCACCCGGTTTTGTAGTTTAAATTCATTTTAAGCGATAGAATTATTAATTTTCGCAAAACCTAAATACCTAAGTTATGAGCAACTTAAAACTCAACCGTAGAAAATTTCTTAAAAGTGCCTCATTAACAGCCATAGGTGCAGGCATGGCCTCAGGAATGGCACTAGCATCAGAAAACTTAGGAACTGGAGCAGAACCTGCTGTAATTAAGGAATACCGGAAATTTGGAAAAACAGGCTTTCAGGTATCTGATTTTAGCAGTGGAAATCCAACAAACGAGGCCGTTTTGAAGGCCCTCCTGAATAGTGGAGTAAACCTGATTGATACAGGTGAAGTATACTATAATGGGAACAGTGAAAAAAAGATCGGGAATGTTATTAAAGACTTTGACCGAAGCAAGCTATTTATAAACAGCAAGTTATACACTGAAACGAGCTTCCCCTCGAAAGAAGATGTTATTGAACGAACAAACAAAAGTCTGGAAAGACTGGGAACCGATTATGTTGATTGCATGCAAATACATTCTGCTGAGAATTCGGCCATTCTCAAGGATGAATCTTTTCATGCAGGCATGGAACAGTTGAAAAAGGAAGGAAAAGTGAGGCATATTGGCGTTTCGTGCCATGGAAATAACTGGGCCTATAATACCCAGGAAAACCTGGAAACCATACTTATGTCGGCCATAAATGATGGAAGATTTGATGTTATCTTACTCGCCTACAACTTTGTGAATGCCGACATAGCTGAAAAAATATTAGATGCATGTGAAAAGAAAAATATCGCAACCATCATAATGAAATCTAATCCCATACAGATTTTTGGAATGCTTGAAAACCGGATGGGAAAAATGGCTGAGGAGGGTACGGAAGTGGATGAATATACACAGGCCTTTTACGATAAATATAAGGTAATGAATGAGGAAGCTCAATCCTTCTTTTCTGAATATGGCCTAAGTAATGAAAAAGATTTGAATAATGCAGCATCACGCTTCGTATTATCTAACCCCAAAGCACATACAACTATATGGGATTTTAAGAATTTTGATGATGTTGAAAACATAATGCAACTTTCAGGTCAGAAGCTTACCCAGAAAGATAATACACTTTTAGAAGCTTATCATAAACACCTGGGTCATACCACCTGTAGATTGGGTTGCAATGATTGCGAGGCTGCCTGTCCTCATCACATACCGGTAAATAAAATCCTGAGGTATAATTACTATTTCAGCGTAAAAAAGCAAGAAAAAAGGGCTATGACGAAATTTGCCCGCTTAAATACCAAGAAACCCTCTGAATTATGCAGTAATTGTGAAGGCCATTGTGAAAAGGCTTGTAAATATGGGGTCTGGACACGGCCATTGCTAGCTGCTGCACAAAAAAACTTAGACCTGATCGTTTGATTTCTCAATTCTATTAATTTTACATGTGAAAACTGAGCTGGTCTTAGCAGTAGGAATTAAAGTGCCAGGATTCAGGAAACTCATTTATGAATCCTGAGGTTACATCCCAAAATCACGAAGCACCTGGTTTATCACTATAATTTCATTTTAATCCAAACTATATTATGCCAAAATATCAATTGTGCCTCTTACTGTTATTTATGAGTCAGTTAATAACACAGGCACAGGGGGATGTTATATGGAAGTTTGAAACTAAAAACAGGATTTATTCAACACCATTAATCGATGGTAATCTGGTTTATTTTGGAAGTGGAGACCATAGCTTTTATGCACTTGATAAAGAAACCGGGGAAAAGATTTGGGTATACAAGACGAAAGGAGTTGTTCACTCATCGCCAAGTATACAGGATAATATTGTTTATTTTGGTAGCGGAGATGGCAATCTATATGCTATAGATAAGTCAGATGGATCATTGGTCTGGAAGTTCATTTCCGAAGGTGAAAAAATGTACGATCTCTGGGATTACTATTTATCCTCACCGGTGGTAGATGATGGCAAAGTTTATTGGGGCAGCGGAGATGGTCATTTATATGCCATAGATGCAAATAGCGGAGAATTAATATGGAAGTTTAATACAGGAGACATCGTTCATGCCTCTCCTGTGATTTATGACAATAAAGTATACTTTGGAGGTTTCGATGGGAACTTCTATTGCCTGAATAAGGAAAATGGTGAATTAGTATGGAAGTTTAAAACTGTTGGAGCAACCTACTTCCCAAAAGGGGAAATTCAGAAAGCGGCTCTGGTAAAAGATGATGTAGTTTATTTTGGTAGCCGGGATTACAATATTTATGCCTTGAATGCAAAAACAGGAAGAGGCAGCTGGAATATGAGACAGGAAAGAGGATGGATTATTGCCACACCTATAGAATACAAAGGAAATATCTATTTCGGAACCTCAGATGCACACATTTTTTATAGCATGAATAAGATTGCCGGAACTATTAATTGGACAATCCCAGTGAACATGAGGGTATATGGTACAGCACTGGCTTACAAGGATATAATATACTTTGGAACTTTCGATGGAAAAGTGTTGGGCATTGACTATCTGACTGGCCAGACAAAATGGGAATTTCAAACCGAGAACAGCAAAATAAACTACAACAAAATATTCAATGAAAAAGGAGAATTCAAAGAAGGATTCGAACTCTACGGTAGCGATTATCAAACAACTGAAGCATTGATCCATTCTTTGGGTTCCATATTGTCAAGTCCTGTCATAGATGAGGAAATTATCTATTTTTGTAGTTCAGATGGGCATATGTACGCTGTGAAATTGAAATAACATTTGCTTAAAATGAATCAGTTTTATAAGAATGAAATTCATTAAGGTTAATAAAATCTCTAAAGAATGGCTAATCATATTGGGTTTGGTAGTTTTAAAACTGGTCATACACTTTGCCACAAATACAAATTATGAGTTACACAGAGATGCTTTATTATACTATTCTCTGGGTGACAATCTTGCCTGGGGATATACCTCTGTCCCACCCCTAATTGCCCTAATCTCAAAATTTTCTACAGTAATATTTGGGAATACAGTTTTTGCTCTGCGTTTTTTCCCGGCCATTATTGGCGGCCTTTCGGTACTGATAATAGCGAAAATTATTAAGGAGTTTAATGGTAGCATATTAGCAATTATCATAGCTTCTTTAGCTTTTATTCTCTCGCCTGCGTTTTTACGAACCAATACTTTATTTCAACCTGTTGCTTTTAATCAATTCTTCTGGCTTCTCTCAGGCTACCTCATTGTAAAACTAATACATACTTCAAATACAAAAATTTGGTATTTAATTTTTATTGTTTGGGGAATCGCCTTTTTAAATAAGTATTCCATCACATTCTTTATTATCTCCTTTCTAATCGGAATATTATTTACCCCACAAAGGAATTTATTAAAATCGAAAGATTTCTTTTTAGGCGGTATTATCGGAATGCTGATAATATTGCCCAACATTTTATGGCAATTCTCAAACAATTGGCCCTTGCTTCATCACATGTCAGAATTGCAAAAGCACCAACTGGTAAATGTTTCTCTATTAGGATTTGTGATAGATCAATTAATGATGAATTTCCCAGGCTTGATAATTTGGATCACCGGATTGATTGTATTCCTATTTTTTAAAGCTGAAAAGAAATACAGGGTATTGGCTTACATTTATTTGCTCACAGTACTTATTATAATTTTATTGCGAGGAAAATCATATTATACTCTGGGCCTCTATCCAATTTTGTTTGCTATGGGAGGGTACGCTATAGATAAATATTTTAAAAACTACTTTAAATATTTAAGCATTGCTTTCATAATTGTGGCTTCCATACCAATGCTTCCTTTGAGTTTACCTATTTTTAGCCATGAAAAACTTGAAGAATATATTACTGAAAATAATCTTGCTGAATTTACGAATCGATGGGAGGACGGAGTGATACACAATCTACCACAAGATTATGCTGATATGACCGGATGGAAAGAATTAAGCAGCATTGTTATAAATTTCTACAACTCCATGTCACCAGCTGAAAAAAAAGATTGCATAATATATGCCGGAAATTACGGGCAGGCCGGTGCCATTAAATTCTATGGAAAGAAATATGGTTTACCCGAACCCATATCCTTCAGTGATAATTTTCTTTTATGGGCCCCGGATACAATAAAAAATGCCCCTATGCTATTCATTGAGCATGAGATAGGTGATATTGAATTTTTGTATAAAAACTATGAGGAAATAGGCCAGGTAAATAATAAATATTTCAGAGAAAATAGACTGAAAGTGTTTTATTGTACAGAACCGAAAGACACATTTAAACTATTTTACGCAAAAAAGGTAAAGGCATTAAAAAACATATATCATTAGCAATATTATTCCATCTAATTATAGCAATAATAAAGAAGTTTAAGTAATTTTAATTTATAAAATCCAACACTAAAACTGTTATAAAAATTTTGTAAGCATGATATACAAATGGTTTCTCAGGTTTCAATGGAAAGAGATGAGAAGATCCTCCATCTGGCAAAAGAGCATAGCTCTTAATATTGTTCTTGGAATTCTTCTTCTAATCATGTTATTAAATATTTTGTTTTTTGGACTTTTTATAAATAAGATATTAGATGAATTATTTCCCGGGCAAGATCATGTTGCCATTGTAAACGGTTTCATTATTTATTACCTGGCAATCGAGTTTTTATTTCGATTTTTTATGCAATCCTTGCCCACTCTGAATATAGAAACCTATTTACACTTACCCATTAAAAAATCATCCATTGTACACTATGTTGCAGGTAAATCTATTTTTGCAATAGGAAATTATATATCGTGGCTGGTTTTATTCCCAATTGCCTTTAAGGTTATTGCACCTGAATACACAAATGGTATTGCCTGGGTTTGGTTACTTTCTATCATTTTACTGGTTTTTAGCAACAACTTCCTGGCTACCTATGTAAAACGACAATTGGCTGGGAAAGCAATGATTGTTGGTATTTTTGGTCTTATCCTCATTACTCTTTTTATGCTTGAATATTTCAACCTTATTTCCTTGTCAAGTATATCCTCATTCTTTTTTGGGCAATTGCTCATTCATCCCGGGTTTATTATTGTTCCAATCTTCACTTTGATCTTTACCTATGGGTTGAATTATTATTTTCTCAAATCAAAGTTATACCCGGAGGAGGTTAATGTGAAAAAAGATCAAAAAATTGATTCCCTTTCAAATATTAAATATCTAAAGACAATTGGACTGACCGGATTATATATCTCGCTGGATTTAAGACTTATATGGAGACATAAGAGAACCCGATCCATACTATATATGGCACCCTTATTCCTATTATATGGGTTGATCTTCTACCCCCAGCCTGAATATAAAGATGGTTCAGCATTCCTGATTTTTGTTGGAATATTCATGACCGGTGGTATGATGCTAAACTATGTCAATTATTGTTTTAGCTATGAAAGCAATTATTTTGACAATATCCTGGCTAATTATACAGATCTTGAGCGATATATATATAGCAAATATATATTGGCGGTGGCAATTGCTACTGCATGTTATATTTTGACCATTCCTTATGTTTTTTTTGGAATCAATATTTTGTTAGTTAATTCAATGACCTTTTTGTATAACATTGGATTTCTTTCATTCGTCCTACTCTATTTTTCGACCTACAGCAAGAAAAGAATGGACCTGAGTAAAGGGGCAGCATTCAATTATCAGGGACTTGGTGCCACACACTGGCTATCGATGTTGCCGGCTTTTTTGTTACCTGTATTCATATATATCCCATTCAACCTATTAGGTATGCCTACGGCAGGTTTGTTGTTTATAGGTGCACTTGGTTTGATTGGACTTTTATTCCATAAAACCTTACTTGATTTTTTAGTAAAACAATTTTATAAAAGGAAATACGATATGGCTGAGGGTTTCAGGTCATAATTATTTTTATTCTCAAAGATTAAATCATTTATTATGATAGAAGTTAAAGATTTAACTAAAATTTATAGTGGAACTACCGTACTGGACATTCCGGACCTTAGCATTGGAAATGGTAACAGCTTTGGATTGGTTGGTAATAATGGAGCAGGGAAAACAACTTTCTTTAGGCTTATTCTTGATCTTATAAGAGCCAGTTCAGGAATAATAAAATCAAAAGGTGAAGATGTTAAATTATCAGGTGACTGGAAGTATTATACCGGATCATACCTTGACCAACGATTTGTTATTGATTTTTTAACTCCCGAAGAATATTTTGAATTTCTGAATCAGATTTACGGCTTATCAAAAGGAGATCTTGATCAATTTTACTTTGAATTCAAGGATATCTTCAATGATGAGATTCTTGGAAAAAACAAGTACATCCGGGATCTATCCCAGGGAAACAGGCAAAAAGTAGGAATAGCAGCAGCCTTGATGGCCAAACCTGAGGTGTTGGTATTGGATGAACCCTTTAACGGGCTTGATCCTTCAACCCAGATCAGGATGATAAAACTCTTTAACGAGTTGAAGTTAAATCATGGAACAACACTTTTAATTTCCAGTCATGATCTGAATCATATAACTGAAGTATGTGAGAGAATCGCCATACTCGAGAAAGGAAAAATAATTCATGATCTAGAAAAAAACGAAAATACGATTAAAGAACTGGAAGATTATTTCTCGATATAGCTTAGAAGGCTATGGCAATTACTAAATGCATTATATGATATCCAAATTTAAATGACAATTAATACAGTTCTTTTCTTTTCCTTTTTGTTTTTTATCTCGGAATTCCTCCTAATGATGGCCAAACGGTCAAAAAAGAAGGTGATAAAAACGCGGAAAGATAAAAAATCTCTGGTGCTATTCTGGATTAGCATATCACTGGGTATTTCTCTTGGCTTTTTCACTGCTAGATATCAGGACTGGAATGCCCATAATAGACTATTAGCAATAATTGGATTATGCATTTTTATAATAGGCCTTCTTATTCGATGGATATCAATAATTCAGTTGAAAAAAGAGTTTACAGTAGATGTGGCGATATCTGAAAATCACAATCTGGTGACAGTTGGAATGTATAAATACATCAGGCATCCCAGTTATCTCGGGCTGATACTGGCTTGTTTCGGTCTTTCTCTTGCCATGAATAGCTATCTTTCAGTACTGGTAATTACCATTCCTATTTTCCTGGTGATTCTTTATAGAATTAAAATAGAAGAAAATATCCTGGTTGAGGAATTTGGTCAGAACTATAAGAATTATATGAAGAATACAAAGAAAATATTCCCCTATATATTCTAATAATAGAATACTTAGTTTTTAAAATTATTCTCCTTATTTCCGGCAGGCCAGGTGAGTCTTTCTTTCACCTGAGCTGTTTTTGATAGTTGTTTTTTACCCATTTTAAGAACGATTTGATACTCCCCAGGAACTATATCATAGGTATTCCACACTACCTTATGTATTCCTTTGGGGGCTTCAGCTTTTATTTCATCCAATAACTCGCCTTCCTTATTATAGATAAGGATACTTACATCGTTCTTGGAATCCTTGCCGAGTGAATAGTATATGTGCAATCCATTTGCTTCATTTGGGGTTTGAAATTTATTGTCCTCAAATGGGCCATGATTCCCCCACCAGGCTTGTTCTGACCTATTTCTCTGAGGCTTGGGCTCAATGTTAAACAAATACATATCCATTTTTAATACATCTTCGTTCAATTCAAGAAAAGGATAAATATCCGTCACATATACACCTCTACCATAGGTTCCCACCACCAAATCCCTTTCCTCTGGATGCACTGCGATATCCTTGACAGGTACATTAGGCATGTTATTTTTAAGGGCAATCCAATTACTGCCCCCATTCAGTGTGAAAAACACACCGGCATCGTTCCCTACGAACAAGATCTCCGGATTGGTATCATCTTCCCAAAAAGCTGAAATCGGCTGATCCGGAAGATTAGAAGCAATATTCTTCCAGCTACTTCCAAAATCATCGCTTTTATATAAATAGGGTTTAAAGTCATCGTTTCTGAATCCTGTTTTAACTACATAGCCTCTGTCCTCCTTGTGGTGAGAGGCAAAGATACGGCTTACATATCGTTCATCGGGAGCTCCTATGGCTTCCAGCTCGGTCATTCTTACCAGCCAGGTTCTTCCTTGATCCAGGCTTACCCAGACCTTTCCATCGTCGGTTCCCACCCAAAGTACTCCCGGAGTAATAGGTGATTCGCTTATGGAAGAAATGGTACAATACATTAGATGACCACGCCCGGCTATTTTCACTGAATCATTTCGGGTTAGGTCGGGACTTATCTCTTGCCAGCTTTCACCTCTATCAACCGACCTGAGCAGCATCTGGCCTCCTGTATATAATATACTACTGTTATGGGGAGAAAGAATCAGAGGTGTGTTCCAGGTATATCGGTAAGGTGGTTTTCCCTCGCCAGCTACTGGTTGGATATTTTTACGTTCTCCCAATAGTTGATCTACTCTCTGGTGTGATCCAAATTGAGTAGTTGTATACAACCATCGGTTGTTTTCCGGGTCAACCTCAATATACATCCCATCCCACATTCCTACCAAAGTCCAATCATCCTCCCGAAGGGACCCCCTCCATCCATTAGATGGGACTTTCCAGGCTTCATGATCCTGCAAGCCAGCATAGATGTTGTAAGGACTTGCATTGTCGAGTTCAATATTATAAATCTCTCCAAGTGGTATCTGATGGAAACACATTGTTGTTTTCCCCTGATCGTAAGTAATATTTAACCCTCCATCGCTACCTGCCATTAAATGCCGGGAATCCTTTGGATCGATCCATAGGGAGCGAACATCTCCAAACATGGTTTTAAAACGCATTGTGGTTCTCCAATCAATGCCATCCCAGGTTTTACCCCCATCGAACGAGGATTGAAGAGACACATTATTGATATAGATATTCCTGTCATCATTCGGATCAACAATTATCTGATTAAAAGAGTAAGCCGCCTTGCTCCCCACATCCACGGTATCGTGATTCATCTTTTTCCAGCTTTTGCCTGCATCTTCACTTCGATATACTTCTCCGCCTATCAAACGGTCGAAATAGGGGTCTTTATTTGGGTCGAATGCTTCTTCCTCTTTTGTTTCCAAACCAGGCTTGGGATTTAAATTCTCAACCACAGTAAAGAGGATGTCAGGATTTTTTCTGTAAATATCTACCCCAATTCTACCCACATTACCAGAAGGCAATCCGCCTGAAAGCCTCTCCCAGGTCTCACCCCCGTTGATGGTTTTATATATTCCACTTTCTGGTCCTCCTGCTTCAAAATGCCAGGGAAAACGATATTTCTCATAAGCGGCTGCATACAATATCTCCGGTTCATTCCTATTGATTACAAGATCGATAACACCTACATTTTCATTAATGTAAAAAATTCTTTCCCAACTTTTTCCACCATCAGTTGTTTTGTAAACGCCTCTATCTTCATTGGGTGTAAAAAGAGATCCCATAGATGCCACATACACGATATTCTCATTTTCTGGATGGATCACAATCCTGGGAATATGCTGGGTGTTTTCCAGCCCCATAAAAGTAAAATTTTCTCCTGCATTGATTGATTTATAAACGCCATATCCCCTATGCGTTGACCGGGCATTTGAAGATTCACCTGTACCGACCCATACCACATTTGGGTTGTTTGGAGCAACTTCTACCGCACCAATTGAGGTGGTTGGAAGGTCATCAGTAATACATTTAAAAGTCACCCCATTATTGGAAGTCTTCCATACTCCACCATGCCTAGCAGCCGAGTAAAAGACATATTCATTTGTGGAATCGGGATTTTCAGGTGCAGCTATATCAGAGATCCAGGCACTTATCTGGGTAGGACTAAAGTTCCTGTACTCAAATGCATTGAATAAGTTTTCCTGACTTAAGCATAAGGCACTTACTAACAATAAATTAGAAAACAATAATAGTCTCATTTATCTATTTTTTAATAAAATTTAGATGCTGGATGTATTTCTCAAGAATGTTATATAAATATGGAATCTATACTTTATATTTTAATGCATATTCAAAGGTAATCTTTAAAATTACAAGCCCAATAAAAAAATATCCTCTCTCATTCATTAAGGAAACTAGTTGTGTGCTTTTCATGTATTATTATTAAATTTGTTCTCCATAGCCGTAGCAGATGTCCACCCGAATTCAATTTGAATAAGATGAAAGAAAAACTGAGTATTTTGGCAGAATTAATTAAACTGGCAAAAGCTGATAAAGAATTTAGAAAAGAAGAATTCAACTTCCTGCTTGTCATTTCCCGATTGTTAAATGTGGATGAATCACAGCTGGAATTACTATTTTCAAAATACATTGAATTTACTCCTCCCTCATTGGAATTTGACAGAATTCTACAATTCCAGAGAATGGTATTATTAGCAAATGTAGATCTAAAATTAGATCTTACTGAAATTAAAGTACTTAGAGAGGCCGGATTAAGACTTGGCTTGAATTCTGACGCCATAGAAAACGTGCTCGTTGAGATGAAAAAGTACGAGCATGGAATAGTACCATCAGAAAAATTAATCGAGATCTTCAAAGTTTATCACAACTAATCATTTTACTACCAAACGATATGAAAACAAAACCTGATCAGGATGCCCTGAATTTAATGAGTAAAGACCTGGATAACTGGAAGGGTCCATTTTATATTAACAGGAAAGATCCCCGATTGATAGTGCCAAAATACAATCCATTATTGGGATGGACCTTAAACTTTGGAAGTTCCTACTCCTATTTAACAATAATTGGGATTATAATTATTATTGTTGCCCTTAGTTTCCTGTAATAAAATTCCTTGCCTTATTGGCTATAATTTTATTACTCAAATGCCATCATTTCTTGAATAACAACTTTCATAACTGGCCAACCCCCGTGTCCCCTCTCTTCAATCATAAATTGCAACTTAACTATATAAATCAGAACAAATATCTTAGTTCACAATTATCTTCCTTGAATCAATAAGATCTCCACCCAATGTTTTTATATGGAGTGTAAAAACACCTTTCCCTAATTGAGATGTATTGATGTGCTTGGCCTGCTTTGAGAAAACAAGGACTCCTGCAATATTATAGCACTCAACATTTACAACCTGCTCAAAATCAATTATTATAAATTCAGAGGAAGGATTAGGATAAACATTTATAGGGCTAAAAGTATTTTTGGCTACACCCACTCCACCATCCATACTTAAGCTAAATAACATGGAATTACTCAGGAAACTCTGCTCGCAGGTCAAGAAATAAGCAGATTTATTCTTGTAAATAATGGCTTCCATTTGTGCCATTAGCTGGAGTTTGGTTTTGCTTATATTGCCTGAACCGAATTTATTCCCAGCAAATTGACTCAATTCAATCACGAAAGCAGAAGTTAATTCATATCCAGATAACAAAATGCTCCCGGAGAGTGGATTATAACATGCTCCCGTAACCAATCCCTGTGAATCAATACTATCCACTTTTGAAATTGAATAAGTTCCAGGCATTTTGGACAAAGCATATACATTGGTTTTAAAATCAAGCCAGTTTTTTGTAAAGATGTACAAACTATCGCCAAACGAGATCAGGGCTTCAGCATCATAGTTGGAGTCGTTTTCTCTCGGTGTAAAATCAGTCTGATCGGAATAACTGTATCGGATAGTGTCTGCCTCTACAGTATCATTTGCATTTTCAAAAAAATCTGAGATGAGAATCCGGTACACTTTAAGATCTGTTCGGTTACCTCCATTATTACCAAAATCCCCAATATAAATGTAACTATCATCAGCGCAGATATCTTCCCAGTCAATATTCGCTGCATTTTTTACTATGATCTTCCGTATAACAGCCCCAGAAACAGTATCTACCTCGAACAAAGCAGATTCATTACCTGAATCATTATGGGTAATAAGCTTTTTATTCAAAAATATTAAGCCAGAAGTTTCATGAATCACAGCTGGAAGATTGGCAATTGTATCAATCGATATTTGTCCTGCTGCCCCATTAAGGAAAGCAAAATTTAAAACCAGAAAAATAAATAAGGATCTAGTAATATATCTTAGCATGCTAATCTTCTAAATAAGAATTAGTAAAATTCAATCCCACCAATAACGAAGATATCAAAAAGCCGTAAGTACTCAAAATTTACTTCCAATAGCTAGCTCGGAAGTAGAATAATTATTTGGTGGTTTTCCCCTCGTACAGATCTGTAAACACGAGAAATTCTATGGTTAGAGATGAGTTTTGGCGGCCCGGTAGTGC
>RCNC010000843.1_pt1 | contig 20158 bp, 15 predicted proteins | sample 2041301 | NCBI WGS metagenome assembly RCNC01 (sample SAMN09708231, study PRJNA481090) | Marine sediment metagenome, whole genome shotgun sequencing project. | biome: marine sediment; feature: ocean; material: sediment; isolation source: Sewage treatment plant 13A marine sediment (STP13A) ...
ACTCCCGCCGCCAGAGACGCCGGACCAGACCGTGGAACACCACGACACCGCCGAGACCGGCGATGGTGTCCAGCAACCGGAAGGAGATCATCGGCGAGATGCCGGGACGCACCAGGGTCACCAGCTGGTGCACCAGGTAGCCCAGGGGATTGTAGAGCAGGTGGTGGGGGTGAAAAAAGCGGAACACTCCCCCGGTGTTTGCCGGCTCGCTCAGCGCCCACTTGAACCCTTCCCCGAAATAGAGCCGCGCCGGAAAGGCGAGGTAGATCGCCCCCACCAGCAGGGCGAGAACGGAGGCCGGCAGCAGCGAGCCGCGGGAAGAACCGTTCGTACCTGTGGAAACGGATGGCATGGGGTGTACCGTATCGGGTGCGGGCGGATAGCCACTGTTCAGCGATCACCATATCGTGTTTGCCCGCGCCGGTTCAAGGCCGCCGTTGCCCGGTGGCGCCGCTTCAGAGTAAGATTGAGGAGAATTCCCAAACGCCCGGTCAATCTGGCGACACGCCCAACCAATGGTGCCACGACGATGAAGCTCACCGGTTTTTTCAGCAGAGTTTTCACATTCATCACCCCGGGGCAAACAGTGCTCGCGACCTGCCTGCTGGCTGGTCTCATTGTGCTGTGCCACTGCGGAAAGAAACCGGAAACGACCTATGCGGACCTGATCCTGACCAACGGACAGATTTTAACAATGACCGAGGGAAAGCCGGTAGTCGAGGCGTTGGCCATTCGCGACGGCGGCATCATCGCCGTGGGACGTGAGCAGGATCTGGAGCCGTGGAAGGGGCCGGACACCCGGGTGGAAGACCTGCAGGGGGCCACGGTGACCCCCGGCCTGACCGATGCCCACCTGCACATGATCTCGGTGGGCAAGAACCTCTCCAGCCTCGACCTCACCGGCACCACCAGTTTCGAGGAAGTGCTGGAAAAAACCGCGCAGTGGCTGGAAGACCGGCCCGGCGACAGCTGGCTCCTCGGCAGGGGGTGGGACCAGAACGACTGGACGGTGAAGCAATTCCCCGACAACCGCGCCCTGAGCCGCATCGCGCCGAAGGCGCCGGTCTGCCTGAGACGCATCGACGGCCACGCGGCCCTGGTCAATGACGCCGCCCTGGCCGCTGCCGGCATCGGGCCAGATACGCCCGATCCCGAGGGGGGGAAGATCTTCAAGGATCCGGACAGCGGCAGGCCCAGCGGACTGCTGCTGGATCGGGCCATCGACCTGGTGGACCGGGCCGTGCCCCCGCCCTCCCCGGAGGCCATCGAGCGCCATATCCTCGCCGCCTCGGCCCATTTTGCCGGGTTGGGGCTCACCGCGGTTCACGTTGCCGGAGTGACGGCCCAAGAACTGAAAGTCTACCAGCGGATGGCCCGGGAAGGGGCCCTGCCCATCCGGGTCTACGCCATGCTGGAAGGGTCCGAAAGAGGACTGCTGGAACGCTGGTTCGAGCAAGGGCCCGACACGGAGATGGCCGACCACCTGGTGGTGCGTTGCGTCAAGCTCTATGCCGACGGCGCTCTCGGATCGAGGGGCGCTGCGCTGCTGGATCCCTACACCGACGACCCGGAAAACCGGGGCCTGCTGCTCACGGCGCCGGAAGAGCTGGAGCGCGTGTATGCGGAAGCGACCCGGCACGGGTTCCAGGTGGCCATCCATGCCATCGGGGACCGGGCAAACCGCATCGTTCTGGACACCGTGGAAAAGGTCCTCAGCCCCGAGGACCGGGAGCGGTTGCGACCGCGCATCGAACACGCCCAGATTCTGCACCCCGACGATCTGCCCAGGTTCGCCTCGCTGAACGTGATCCCGTCGATGCAGCCCACGCACTGCACCTCCGACATGCCATGGGCCGGGGACCGCCTGGGCCGTCAGCGGCTGACCGGTGCCTATGTCTGGCGGTCACTGCTGGAGACCGGGTGCCGGATACCCGGCGGCTCCGATGCACCGGTGGAATCCGCGGACCCGCTCCTCGGTCTCTACGCCGCGATCACCCGCCAGAGCCCGGAGGGCACCCCCGACGGCGGGTGGAGCCCCGGGGAGCGCCTCTCGCCCACCGAGGCCCTGTCCATGTTCACCCGGGATGCCAGCTACGCCTCGTTCAGCGAGGACCTCACCGGATCCATCGAACCGGGCAAACGGGCGGACCTCACGATCCTGGCGAAAAATCCGCAGCTGTGCGCGCCGGAGGAGATACCGGATATCGACGTCCTGGCCACCCTGGTGGACGGGAAAGCAGTATTCAAGGCAGACGGTTTCCACTGTGACTTCCAGTGTCGTCCACCGGTCTGATCCATAGACGATACAACTGACAGTCCAGCCGACAGCATGGGAGGAGCGCTGATGAAACGGCACAAAATGCGTGTTTACAAACCGTCACGGGTAGTCTCTGTCCTGGCACTGCTCACCGTCCTTGGTCTGGTGGCCTGTGCCATCAACCCGGTGACCGGGAAGAAGGAGCTCTCCCTGATTTCGGAAGATCAGGAAGTGGCCATGGGGGTGCAGAACTACCCGGTGATGACCCAGATCAGCGGCGGCCTGTATCAGGACAAGGGATTGCAGGACTACGTCTCCCAGGTGGGAAAGAAACTGGTTGCCGTCTCCCACCGCCCGGACCTGCCCTTCCAGTTCAACGTGGTCAACAGCGGCGAGGTCAACGCCTATGCCCTCCCCGGTGGCAAGATCAGCATCACCCGCGGCCTGATTTCCGAGATGCAGAACGAGGCCCAGCTGGCAGCGGTGCTGGGGCACGAGGTGGGCCACGTGACGGCGCGGCATGTCAACGAGATGATCACCCGCCAGATCCTGACCCAGTCGGCGGCGGTGGGCCTGAGTATCTACCTGCAGCAGCAGGACATGAAGAACGCCGATTACTATTCCGCCGCCGGGATGATGGCCGCCCAGCTGATGATGCTCCGCTTTTCCCGGGACAACGAGAGGCAGTCGGACGAGCTGGGCATGGACTACGTGATCAAGGCCGGCTACAACCCCCAGGGGATGGTGGAACTGCAGGAAATCCTGCTGGCCGCCCACAACAGCGAGCCCTCCCGCCTTGAAGCGCTGTTTCTGACCCACCCGCTCTCCTCGGAGCGGATCGAAACCGCCCGGCAACGGATCACCACCCTGGAGCTGCCGCCGGGCCTGACCATGGGCCAGCAGACCTTCCACCAGAAAACTGCCAGAATGCACCGGATGGCCCCGGCCTACCTGGAGTACGAACGGGGAGAGGCGCTGCTGGCCGAGGGCAAGGTGCAGCCGTCGATCAACGCCTTTGAGAAGGCCATCAACATGGCCCCGGGCCAGGCCGTCTTCCACGCCGACCTGGGCGTGGCCTATGTCCAGGCCAAGGAATACCGCAAGGCCCGGCAAAACCTGAACAAGGCCCTGCAGCTCTACCCGGAGCTGTTCCAGAGCCGCTTTTACAGCGGCTTCCACTTTGTCAGCATCCAGCGCTGGGACCTGGCCCTGGGAGAGTTCAACAAGTGTGACCGGCTGATCCCCGAGCAGCCGGGAGTCCGCTACTACCAGGGGTTCTGCTTCGAAAAGCAGGGCAACCGTGACAAGGCCGTCGCCCACTACCGCCAGGTGCTCAACATCGATCCGCAGGGCAACTACGGGAAACTGGCCCGCCAGCATCTGCAGGGGATGGGCCAGGCCGTGCAATGAACCCTGGCCGTGTGCAGACCGGGTCGCGGGCCAGACGAGCAGCCCTGGGCCTGTTCCTGGTCCTCTTCGTCTGGTTCTGCGCCGAGTTTTTCTTCCTCGAGCCAAACCGTCTTCAGGTGAACCGGGAAACCTTCTACCTGCCCGGTCTGGGAGGCGGGTCGGAGGGCGTGAGCCTGGCCTTTGTCACCGACCTCCACCTGCGCCGGCCGGGCCGCCTGCACCACCTGATGGAGGAAGAGATCGCCGCCTTCAGCCCCGACCTCATCCTCCTTGGCGGCGATTACTTCACCTGGCTCACCCGCACCGAAACCCTGGCCGGGTATCTCGGGCGTTTCGAGGCACCGGGCGGGGTGTATGCCATCCAGGGCAACTGGGAATACAAGGTGCGGATGACCGGCAACCGCCTGTCCAGCCTGCTGGCGGAACAGGGCATCCGGCTGCTGGTCAACGAGCACCTGATCATCAGGACCCGGGGGGCATCGTTTGTCCTCCTCGGCCTGGACGATCCCTACACCGGCCACTCCGATTTTTACAACACCTTCCTCAAGGTCCCCGGAGAACTCCCCCAGGTGCTCCTGGCCCATTCGCCGGAAATCTTCCGCAAGGCTCAACGCTGGGGTGTGCACCTGGTGCTCGCCGGGCACACCCACGGCGGCCAGATGAACTTTCCGCTGATCGGCCCGCTCTGGCTCCCTCCGGGGAGCCGGCAGACCGTGGCCGGGCGCTTCCGTCTCGACGAGACCTGGCTCTACGTTTCCCGGGGGGTGGGAACATCGATCATCCCGGCACGCCTTCGCTGCTCTCCGGAACTGGTGCTGATCACACTGAAGGACTCGTCATTCGATCTGGATGCCGGAACCGGGCGGGACCCGCAGTCCGCGGAGCAGCGGCAGGGGCTCGACGGTGCCGCGGGAGAGGACCAGCACCCGGAAGCTGCCGCCGATACCCTCGGGTGAGACAAGGGCCCGCAGCCCCATTCCCCGCCGCAGCCGCTCCACCGGTGAAACACCGGTTCCGCTACCGGCCAGCCGTTCCCAGGCAGCCGGGTTGCCGGACAGCTGCTCCGCCAGCCGCTGCAGCAGGCGGTACTGGTCGGTGAGGCTGAGCAGGGTGAACCCGGCCTCCTCCGCCCAGCGGGCCAGCGAGCTGAAATCCACCATGGCGGTGATGTCCTGCTGCCCCGGGTTCTCCAGCGGCCCGCCACCCTCCCGACCGCCGAGGTAGGTGCGAACCGGATCGGCGGCGGTCTCGGGCGAGAAGAGAACCGGTGCGGGGTAGCCGTAATCGATGATCACCAGATGCCCCAGTTCGATGCCCGAGGCCGCCTCCCGGATCCACCTCTCCGCCTGCAGGTTCACCGCCGCCTGCTGGCCCTCCGCCAGGGTGAGACCCAGCTTCTGAAAATAGGCGGCCAGCGCCGGACTGCCGGGCTCGGCCCATTGATATTCCAGGCGCCCCCCCCGCTCGGTCACCAGCGCCTCCTCCAGCCGGTCCGCGGAGCGGCGGACCAGGTGCACCGGCAGGGCATCCAGCAGTTCATTGGCAAAGACACAGCAGGGCCCGAGGGGAGGCCGGCCCGCCGCCGGCGGGAAGGTGATCCGTTCCGGCAGTTCAGACGTGCCCGCCCCGCCGGCGGCACACCGGTCGGCAAGGACCGGGCGTAGAGCGGTGGAGAAGGGATCGGGTTCCGCCCGGGCCTCCGCGGCAACGGACCGGGCGAACTTTCCGTCCCCTCCCCCGGCATCCACCAGCAGATACTCCTCCGGCGACCCCAGGGACTGCCAGCAGGCCCTGAAGAGCGGCAGCATGAGGGAGGCGAACACCGGCCCGGCATCGACGCTGGTCACGTAATCCCGGCCGGCACCCCACGGCCCCCCACCCCGGGTGTAGAACCCGTGGCGGGGATGGTAGAGCGCCAGGTCCATGAACCGGGCAAAGGTGATGGGGCCCCCGCCCCGAATCAGCTCCACCAGCTCCAGCTGTAACGCATTTTCGTCCTGATCGATCATCCGCCCTCCTCACAGGCTGCCGCTATTCTAGCAGACCGGGTTGACTGTCCAGCTTCGCTCCCGTCGCGAAGCGCTCCAAGGTCGCTCAGCAAGGACAGTCAACCCGGTCCGCAGGCCGCTTTGGTTGTGAGAAAGGTGACGGCCAATCGGGTCATTCAGCACAACCGGCGGGGTGGGTTATCCAACTGAGCAACCGTGGAGCGTTTCGCGACGGGAGCAAGGAGGGTAATCCGATCCGCCTCTATCCACCGGGACGTTGACTGTCCCTGGTTTACGGGCTATAGTCCTCACAGGATAAAGGCCTTGATGAGTTCTTGGCATCTTGATGAAATAAAAAGGCTTGCAAGCCAGAGCGGAAGGGCGTCAACCACCAATGCCGTGGAGAACCGGGGAGCTGCCGCGGATGACCTTTACAGTGGTTATCCCGGTGAAGAACGGTGCTGCCACCCTGGACCGCTGCCTCACATCCATCCGTGAAAGCGTGGAAGAAGCCGGTCTCAATGACGGGCGGGTGGATATCGTGGTGGTGGACAATGGCTCGGCCGACCGTACTGCCGAAATCGCCGAGGACCGGGGTTGCCGGGTGATCTATGTGCCGGCGGCCAAAGGTGTCTCCGCCTCGCGCAATGCCGGGGCCCGGGCCGGCCGGGGCGAGGTGCTGGTCTTCACCGATGCGGACGTGGTCTTCGGCCGAGGGGCATTCACCTCCCTGCACCTGGCCCTGTCCGACCCGCAGCTGCTGGGGGTGGTGGGGATCCAGGATCCGGATGCGGCCTACCAGCGCTACTGCTCGCGGTTCAAGAACCTCTGGATATCATACAGTTACCGCCGGCTGCGCGGCTCACTGACCCTGTTCTACACCACCGCGGCGGCGATCCGGCGGCAATTCTTTCTCGATCTCAAGGGCTTTGACGAAGAATACCGGACACCGGCGGTGGAGGACACCGAGTTCGGACAACGGCTGGGTGACGCCGAGGCGAGGATCGAGATCCGGCGGGGGTTCCTGGTGGACCACCGCAAGGAGTACTCGCTGCTCTCCCTGCTGACCACCGATTTCCGGCGGTCGGCCGAGCTGGCCCGGTTGCTGCTCCGGCGCCGCACCACGGCAACCGGGGAGAGGAAACAGCGGAAACTGAACAAGACCTCGGTGCCCGTGGCGGTGATGGCCGGCGTGGTGCTGGGAGCGGCTGCCATGGTGCTGCTGGCCCTGGCCCTGGTTCTGGGCAGTACCTCGCTGGCCACGTACGGAGCGGCCGGCCTGCTGCTCAGTCTGCTGCTCCACGGGGGATTCATCGGTTTCCTGGTCCGTCGCGGCGGGCTGCTGTTCGCCCTGCGAGGAATCCCGGTGATCATCCTCGACCTGTTCTGGATTTCAGCCGGGCTCGGCTGGGGGGTTTTCTCCTACGGCCTGGCCGGCAAACGCTACTGATCGATTCGGGAAGAATAGGGAATGAAGGGCTACCTGCACTTTGCCGACCGGTTGCTGGGGAAACGGGGCAAGGACCCGGTCTACGTGGTCCTCTTCGTCACCGAGCGCTGTACGGCCAATTGCCTCCACTGCCTGCTCGGCCCGGAGGACCGGCCGGAGCGGGAGGGCGAGTTGACCCTGGAGGAATACGAGGCGATCAGCCGGGGGATGGGCGAGATCCTCTTCCTCCTCCCCACCGGCGGCGAACCGTTCCTGCGCCAGGACCTGCCCCGAATCGTTGAGATCTTCCACCGCAACAACCGCGTGCGCAACACCGGCATCCCCACCAACGGGTCGATGCCCGGCCGGGTGGTGGAGGGGGTGGAGCAGATCCTCGATCTCTGCCCGGGAATGGACCTGGGCATCGACGTCTCCTTCGACGGCGTGGGCCCGGAGCACGACCGGCTCCGCGGGACCCCGGGCCTGTTCGAGAAGGCGGTGGAGACCTACCGTCGCCTGGAAGAGCTGCGGGAGCGTCGGCCGGATTTCAACCTCAACGTGGCGGTGACCGTCTCGGCCCTGAACCAGCACCGCCTGGACGAACTCTACCGCTTCCTCAGCGAGGAGCTCCATGTGCGCTGCATCAACCCGCTGCTGGTCCGCGGGACGCCCCGGGACCCCGCGGCCGCAGGGGTGGACCCCGAGCGCTACGAGGCCTTTGTCGGGCTCCTTGGCGAAGAGATCCGCCAGGGCCGGCTGGAAGGGTACAGCCGCTTCGGTTTTGCCGGACTGATCAACGCGATGAAGAACGTTCGCCAGCAGGTGATCGGGAAGATCATCAAGGACAACGAACAGCAGGTCCCCTGCTACGCGGCCAGCCTCAGCTGTGTGATCGGCAGCCGCGGCGAGGTCTACCCCTGTGAACTGCTGGACCGCACGCTGGGCAGCCTGCGCGAGGAGGGTCTGGACTTCCAGCGGATCTGGCGCAGCGGCCAGGCCGCCGCGGTGCGGGACCACATCCACGACACCGGTTGTTTCTGCACCTACGAGTGCTTTCTGACCAACAGCATCATCTTCAACCCCCGAATGATCCCCCGGCTGCTGCGGGAGTGGATCAGCATCGGGCCACAGCGGGCATCATCATGTTCCGAGACGAACGAATCTCTCTAGTCATCCCCTGTCTCGACGAGGAGGCGGGGGTCGGGGCGGTGATCGAGATGGTGCCCCCCTTCGTGGACGAGGTGGTGGTGGTGGACAATGGCTCCACCGACCGGACGGCCGAGGTGGCCGCCGGCCTGGGGGCCACGGTGGTGCCCGAACCGCAGCGGGGGTACGGCCGAGCCCTGAAGACGGGTTTCCAGCATGTCACCGAGGGCATTATCGTCACCCTGGACGGCGACGGGACCTACCCCTGCCGGATTATCCAGCCGGCCCTGGACCATTTCTTCGATGGGGCCTTCGACTTCATCTCCTGCAAGCGCTACCTGGAAAACCGTGAGCTGAGCCTGAGCACCTTCAAGCGCTTCATGGGAAACCTGGCCCTGACCCTTTCCTTCCGGTTGATTTACGGCATCGGCCTGGGGGATTCACAGTCGGGGATGTGGATTTTTCACCGCGCCCTGCTGGACGAAATTCAGCTGAAAAGTGACGGGATGGCACTCTCCGAGGAGATCAAAATCGAGACCTTTTGCCGCAAGGGATTCACCGCCGGCGAGTACCCGGTGCCCTACACCCACAAGGCGCGGGTGGGTCCGAGCAAGCTCCGGCCCTGGCGTGACGGCCTGGGAAACCTGGTCTATCTGGTGCGCAAACGGCGGGATCTCAAGGACCGCTGGAACCGCTGACCGGAGCGGGGATCAGCTTTCACGATTGACCCCGCCCCGCTTCTATAATAGATTTAGGCGGGCAATGGACGGACCGGCCCCCATGGCAACCATGGACCGGACGTACTTAGAATAGGAGCCTTGGTGCAATGGATAACCCGGATCTCGCCTCTTTTTTCCACGAAGACCTCTACATCCCCAACCTCGCCGCCAAGGACAAGAACGACACCCTCGAGCAGATGGTGGACCACCTGGTGAAGGCCCGGGGGCTGGATTACGGCAATGTGATCCTCAACACCCTGCAGGAGCGCGAGAAGCTGGGCAGCACCGGGATCGGCAAGCAGGTGGCCATTCCACACAGCCGCTCGCTGGGCTGCAACGATCTGACGGTGATCTTCGCCCGGCTTCCCAAGGCCATCAAGTTCGACGCCGTGGACAAGAAACCGGTCCACCTGGTCTTCATGATTCTCGCGCCCTACCAGGACAAGGGGAACCGCTACCTGCCCCTGCTGGGCAAGATCGTGGAAATGGTCAAGGACAACAAGCGGCGCAAGAAACTGATCGATACCGATTCCTTCGAAGACTTTCTCAAGATTCTGGAGGGGTGAGATGAGGGAAGATGTGCAGAGGTTGATGAACCTCCACAACCTTGACCAGCTGATTCACGACACGGAGAACCAGCGCGCGGCCGAATTCGAGAAAAAGCTCGGTTTCATGATGGACGGCCTGGACAAGCTCAAGGCGAAGCGGGAACAGGTGGCGCAGGAGATCGACGCCGACACCCTCTCGCTCTACAACAAGCTGTGCAGGAAATACAAGAGACCCGTGGTGCCGATCACCGACAACATCTGTCTGGGCTGCTTCATCCGCCAGCCCACCAGCGGCTCCACCGATCACGAGAGCCTTCGCAACTGCGAGAACTGCAAACGTTTTCTCTATGAGCTGAAGGTCTGACTGTCCCGGCCGCTTCTCACCACCCGTCTTCCTCGTTCCTGGCTGCGGCCGCGGCCAGGCACACCACCTGACCGACGAGGACCGTCCCATGCTCCGAGCCAGCGGGCTGAGTAAAAATTACGGCGAAAACGTCGTCCTCAGCGACGTGAGCCTCTTCGTGGGCCACGGGGAGCAGATCGGCCTGGTGGGCGCCAACGGCGTGGGCAAGACCACCCTCTTTCGCCTGATGACCGGCCAGGAGTCCCCGGACAGCGGTGAAGTGGCCCGGGAGGGCCGTCGGGTTCGCGTGGGTCTGCTGCCCCAGGAAATTGAACCGATGGAGGGTGGGACTGTCCTGGAGAACATCCTCGAGGTCCGGGCCGAGCTGCCGGCCATGGAAGAGGAGATGCGCCGGCTGGAGGAGCAGATGGCCGGCGGCGGCCCGGGGGCGGACCAGGACGAACTGGCGCGGCTGCAGCAGCGCTACGGGGAGCTTCAGGAACGGTTCGAGAGCGAGGGCGGTTTCAGCTACGAAGCCGAGGCCAAATCGATTCTCTCCGGCCTGGGGTTCACCGAAGAGGACCACCGTCGCCCGCTGAGCACTCTCAGCGGCGGTTGGCGGATGCGCCTGGCCCTGGCCCGCATCCTCTTTGACCGGCCCGACCTGCTCCTGCTGGACGAGCCCACCAACCACCTCGACCTCTCCTCCACCATCTGGCTCGAGGAACACCTGCTGGACTACCACGGGACCTACATCCTGATTTCCCACGACCGCTGGCTGCTCAACCGGCTCACCACCCGGACCATCGAGCTGGCCCGGAGCAAACTCGCAACCTATGCCGGCAACTACGACTTCTACCTCGAGGAGCGCGCCCAGCGCCGGGAGATCCTGCTGGCCTCGAAGAAGCGCCAGGACCAGAAGATCAAGCAGATCGAGGATTTTGTCGCCCGCAACCGGGTGCGCAAGGACCGGGCGCGCCAGGCCCAGAGCCGGATGAAGATGCTGGACAAGATCGAGCGGATCGAGGTGGGGGGGGAGGAGAAAAAAGTCCGCTTCACCTTCCCCCAGCCCGGACGGAGCGGGCAGGACGTGATGCGGCTCCAGGGCCTGACCAAGCAATATGGGGAAATGACCATCTACCGTGACCTCGAGCTGCTGATCAACCGGGGGGAGAAGATCGCCCTGGTGGGGGACAACGGCGCCGGAAAATCGACCCTGCTCAAGATCCTGGCCGGGGTGCTGCCCTTCGAGGCGGGATCCCGCGAACCGGGGCACAACGTGGACATCTACTACTACGCCCAGCACCAGCTGGAAGCCCTGGACCCCAAACGGACGGTGCTGGAGGAACTGCTGAGCAGCGCCGACATCACCACCGCCCCCATGGTCCGCGACATTCTCGGGGCCTTCCGCTTCAGCGGCACCGATGTGGACGTGAAGGTGGCCGTGCTCAGCGGCGGCGAGAAGAGCCGGCTGGCCCTCTCCCGCATGCTGCTCAAACCGGCCAGCCTGATCCTGATGGACGAGCCCACCAACCACCTCGACATGGCTTCCCGGGACGTGCTGGAACAGGCCCTGCGGGAGCACCGGGGAACCCTCTGCTTCATCTCCCACGACCGCTGGTTCATCAATAACGTGGCCACCAGGGTGGTCCACGTGGAGCACGGCCGGCTGACCCACTACCCCGGGAACTATGACTACTTCATGGAGAAGAGCGGCCGCGGCGACGCCGGAACCGCTCCGCCCCCCGTGGAGGAAGTGCCGGAACCGAAGGCCGCCCCGAAGGTCGGGGGTGAGGTCCAGCGCAAGGCCCGGCGCCGCTCGGATGCCGAGCGACGTAACCGGCAGTACCGGGCCACCGCCGACCAGCACCGGGTGGTGGAAGCCTGCGAGGCCGACATCGAGACCCTGGAAAAGGAACGGGGTGAACTCGAGGCCCAGATGGCCGATCCTTCCGTCTTTGCCGATGGCAGCCGGATGAAGGAACTGAAAGGCCGGCTCACCGGGATCGGGGATAAACTGGCTCGCCTCTACCAGCGTTGGGAACGGGCCGGCGCCGATCTGGAATCCGCTATACAGAAATTTTCCGCATCCGACCCGTCCTGATTACCCTCGGCGGACAGCTGACACCCCCCCCCATCGTTAATATTTCCCTCAAGCCCGACGCCCGATCGGGCGATTCACTAAGAGACGTTTCAGTAATCGGCCCCTAAGGGCTCCGCCCGGAAGAATCCGTCCGGCCGGAAAAGGGATGCGATGAGCACCACGCAGGAAGCGGAACAGCATCTGGTTCTTTTCGTGGCGGCCGGTGACGGCAGCGATGCCGCCATCGAAGCAGTGGCCCGGAAGCTGGCTGAAAAATTCGATACGCCATTTGAGCGGATGCGGGCCAGTGTCCGCCAGACGCCCCGTGTGTTCAAGCGAAACATGAGCCTGCAGCAGGCCGAGTCCTGTGCCACCATGCTGCGCAGTATGGGAGCCGTGGCCGAAGTTCAGCCGAACGGTTCGAACGGGACGGCCGCTCCGGCCGCACCGGCGGCCAGCCCACCGGCGGCGGAACCACCCGCACCGGCAGCCATTCCGGAACCGGTTCAGGCGGCAACGCCGGCGCCCAAACCGCCGCCGCCCGAGGTGCTGGACCAGAACTGCCCGTTTTGCGGGCGCGACCTGCAGGCCGGTGGTGTCTGTGTCATCTGCAAACCCCGGGAGGTGGGACCGGACGAGCCCGCAGCGGTCGCCGCACCGGAAGTGCCCACAGTTGAAATACCCGCCATCGAGGTTCCGGAAATCAACGATCCCGGGCCGCTGTCCATCAATCTGCCGGCGAAACCGCCGGTGGAACACGACCTGGGGTTTCAGGATCCGCTTCAGTCCCAAACGGAAGAGGATCCGGCGGCCGCGGGTATTGAAGTGGGGCCCACCGCACCAGCAGCGGATCCGCTTCAGCCCGACACAACCGCGCTGGACGAGTCCGCTTCCATCGAGAACGATCTCTCAGCGCTGCTTTCCCCTGAAAACCTGGGCGTCTGCCCCAACTGCTGCGGGCCGATGGAGCAGGACGGCACCTGCCTGATCTGCCCGCCGCCCGATCCATCCCAACAGCCGGCCGCCCAGGCGGAACCGGACCTGGTGGATCTCCCCCAGGAAATGATGCCGGATATCCCCACCGCGGAGCCCGAACAGGTGCTCCCGGAACAACCGGACGGGATTCCCATGGAAACTCCGCCGGAAACTCCTGAACCGGCGCAAAACAGTGAAGCCTCACCCTTCGATTCACTGGCCCCGCTCAACGCGGAACCGGAAAGAGACAGTGCTGATGTCTGCACCGGCTGCGGGGGCCCCAAGGGTTCCGACGGCACCTGTCTGATCTGCGGAGAGGATGTCAGCAGCGGGGGGAGCCCGGAAACGGCAGCCCACCCCAGCCCGGACACCGAAGAGATGGCGGTGACCAGGAACGAACCGCCACCGGCCGAACCGGTGATCCCGGAGATCCCGATTACACCCGCCGTCACCGATGCGGCAGCCGATAGTGCCGAGGAAAAACCCGAGGACGAGCGGGTCCTGGCGGCGGAGAGCGAGAAGAAAGCACGACCGGCGGCACAGAAAAAGGGCCGCGGTTTTGATCTGTCCAGCCTGCCCCGGGGGCTGACCATCCCGCTGATGCTCACGCTGCTGCTGCTCACCGGCGGCATCGCCATGGCCGTGGCCGACAAGTTCATCATCGCCACCGGTGTCTACTCCCTGGCCCTGATCACCGGGCTGGTGGCTGTGGCCAAGGCCATCGGCTACCTGCAGCAGACCGTGAGCCGTTTTCCGAAACTGCCCAAAATCGTGATCATCGTCTTTATTCTCTTCCTCTTTTTCGCCGGCAGCAGCAGCATCATCGGCTACGCCCTCAAGCAGTCGGCCATCTACCTGTTTGAAACCCACGGCGAACAGATCCAGGCCGAGGTGGCCCGCCTCGCTGAAGAGGAAGGCCTGCTCGGCACCAGCGATGCCGACGCCGGAATGGAAACGTCCAGCGGCGAAGGGAGTATCATCCCCGAGGAGGAGATGCTCGACCGGGCCATCACCGCGGAAGGCCGGGGCGAGGAGAACCCGCGTGCGGCGCTGGAGAACTGGCAGGCCTACCTGGAAGGGTTCCCCGACGGGAGCCAGTCGTCCGAAGCGCGTCGCAGGATCAGCCACTGGAAGGCCATCGTGGGGAAAGAGGATGCACTGAACAAGGTCATCGCCCGCGACCGGCATGGAAACGGCGATCCCGACGCCCGTATCCGTGACTGGCAGAGCTGTCTCGCCACCTACGGCAACACCCAGTTCATCCGCGACCACGCCGAGGAACGGATCGACTTCTGGGAATCGATGCGGGAGCACGGCGCCGACCACAAGTTCCCCTACTGGGCCTCCCTGCGGACGGATGACGGCCGGGAGTTCTCGGGTAAGGTGATCGCCGAGAACGACTACGAATTGAAAATGGAACTGCCCAACCGGCTGAAAATGAAGTTCCGCAAGAGCGAGTTCGAGCTCATCGAATCGGACCACATCACCGGCAAGCGATTGGAAGCCGAAACCATGCTGCTGATGTCTGGAGTGGCCACCGATAAGCCCACGTGGGGCCGCGAGGACGGTTTCACCATCCTCGGTGATGACCGATCCGGCGTGATCACCATGGTCAAATTCCCGGCCACCGGCTTCTACCATTTCGAGGTGATGGCCCGGGCCGACAAGGACCAGGGCGGCTTCCCCTCGGTGCTCCTCTCGCTCAATGGCGAACAGCAGGAGCGGATTCGCTTCATCTCCGAAGAGTGGCAGATCTACAAGGTGGCCTTCCCCTTCCGCATCCCCGCCGGGGAGCACCGGCTGGAAATCCTCTTTCCGCCGCACTACCAGACCATGAAGGACAAACGGACCGTGGCCATCGACTACTTCACCACCTCAATGCTGGAGTAGCCGCTGACCGCCTGCCTTGACTTGCCCCGAGTCCCTGTGGCAGGATTCCTCTTTCCTGATATCTAACTGATTTATCAGATCTTGCATCATTAAGAGCCCATGGTGTTTACGCGGTGAACATGAAGTCCCTGGTGTTCAGGACGGCGAGGAACAGTCTCTACCTGCTGGTGAGCGGACTGCTCCGCGTGACCGGGTCCGACCGGCGGCGAGTGATGGGCCTGGCCCGGTTGTTCGGTGCGGTGCGCAGCCGGATCGGCTACGTTGGCCCCGGGCGGAACCGCTCCCTCTACCTCGACACCATTGACCGGGCCCTGCCGGGTCTCCCACCAGGGGGGCGGGAGAAGATCCTCCTCGACTTCTGGGTCAACCACCAGGCGTCCTTCCTCGAACTGTTCCTCTCACCCGGCCTCACTCCGGAAGCCATGGAGGGGTGGGTGGAGTTCCAGGGGCTGGAGCACCTGCAGCAGGCCCTGGATGGAGGCAAGGGGGCGCTGCTGACCACCATGCACCTGGGAGACGAGCGTCTGCTGCACATTCTGCTGGCGCTGAAGGGTTTTCCCATCCGGGCTCTCTCGGCCAACTTTGCCGACTACGGCTGGGCGGCCCGCCGGGCGCGGCTCAAGGCGGCCGGCGCCTTCCACCCCTTGGAGACCGGCCATTCCCACCGCTGGATGTTCCGCAGCCTCGACGCCGGTGAAGCGGTGTTCATGGCCCTCAGCGGTTTTGGCGGCCGGCGCGGGACCTGGGTCGACCTGCTGGGCCGCGACGTCCTCTTCTCCTCGGCGCCGGCCCGGCTGGCCCTGCGCACCGGTGCCCCGCTGCTCACCACCGTCTGCCTCAGACGACCGGACGGCAGTTGCCTGGTCCGGGTGGACCCGCCGGTTCCCATTGATGCCGGGGCCACCGGCGACCAGGCCATCCATCGGGTGACCAGCGACCTGGTGGGCCGGTTCCGGCCGCTGATCCAGGACGATCCCGGGCAGCTCAACTGGATGTGGTATATAATCAGGCATCTCGAAACCGACCCCCAGATTGGCGGAATCCACAAGGACCGGACATGAGCCTGGACCAGCACCTCAGGCGGCACGCCCGTGAACGGGCGGACCGCAACGCCTTTCTTGCCGACAGCGGCAATTTGACCTTTGCCGAACTGAACGAGCTGGCCGAACGCACGGCCCATGGGCTGCGCAACGCCGGTGTGGAACCGGGCCACCGGGTGGGCCTGATGCTGCGCAAGAGGCCCGAGGCCATGGTGGCTTTTTTTGGCATCATGCGCGCCGGGGCCGTGGCGGTGCCGCTGAACGTCCGTCTGGAGGACAGCCGGCAGGTGGCGATCCTCGACCGGCTGGATCTGCGGCTGCTGCTGGCCCACGAGGAGTGCATCCCCCAGCTGGAACGGCTGCGGCAGCATATGCCACCTCCGGACAGGATCCTGGTCAGCGGCGGCGGGTCGGGGGCGGCCGCCGGCTTTGGTTCGCTGGAGGCCCTGCTCACCTCCCCTGCCGGTGGCGGCTCGTTCCCCGGTCCCACGCCCGAGGACACGGCCTATATCGATTTCACCTCGGGCAGCACCGGGACGCCAAAAGGGGCGCTCACCACCCACCGGGCCATCACCGCCAACACCGAATCGGTGGTGAACAGCCTGGGTATCGGCCCCGAAGACATCCACCTGCCGCTGTTCGCCATCTCCTCCCACCCACACGAGATTTTTGCCCGTTCGGTGACCCTGGGGGGAACCGCGGTGCTGCTGGACTCGATCAATCCCAAGGCCATCGCCTCGGCCATCGAGAAGTGGCGGGTCACCTGCATCATGGGGCTGCCGCCGATCTACGAGGTCCTGCTCACCACCCTGCGCTCCAGCCGCTTCGATATCACCAGCCTGCGGCTGCTGGAATCGGGAGGCATGGTGACCCCCTGGGACTTGATCGACCGTTTCAACCGCCAGGCGGGGAAACGGATCGTGCCGGTCTGGGGCAGCACCGAAACCGCCGGGGTCTGCCTCTGCAACCTCCAGGCGCTGGAACGCCGGGAGGAGGGGATGGGACTGCCCTGCCAGGGGGTGGAGGTGCGGGTGGTGGACGGGTCGGGCCGTGAGGTGCCCGACGGCGAGGTGGGAGAGATGGCGATCCGCAGCAATTCCGTGTTCCGCTCGTATCTCAGCAATGAAGTGGAGACCTCGGCCGTGCTGCGGGACGGCGACTATCTCACCCGGGACATGGTGCGCCGGGATTCCCTGGGCGGCATCCACTTTGCCGCCCGGCGGGACGAGATGATGAAGGTGGCCGGCCTCAAGGTCTATCCGGCGGAGATTGAACAGGTGCTGCGGCAGCACCCCCGGGTGGTGGACGTGGTGGTGGCCGCGGCCCGCAGCCGGGCCCGGGGGGTCATCCCCATGGCCCATGTGGTGGTCTCCTCGAAGACCTCGGTGACCGAGCTGAAGCAGTTCTGCCGCCAGCACCTGGCATCGTACAAGGTGCCGCGGATCTTCGAGTTTATCAACGAGCTGCCCCGCACCGGCAACGGCAAGCCGGACCGCCGGTCCCTCTCCCGCCTCTGAACGACGGGACTGGAAAGAAATTGTGGGGCCACCTGCAGGAATTTTTACAGTCCGGGGGCGGCGCAGGCCGGGCCGCCCGGCGTCCTCAGCGATAAGCTATTTTATTTCAACGTTTGAATGTCAGCGCTCAGGTTGGCACGGCCCTTGCTCCTTTTTCAGGGCGAACGACGGAATAAAACAGAAAAGCTGAGGACAGCAAACAACCGGAATCAATGGAGGGTAAGACAATGACCAGCACAAACACCAAGAGCAGACTGATGATCGCGGCGCTGATCGCCGGAGTGATGTTCCTCGCCACGGCCAGCACCGCCACCGCCGATGCCAAGTTCCTCTACGTCAAGTCCAACGAGGCCAACATCCGCACCATCCCCACCATCCAGGGCGAAGTCATGACCTCCGTGGCCTTCGGCGACCGGCTCTACGGCATGGACCACATCGGTGACTGGTACCAGGTGAAACTGGACGACGGCCGCATCGGCTTCATCTACGACGAGCTGGTCACCGACGATCACCCGGAAAAGCTCTGGGTGGAATCGGCAATGGCCAATCTCCGGGAACTGAACAACGTCTACTCCCCGGTGCTGGCCACCGTGCAGAGCGGCACGGAGCTGAAGTCCCTGGGCAAGAAGGACGACTGGTACAAAGTCCAGATGGCCGACGGCACCATCGGCTTCATCTACGAAGACCTGGTGGACGACGATCCCCCGGGCATCCTCTTCGTCAACGTGATGACCGCCACCGTGCACACCTCCTGCTCCCCGGTGAGCGAGGTGCTGGGCAGCGTGAGCGCCGGCGACGAGCTGACCAAGCTGATGAAGCTCGACGACTACTACCAGGTGAAGCTGGTCGACGGCCGCACCGGTTTTGTTCACGAGGACGCGGTCACCGGCGACGTTCCGAAAAAGCTGTTCGTGGACGTGGCCCAGGCCGAACTGAAGACCGACCCCACCATCTACGGCACGGTCAAGACCACCGTCACCGGCGGCACCGAACTGACCGCCTTTGACAAGGAGGACGACTTCTACCTGGTGAAGACCGCCGACGGCACCCTGGGCTGGATCTACGACGAGAACGTGATCAAGATGAGCGACTGATCGCCGGCCGCCAGGCCACAGAGATACAAGGCGCCGGGCCCGGGCCCGGCGCTTCCGCTGTACGGGGTCGGGTCAGGCGGTGGAGTCGGGTTGGGTTCGCCAGCGGCGGTGGTACCAGATCCACTGTTCCGGGTGTTCCCTGACGATATCCTCCACAACCCGGGTCCAGCGCTGGGTGTTCTCCAGGATATCCGCGTTCTTGTCGCCGGTGCGGACCTGGTCGATCTCCGGCAGGACCTGCACCCGGTGCCGCGGGGCGCCGGAGCCCAGCTCCCAGCGGATGAAGATGGGGACCATCCCCGCCCCCGATGCCCGGGCCAGGGCGGCCGGTCCGATGGGGGTGTAGGCCGGCCGGCCAAAGAATTCGACGAAGGCGCCCTGCAGTTTGGGCAGGTCGAGGTCGCCGAGGATCCCCACCGGCAGGTTCTGCTTCAACGCGGTGAGAATGGGGCGCGCACCGGCATCCTGGTAGATCACGCGCAGACCGGCCCCTTCCTTGCGGATGGAGTCGCAGAGGTGGTTGTAAAGGTCGAACCTCTGCCGCTGGACAATGGCGCTGAAGGGCCGGTCGAGACGCTGCACCAGCCAGGAGGCCAGCAGTTCCCAGACACCCAGGTGGGGGGTGATGACGATCAGCCCCTTGCCCCGGGCCAGAACCCGCTCCACCGGTTCCAGGGAGTCGGCATCCACCAGGGACAGCAGTTTGGCCGTGGACATTTTCGGAATCCTCAGGGATTCCATCAGCGAGCGCCCGGCGTGGCGGTAGGAGCTTCTGACCAGCGCCTTCATCTCTTTGGATGAGAGCGAGGGACCGAAGGCCCGGGCCACGTCGTCGAGGGACCGTTCCAGCGAGAGGTCGATGAAAGTGCGTCGTTCCTTCCGCGGCTTTTTCCCGGAACGGTTCATCGCCGCCAGCCGGTACATCAGTCCCCCCAGCAGTTCACCGCCGGACAGGGCCAGGGAACGGGGGACCCACGGCGAACTGTGGATCAGGCCGGCCAGGAGAGAGGCTGCGGCTGCACTGTAGACATTTCGTAGGCGCATGGTGAACCGTAAGAATAGTCCAGATTCCGTCCCAAAGGAAAGAGGCACTCTGGAGGGGCCCCGGAGAATGTGTGATAATAGCGCCTCACACTGGGGCCCGGTACTGCCGGGAAATATGGGACTTGAATGGGCGGGAGCCCGGGAGGAACGAGTGGGCACACACTGGGCGGACGAGGCAGCCGGCAGGCTGGCGGAGCGGGGGGGCGAGGTGGTGATCAGCACCGGGATCTCGCCCTCGGGACCGATCCACATCGGTAACATGCGGGAAGTGGTCACCGCCGACGCGGTGCGCCGTGCCCTCGGGGACCAGGGGATCGAATCGCGCCTGATCTATATCGCCGATGACTTCGACAACCTCCGCAAGGTCTATCCCTTCCTCGATCCCGAGGTCTACAAGGAGCAGGTGGGACGACCGCTCTCCCGTATCCCCGGACCGGCCGGCGATGGCCGCACCTACGCCGACCATTTTCTCGGGCCGTTTCTCGACTCGCTCCAGCAGCTGGGCATCGATGCCGAACTGGTGCGGCTGCACCAGCTCTACGAATCGGGCAAAATGACCCCGGCGATCAAGCTGGCCCTGGAGAATCGCGACCGGATTGCCGGGATCATCGACGGGATGACCGGCCGGGAAACCCCGGACCACTGGAGCCCCTTCACCCCCATCTGCAACAGCTG
>RCNC010000848.1_pt1 | contig 20103 bp, 16 predicted proteins | sample 2041301 | NCBI WGS metagenome assembly RCNC01 (sample SAMN09708231, study PRJNA481090) | Marine sediment metagenome, whole genome shotgun sequencing project. | biome: marine sediment; feature: ocean; material: sediment; isolation source: Sewage treatment plant 13A marine sediment (STP13A) ...
TCCCCCCACTGGTAGGACAATATGTCCTTATTATAAAAGATTCATCTGTGGTCTCTGCGATCGGAGTGGTTGATGTTACCAGAGTCGGCTGGCTGACTGTGCAGCGCATTCCTGAAGGATTGATGGTGTTCGGTCTTGTCGGCCTTTTATACTTTGCGATCTGTTATCCGTTAATCAATTTGTCAAATTACCTGGAAAGGCGGATGAGTGCGCAAAATACAAATCTTTAAAAAGAAATTGAAAAGCATATTAAATAAGATATTTCTTAAAGTAGGGGAATGAGTCCATGATAGCTTTTAAAAACGTAAACAAATGGTTTGACAAGCTTCATGTCTTAAATGACATCAACTTAGAAGTTACCAAGGGAGAGGTGGTTGTGGTTTGCGGGCCCAGTGGATCAGGAAAAAGCACACTGATTCGTTGTATAAATCGACTGGAGCCTATCCAGCAAGGGGAGCTCGTCGTTGATAACATGAATGTCCATGACAAAAAGATCAATATGACCACAATTCGAGCAGAGATTGGATTTATCTTTCAATCCTTCAATTTATATCCCCACATGACAGCCTTGGAAAATGTTACAATAGCACCTAAGAAAGTCAGAAAAACACCGAAAAAAGAAGCTGAAGAGCTAGGCAGGGAAACATTAACACGTGTGGGATTAGGCGATAGAGTCGATAATTATCCAGCACAACTATCCGGTGGGCAACAGCAGCGAGTGGCTATCGCCAGGGGACTATGCATGCGACCCAAAATCATGCTATTTGATGAACCCACTTCGGCTCTTGATCCGGAGATGATTAATGAAGTTCTTGATGTCATGCGAGTTTTGGCTAAAGAAGGCATGACCATGATGGTCGTTACCCACGAAATGGGTTTTGCCCGAGAGGTGGCTAGCCGCGTCGTCTTTATGGATGAAGGACAAATCATCGAAGTCGCGCCACCGGACGACTTTTTCAATAATCCACAAACAGAACGAGGCAAACTCTTTTTGAGCTCAATTCTAAAACATTGATTACGTCTTTATTTTTTGGTTTCTCTGATAGATGCAACCCTTAATTTAAGACACATTTGCTCAGGTCTTTCATGAAAGTTGTTTTGATAAATTACCTGCCACTATCAAAATTTGATCGTGACACAGGCCTATCAAACGGAAGCACCATGGCTGACGTGCAGGAAAAAGTAAATCTAGTCTTATATCCAAAGACTAGCCATAATTTGAATTTGATAGAAATTTGTGAGACCCTATCTTAAAATATCTTTCTATCTATCACCTAACTTACCTAAAAATATGGAGAGGATAACAAGATGAACATTGCTGTGTTGGGCTCGGGGAATGGGGGCTGCGCCATTGCATTCGACTGCGCCGCTCACGGACATAAGGTCAGTCTCTTTGATTTTGAACAATTTCCGGAGAGTATAAAGGCTGTCCAAGTCAATGGAGGGATCTACTGTGAGGGTGCCCTGGAAGGATTTCAGCAGGTGGCCTATGCTGGGCATGAGATTGAAAAAGCTTTGGACGGGGCTGATATCATCTATGCTGTTGGCCCGGCATACAGCACCAAACCCTTTGCCGAAGTATGTCGGCCATACCTCAAGCATGGACAGGTCGTGATCGTCTGCCCGAGTTCGTGCGGGGGCAGTCTCGAGTTTAAAAACGGCGCTGGGTTGGAACTAAGGGATGAAGAGATCATTGTAGCGGAAACTTCGACCCTACCGTATGCTGTTAGATTGATTGAACCTGGTAAACTCAGGATTTTTAACAAGCTCAAATCAGGGTTATTTCTGGCTGCGGTTCCTGCGCACAACACAAATTATGTGCTGGAGCAGGTACGAGATGTCTATCCAGCAATGATCGCGGCAAAGAACATCCTCCAGACCAGCTTGCAGAATGGTAATCCGGTCATCCATCCCGCGGTTACACTCATGAATGTTGCGTTAATCGAACGTGCCAACTGCGATTTCGATTTTTATCAGGAGGGTGTTACTCCTGCGGTTGGTAGGTTGATGGAAGGGGTTGATAGAGAGCGAATCGCCATTGGAAACAAATTGGGCGTGAACGTCGTTCCAGACCCTGAATTAGGCGTTACCCAGGGTTATATGACAGAAGCCACCTATGACACCGGATTTAACACCGCGCCGGGATTTCAAGGGGTCAAAGCTCAAACTGATCTGGATTACCGGTATTTCAATGAAGATGTGGGTTATGGTCTCGTGTTTTTTCAAAAACTTGCAGAGCAGGTCGGAATGGAAACACCGGTTATATCTGCCGTGATCACAATAGTTTCTCTATTGATGAAACGAGATTATTTGGGTGAAGGCAGGCGCACCATGGAAACATTAGGTCTTTCAAATTTCAATGCAGAAGAATTAGAGAAACTTTTGGCCTAAGGAGATATGAATTCAACTCAAAAAATTAAATCTGATAGTGGGACGACTGGAGTTTAGACTTTTCGTTGGTTCCTGTAATAGAGGAATCTGTATTTAAATGATATTTCAGCTGAAGGAGTTTTGAGCCATGGATCGGAGAATTGTTCTGCTGGGTTATGGAATGCAGGGCAAAGCATGCGTCTATGATCTTATAAAGTATGGAGAATTTGACGAATTAAGTATAGTCGACTGCTACGAAAACTTTCTCGATGATATAGAATCATTAGAAGATCCAAGGGTAAAGGGCTGCCATATTGACGGTACAGACTTGGCCAAAATCCGCGACCTTCTCAAGCCCAATGAGCTTGTTATTGAGTTGTTTCCTCCCCATCTCACTCTTACGATGGTTGAACTGGCTATTGATTGTAACTGTCATGCTATTACTTCAAGTTATATCAATAACCCAGCGTATGCTGCTCAGCCCGGATTTGCCGAAAGATTGGAGTTGCTTGATCAAAAAGCACGCCAAAAGGGCCTTGTTATTCTGGAGGAATTCGGCATGGACCCTGGTATCGACTTAGCCATGGGGAAAAGGGTAGTTGATTTGTTCGATGAGGTTCATGCGCTTCATTCCTACGGGGCAGGGTTTCCAGACTTGCAATCAGCAAAAAACCCTCTGAAATACAAATTCACCTGGTCGGTTATAGGAGTTATCCGCTCTCATCTACGACCAGCCAAGTATCTTGACAACAGTAAGGTTCGAGCTATTGAGGCTGACTCGATATTCACCTCTGAGAATATTCACTTCCTGGATATTCAAGGCTTAGGAGATACACTTGAGTGCTTTTACAACGGCAATTCGGCTCGATACCTTGATTACTTCGGAATACGAAAGACTATTAAAAGTATGGGGCGCTACATCTGTCGCTGGCCCGGGCACGGTGCATTTTGGGAAAAAATGGCCCGAAGCGGCTTTTTAAGTGACCAGCCGATCCAGGTAGGTGAACAGTTGGTAAAACCAGAGGAGTTTTGTGCCTCACTTTTGGGAAATCAAGAGCAGTTTTTTTACCAAAAAGATGAAAGAGATGTCGCTCTCCTCCGTATTGATGGAAGAGGGCTTATAGAGGGGCAGCCCAAACAGGTGTTGATGCAGTCCATCATTTACCAGGATCAACTCTTAGGATTCTCAGCTATGCAGCAAACTGTTGGATTTCCCATGGCCATTGGCAGCATGATGATACTAGGCGGAAAAATTGAAAAATCGGGCAGGGTAATGCCCATGGAAGTCCCTCTTGACCTTTACTTCAATGAACTAGGCGGGCGCGGTATCCATTTTGAAACGATCATAAGTGATTGGGATGGCAAACTAAATCCATGACCGCAGTTTTTTACTGATTGATCGTACATGCCCATCTCTTAAGGAGGCAAATAAATGCAGTCCCAAACGCCATTTCTGGGGGTTCTGTGCTGGGAAGAGGGTGGCAGCCCTAAAGGACTTGAACAACTTGAAAGTCTTACTGGAAACAGTATAAACCCTTTAACATACCCCTTCCCCGTTCTTTTTGAGAAAGTTGTAGGCGCTAATTACCAGTCAGTTCTGGTTTCTCCAGATGCCCGACTTGTTGGTCCCATGCTGGAAACTGCAGAATCGATGATAGATCGGGGTGTCAAAGCAATTATTACAAGTTGCGGCTTTAATGCTATTTTCCAAAAAGAGCTTGCTGATGCCCTCAAAGTTCCCGTTTATACTTCAGCCTTGCTACAGATACCGTTTATTCGCGCCTCCCTTGGGAGGCAAAAGCTGCTGGTCATTACCGCCTCAAAACAAGACCTCAAACCTGAACATTTCCACGCAGTAGGCGTAATTGATATGCATGGAATCGAAATATACGGTATGGAAGAGATGCCGGAGTGGAGCAAAATCAGTCGTTCTCCAAACAAGCCTCTTTCAATGGAAAAAGTGAAAAATGAAGTAGTTTCATTGGCAGCAGTTGCAAAACAAGAGCACCCTGATCTAGGAGCAATCCTGCTCGAGTGCACCGATTTACCTCCTTTTGCAGATGCTGTCCGAAAAGCTCTTAATCTGCAAGTTTATGACTTGTTGACAATGGTTTCATTGATTCACAAATCATTTTCCACATAATCTTTAAAGGGAGCTAAACCTGTTCTTTGAAAACTACTTTGTAAATATGGTTGCAGTCAAGGGGAAGGTTACCTTGTTTTCGAATACCTAACACTTTTTTCATTTTTATCTCTTCATGGTCGCAACATGTTTTCAAAATACATACCAGAACTACGAGCCATTTTTACCTATTTATTCTGCCAAATCAGAGACCTCCAAATACAACTTTTCGATTGCGAATTTATTTCCAAGAAATTTCCCAATCTTTTTCTTCTTCTGTAAATCTGATTTTGTAGTTTTCCAATTCTTTCATTATTGGTTCGTAAATCTCCTTAACGGTTGGAATATGCACACCAGTAAGATCCGTAATTCCACCTGTTAACAACATTTTTGCAGCAATGGCTACCGGCAGGCCGACCGAAATAGACATGGCTGTATGAACATTGTCTTCACCATAAACAACCATCGAAGAGTATATTTTTTTGATCTCATCGTTCAATTCATACACAAATTGATGTTGCATCACTATCATATCGATATCGTCAGTATCCAAAGACCACTTTGATTCCAGTAGTTGCTGCAAGATTTCTGCAGGAGTTGCTTGTTCAAGACCAATTACATCATCATTAAAAATACCTAACCAGCGCAGCTTATACATCATAGCGCTATCTTCATCTACTTTCAGGTAATCAGCAACTTTATGTTCCACAGGTTTTTCTACATCATAAGGCAGGTAAGAATTAATAAACTGACGGTATGTTGCATCTATAGAATTGCTAAAAATATAATCATCACTTGTCATTCCAAGTTGAACAAAGGCATTCCATGCTTTGCAATACCCAGGACGACGAATGGTTCCACGGAATATAGTTTTAACATCGTCTAGGCCATATATAGTTTTATAGCACAAAGAGTCACGATTAGGATAAGCCTCAAATTCACCTAAATCTAATACGTTAATTCTCTCATAACGCTCAAAAAGCTTATTATATGGAATATATTTGTACATCCCGTTGTGTAAAAACTGTGAGTTACCTTGTCCGGCTAAAACTACATTTTTGGGATTCCAGGTGAATTTGTAGTTCCATGGATTATTATCGTACTTGGGAGCTACAAGCCCACCTGTGTTCGATTCAAATTCAAGAATCTTTCCACCTTTTTCTTTTATTCTGTCTATAACCTGCATAGCAGACATATGATCTATTCCTGGGTCAACACCAACCTCATTAAGCATAACAATGCCTTTTTCTTTGGCTTTTTGATCCATGGCTCTTACCTCTTCCGAAACATAAGAAGCGGTGACCATATTTACAGCATGTTCTAAGCAACCTTTAGCAACGATATGATGCAAACTGGCTGGAAGCATAGAAATAACTATGTCGGCATTTTTTACTTCCAGGTCTACTTGTTTTTGATTCCTGACATCAAAAACAAAAGCTTCACCGTTTTTGTGTCCTGCAAGCTTTTTCTCACATAATGCAAGAGAAATATCACCTAACTTAATACCCCAATCGTACTCTTCTGAATGATCGATCATGTATTTTATCAGACTTGAAGTCGATAATCCTGCACCTAATATTAGCACTTTTTTCATGATACTCTTTCCTTATAGAAAAGTGAGGCCACCGGTGAAACCACAGGTTTCAAAAACACCAGACCAACATCGGTAAAGCTGTTTTTGTGATCAATAAATAAAGGTCCACTGCCGTTTCTCCTGTAACCCCAAGTTCACCTCGCGGTCTAGGTTGACTCATCCGCCGGACACAGGTGTAAGAAGTGTAACTGTATCACCATCTTTTAGTAATGAAGTCTCTTCACACCGTCTGCCGTTGATCAAGGTAAAACGTGGAACTTCATCGGGAACACTCAATGCAGCGAGCAAATCCGCGGCGGTCGCCCCTTGAGATAGGTCCAGGTTAAAAACATTGTCGTCCTCCCGGGAGTAGCTCTTCAAATCACCATAGAGTTTGACATTGACTAGAATCCGACCTGTTTCCTCAATAAGCCCAAGGCTCACCAATTTTTCCGTTGTCGGGATGCCGTCTGGCGTCCAGTCCCTCACCTGGTAATACTCATCAAGCATCTCCTCCAGGTGACATACGTGGCCCTCTGCAGGTCCAGCTGGCAGTGGCTCTTCGGTGAGGCGTCTGGGAAGACTATCATCCTTTCGGGAGAATCCGGCTTTTACAAGATACATTCTTTCAGCATTGATAATCCGCTGACCTGCCTCTGAGAGTTCCTGGAGGGTGTAGTCTGCTCCCGTGACGGCGTTCATATACTCAAGTACTCCTGTGGGGGCAATATCCAGGTCCTTCTCCACAAGATTACGGACCGTGAAAAATATGCACAGACCTGCTGAATCGATGATGGCAGAATGATCCTGAAACGCCTGGGTGGGACGCGCCTTGCCTTTCCACTCCAGGGGATCTAAGGGTTTGGGAATCCCAAACAGCTCGAAATATGCAGGATCGCCTCGCATGTGGGAGCCACCGATAGGACTGGTGGCATAAGCCAGGCCCATCGCCTGGGCGCCCCGGGGCTCGTAGCCCGGAAATTCCTGCTTCTTGGAAACCATGGCAAGCTCTGGGTGACCACAACTCTTAGCTAAGCGATAGCTGCCCTCTGCCAATATGTCACCAAACCCCTCACGGTATCCAGTCAAGCGGGTCAACTCAACCAAGGCATCGGCATCTCCCCATTGGAGGGAGCGGCCAACTTTCTCCTCAGCGAGGTATCCTCGTTCCACCAGCTCCATGGCGCAGGCGACAGTAGCTCCCATGGTGATGGTGTCCATCCCTAACTCGTTGCAAAGGTAGTTCGCCTTCACCACTGCTGCCAGGTTGTTGATCATGCAACTGGAGCCCATGGCGTAGATGGTTTCATATTCAGGCCCTTCTCCTTCTCCGATATATTCCGGACCCTCCAACTTAGTCTTCCGCCCGCACCCTATTGGGCAACCGAAACATGCGGAGTTTGTCACCAGATATTTTTTTGTCAGTTCACGGCCATCGATACTCTCCCAACCATCGAACATCCCTTGCTGCCAGTTCTTGGTGGGGAGTACTCCTAAATTCTGGGTAGCCATCACCACACCGGCAGTGCCATTGATCCTGAGGCCGATAGGCGTCTTCTTTGCCTCCTCGTTGAACCGTCCTAATATCTGGCGGTTAAACGCTTTGAAACGCTCTTCATCCGCTATGGGGACCTTCCCTTCACCCCGAACAACTACCGCCTTTAGGTTTTTTGATCCCATGACGGCACCGACGCCTGATCGTCCTGCCGCACGGTCCTTGTCGTTCATTATGGAGGCGAACAAGACTTTCTTCTCACCGGCAGGACCAATGCACGCCACTTTCGCCTTCGCTTCGGTTTCCACTAACAGGCAGTCAGTAGTTTCGTGAGTGGTCATACCCCACAGGTGGGCGGCACTTCGCAACTCGGCTTTACCCCGATCGATCCACAAATAAAGAGGAGTTTTGGCACATCCTTCTATAACTACTGCATCAAATCCACTACGCTTCAGTTCGGTGGGAAACTTGCCACCCGAATTCGAACAGGTGACCCCTCCGGTCAGTGGTGATTTAGTCATTACCATATAGCGTGCACCGGTCGGTGCTCCAGTGCCTGTCAGTGGCCCAGTAGCCATAACCAGGAGATTCTTGGGAGACAGGGGATCACATTTCGGATCCAACTCCCTGTTTAAAAACCAGGTTCCCAGTCCCCTGCCACCGATATAATCCTTCGCGACTTTCGGGTCCAGGTCCTCCACCCGGAGCGCCCTCTTTGTGAGGTTGACCCTGAGAATTTTCCCTCTCCATCCAAACATATTATCTCCAAAATGGTAACTATTCAGCAGCACCCCATCTGCACACGATCAGCCTGAATAACATAGGCAAACTATAGTTTTCCAGGCTGCTTGCGCACATTTGGAGCACTGCTGAACAGTTACAGTCAGTGGTTTTTCAGGTTCTGCGCCCCTACCTGAATAGTTACCCTAAAATGAATAAAAAGAATTTTTCAATTTCGTATGAACTCTTTCCCTTCCCGGCTTATTTCCCGTTTACCGGGGTTAGTTATCTATAACGATCAATTGCCCTAAAACCAGCCTTATGGTCCAGATTGAATTGTTTGAGGCGTTTCTCCAGTTCTGGAAACTGATCTTTGCCGGTTAAAGAAACACAAGCCCTGAGGCCTTCATGGCGATCACTGCCGGTTGTAGTAAGGGAGATGGAGCTAATCCCATAGTAGATCAATTCCTCCACTAGCTCTACCCCGCTAAAACCAGGGTAGGATATAGTAAAATAGAAACCATCGGCAATTGGCTGATCTTCGTCTTTGTCATAAACAATTTCAAAACCATTGTCAGTGAAAATATGTTTCATCGCCTTGGCGCGCTCGCCATATTCCTTCAAAGGTTCAACGTAGTTATAGTCCCCATCGTTTGATGCTTTTAAGATCGCTGTCAACCCATACTGGGCGCTATGGCTGACCCCGGAGCTGACTGCATACATTGCACCAAAAATAAAGGCATAACCAAACTGGGGGCTTGAAAAGAATCGAGTAAGACCTTGATATTCATTTAAAAACAGCTTGTCTGATATAGCCGTCATACCAATCCGCTGACCGGCCAGAGAGAATGATTTAGAGCTTGAAATCAATAGTATGTAGTTGTCTGTATAGTTGGCCACACTCGGGATATATGGGGCACGGCCCGGCTGGGAGTAATCATGCCTGAAATCCATTCCAAAATATGCCAGATCCTCAAGGGCGATGACATCGTATCTGGTGCAGAGCTCACCGATAATTTGCAGCTCTGCTTCGGTAAAACATATCCAGGAAGGATTATTGGGATTCGAATACATTAGTGCCCCAATATCCCCTTTGCTTAAATATGATTCCAGTTTTTCTTTGAGCTTGTCCCCCCGGTAGTTATAAACATCAAAGCTTTCACTCTTGATACCGATAACACTTGTCTGGATTTTATTGACTGGAAAGCCGGGATCAATAAATAGCACTTTATGCTGTTTACTATTGCGTCTTGATGCAACCATGAGTGACATGAAACAGCCCTGCATAGACCCGACGGTTGGTAAACAGTGGGCTGGATCAACTTCAATATTAATAAAATTCTTTATAAAACGGGAGATTTCATCTTTGAGTTGGGGGATGCCATCAAACGGCGGATAGATAGATCCGACATTATTATTTAATGCTTCAATTTCAGCATCGATGGCGATCTGTGGAGGAGCAAGTCCAGGGATGCCCATCTCCATACGGATAAAGCGTTGTCCCGAGTCTTTTTCAATATTGAGTACGAGGCGGTTACATTCTCGTATGGATGCGAGCCCAACACTCTTCAGACCACTTTTGATGATGTTTTGTTTTACTGTCTTTGCATCTACAGGTGTTATAACCATTGGAAACCCTAAAGATTAAATTTGGTTGAGCTGACATGTTTGCAGGATGGACACCAACTAGCGATAGGCCGGAATCCCCGTCACTTCATGTCCGACGATGAGGGTGTGCATGTCATGGGTACCCTCGTAGGTGTAAACCGATTCCAGATTGTTGGCATGTCTCATTATCGGATATTCACCCATGATACCGTTAGCACCGAGCATGGTGCGGGCAGTACGACAGATATCAAGTGCCACCTTCACATTATTCATTTTTGCCATTGACACCTGGGCAGGACTATATTTCCCTTTGTCCTTCATTCTCCCGAGGTGCAGGGCGAGCAGCTGGCCCTTAGTGAGTTCTGTTACCATCTCTGCAAGTTTCTTCTGCTGCAGCTGGAAACCGGCTATTGGTTTATCAAACTGGATTCTGCTTAAAGAGTATTCCAATGCCGTCTGGTAACAGTTATCAGCAGCTCCCAGAGCACCCCAGGCAATACCGTAACGTGCCTGGGTCAAACATCCGAGCGGCCCTTTTATCCCTGTAATATTGGGCAGCAAACTCTTCTCCTCGTCAACCACAACATCCTCAAGTATGAGCTCCGAAGTGATCGAGGCTCGCAAACTCCACTTGCCTTTCATCTGTGGGGTTGTAAAACCGGGTGTGCCTTTCTCCACCAGAAAACCGCGAATACCGTCCTCTGTTTTGGCCCAGACGATGGCGACATCGGCAACTGTTCCATTGGTGATCCACATCTTGGCGCCATTCAGTCGCCATTTTCCACCAGGTTCACGCACTGCTTTGGTCCTCATGCCACTCGGGTTTGAGCCAAAATCTGGCTCTGTCAGGCCGAAACAGCCTATTGCCTCTCCTGCTGCCATCTTTGGCAGCCAATGCTTTTTCTGGGCCTCGCTGCCATAGGCAAAAATTGGATACATCACCAGCGATCCCTGCACCGAGGCCATGCTGCGCAATCCTGAATCTCCTCGTTCTAATTCATACATGAGAAGGCCATAGGCGACATTGGAAAGCCCTGCACAACCATACTCCTCAGGCAGGGTAGGGCCAAAAAAACCCATTTCACCCATCATAGGTATCAAGTGGCGGGGAAAAGTCTCTTCCTGAGCATGTTTGTCAATAATCTGCATTACCTGTTCATTGACAAATATGCGTGCGGTTTCGCGCACTAGTTTTTCCTCGTCATCCAACAGATCCATAAAATTCATATAATCAGTTAACTCAGTGGTTGTTTGCATGACAGTGCTCCTTTTCGTCAATATTATAGCAATAATAATTCAGCTGATCTTTCTTTAGTGTAAATGCTCTGCTTTGATAAAAGCTTCTAAGAGTTGAAGATTTTACCAACTATATCCATGGCGGTCAGGTAATTTTTTTCTGAAAAACGAAGTTTTAAGGCTATTTGCAACATCTCAATGTTCAAGGCCTTTTCGTTTTTTGCCATCAGTGCAAGAGACGCTAGCGCCCAATCCTGTCTTTTTATTTTTAGTTCTTTAAAATCTATTTCAACGATATCAGCGTTTGTTTCAGGGATACAAACAGACTTTTCTTTAAACAGGAAAGTGCTCTCCAGGAGAACTGAAAAGAGTTTTTTACGCTGCTTGACCCCCTCATCACTGAGAGCCAGAAGAACCGTTGGGAGTTCAATACCGGCATACCCAATTTTCTCCGGCGAAATGAGAATTTCGCTTACAGACTGACCCCTGAGAACGGTGATATTGTAGTCGTTTTTCATCGACACATTCATCCCTGCTGAAAGGCCGGCATAGCAGACTATATCTCCTGCGGTAACTATTCGCATGCCGGCACTGCCGAGAATTGCCACCTCTTCAGGTTTATAATCGGGCAGATCTATTTTCTTTTCTATGATGACGGGAGCCGGGAAGGATTGTTCTTTTTCGGCCAGGGCTCTGTAGCGTGTTCCGTACTCGGGTCTTCGATTTTTCTCTACTATCCCATGTCGTGCCGGGAGGTCAGTTATCATCTCTTCGATCATCTTGGGGGTGAGCTTGTTCCTTTTAGTGTAGCGCCCAGTGCACATGCCCAGGGTTTCGATAACTGAAAAACCTTTATGCTGAATGGCACCAACTATTTTTTCGGGCAGGTCTCGATCAAGCCCTGAACATCTGGCAACATAGGTAGCACCAGCACTTTCTGCAATTCCACAGATATCAATCGGAATTTCGGCCTGATTCAAGAACTCGGATCCAACAACAGCATCCGTTGGCGTTGTGGCAGAGTATTGCCCGCCGGTCATGCCGAAGTTAAAGTTATTTAAGATAATCAGTGTGATGTCGAGATTTCTTCGACATGCAGCCAATACGTGTGCCCCGCCAATACCCAGTCCTCCATCACCCATTGTGACAATTACATTCAGATCCGGATCAGCAAGTTTAAGACCTGTGGCATAGGTCAGGGCACGTCCATGAATGCCATGCAACGCATGCACATTGAAAAAAGTATCAAATAGTCCGGAGCAGCCGATGTCTGTCACCATGACTGTTTTATCCGCTGCCAGGTTCAAGCTGACCATAGCTTTATCAAGCTTGGCAGTGATATTCTCATGGGTGCAGCCAGGGCAATAAACAGGGGGACGACTTGTGTTTAAAAAACTATGCATTGGCAATGACCTCCGCTATCTTTCCTGGGGTGATTAAGACACCATTCATCTGCCCGTAAAAACAGACCTTTCTGTCACACAGTACCCGGCGTATCTCTTGAACGTAAAGCCCCAGATTCATTTCAAAAACAATAATACGCTTAAAATGCTGTGCTTTATCGATTATCAATTCTTCCGGGACCGGCCATAGGGTTTTAAGGGTTAAGATGGAAACAGGCTTGCCTTTACTCTTAAGAATTTTTACAGCATGTTCCACAGCTCGGCTTGTGACTCCGTAACTGATGACCAGTGTGTCAGATCCCTGCTGTATGTCTTCCTCATATAAGGTGATTTTATGACGGGAATGAAGAATTTTCTCACGCAGTCGTTCCTGAGTTTGTGCGATCACCTCCGGGTCATTCGTTATAAAGCCATCGGGCCCATGAGTTGATGATGTCGTTCTAACGAGGGTTTTGCCGCCGATGGGAAGAAATGGCGGGGATTCAGCTGGCTGTGCTGCAAAAGGCAGGAAGGTATCACCTGTATAATAGTTTCTTTCGACAATTGGGGGAAGAGTGACAGATTCAAGATCAAAGCTCTCTTTGGTCATGCCGATTTCTTTATTAGAGGCAATAAAAACAGGGCACCTGAATTCTTCTGCATAATTGAAGGCATGAACGGCAAGGACGTAACAGTCAAGTGCGTCTTTGGGAGCCAGCACAATAACCGGTACACCACCTGTGCTGCCCCAACGTAAAAACTGAATATCACTGTCAGCTCCTCGAGTCGCAGATCCTGTTGAAGGGCCTAAACGTTGAACATCGGCAATCACCAGCGGGATTTCACTGCCAATGGCAAACGAAATCTGTTCACTGTAAAGACTGATACCTGGGCCTGATGTTGCGGTGAGCGCCTTTAGGCCTGCCATTGCTGCACCAATACAATATCCCATGGATGCAATTTCGTCTTCTCCCTGCAGGCAGATACCACCTCTTGCCGGTAACATTTTCAACATATTGTTAAAAATCGTTGTTGCTGGAGTAATGGGGTAACCTGCAAAGAAATTACAACCGGCTGCTATTGCTCCCCTGGCAAGAGCCTCATTCCCTTCCATAAATGATAAAGCCATATTATCTCCTGGGATTGTTTATATCTTTCATAATCTAATTATAAATATAATCATATATCTAATCAGATTGTTTTGGTTAATAACTGTTTAAATTCTCTATGTCAATAATAAATATATAAATTCCAGGATGTTTAGTGCTGTTTTAGTGATGTTTTACTATCCGAATTTTCTCGTTGATTTTGTCGAAATGATGGTATATATGTTTTGATTATGACTCAAAAAGTGAAAAAAAAGAAGAAGACCGCAGATGATTTTACCAGGGAAGCCTACATGGGCATTCGCCGTATGTTTTTTGTCAATGAGATCAGGCCGGACCAAAAAATCTCATACGGGGATCTGGCAAAAAAGCTTGGAATGAGCACAACGCCTGTTATACAAGCCTTGAAAAGACTTGAAGACCAGGGTCTTGTTCGACACGAACCAAATCGAGGATATTATACCGAGAGTATAAGCCTAAAAGAAATTATAGAGATTTATGACTTCAGGGAATTAATCGAAACGTCCCTTCTTCCCAAAACCATAGCGGGAATGAATAAAAAAAAGCTGAAAATCCTGAAAAAAGCTTTAGACAACCATCTTGACGCTGTGAGAGATATCTACTTAAAAGAACGGCTTTTAAAAGATATGGAATTTCATCTTATATTAGCAGGTCTCTCACAATGTACGATACAAATCAATACACTAAAATCGCTTTTTGACCTCTTATATCTTAAATACCGGGGTAACATCCTTTTTGTAACTCCCATGGATACGGTCGACTCGGAACACATTAAACTCTATGAGTATATTGCCGTTTCCAACCTTGATGGCGCAACAAGAATATTAAGACAACATATTTCAAACGTCAAAAATCATGCCATCACCAGTATCGAAAGAATTAACAAGGAAAACAGCTGGAAAACCAGTTAGCCCGCATTTCACACCACTTGAAGTCTACACTTATCGGAGGTTGCCGTGTATGCGAGTCGCGAAAAGGCTGCCACCGTTAGCTCTGCTGACTGATCAGATATAATGTCAACGGATGGGTGACGTATTTTTTTTGTTAAAATAACTCCTCAAATTTATCAGCAACAGGAAAGAGTCCAAAAAGGCCTCCGGTGTGGACAAAGACGATCCGTTTGCCGAAAACGGACCGGTTTTTTCTGATTTCGCTCGCCATGCCATAAAATGCCTTGCCAGTGTAGACGGGATCCAGGACAACGCCTTCGAGCTGTGCGAGATCGTAAATCGCCTGCAACTCTTCCTGCCTGGAACGTGCGTAACCTCTTCCGACATAGCCGTCGACTATATCGATATCAGTGCTGTTTATGGCAATATCCACGGAGTAATCATTTATAAATCCCTGACAAATACGGCCGATCTCAGAAACAAAATAGTCCTCGTCGTCACACACATTGACCCCGGTCACCCTCAGATCAAGGCCGAGCAGCCGGGCGCCGAGAAGCAGTCCGGCGGTCGTTCCCCCTGAGCCGGTAGCAGAGAGGACCGTAGTCTCACCAAAGTTTTCTGCCCCCAATGCGGTCAGGTCGTTTGCAATCTCTTCCATCCCTTTGACATAACCCCAAGCACCCAACTGATTGGACCCTCCTTCAGGAATTATATAGGCGACCTTACCTCGTCCACTCAGTCTCTCCTGTTCCATTTCAAACCTGTTATGGCGCTCTTTGTATTCGGCTGGAGTGATCCAGACAAGCTCTGCGCCAGCCAGCCTGTTAAGCAGGATGTTACCATGGCTGGGTGGAGGATTAATCGGATCTTCAGTTCGTAACAGGAGAGTGCTACTCAATCCAGCTCTCACTGCTGCCAAGGCTGTCGCCCGACAATGGTTAGACTGGGCTCCACCGCAGGTAATTACCGTGTCTGCCCCTTTGGCTCTCGCATCCGCCAGCAGAAACTCTAGCTTTCTGATTTTGTTGCCAGAGAGTTCACAACCGGTCAGGTCATCTCTTTTAAAGAAAATCTCTACCCCGAGCTTTGTGCTCAATCGTTCCATTTTTTGAAGTGGTGTTCCCTTTCGGGCAATTTCGAGATGGGCTGGATAGTTCAATTTAGTGGACATGATTCATAGCTCCTTTACCATCACTTATCTTTTAATTATTCGGTAAAAATTTAAATATGAAAACTTATTCCATTAGCATTCGGACTGGCCAAATATGGCCAGCACGATTTTTAACATTCTCGTAACAAGTGGTACCGGATTCGAAGTATACAATCCATGCCATTTCAGGATGATAATCAATCGTTGTTGTGGACCAATGGTAACCCGAAGGGACATTTGAAAACATATGACCGTTTGGTAACGCAGGGTCTCTTCTTTTAAAATCGATCAATGTACACAGTTCTACCATTGTCGGTAACCGCCAATCACCGGCAGAAGAGCCATCAGAAAGAATAAGATCGGGATCCGGCCCACAGGATCCCTCTTCAAGGCTTTTCACCACCAATATGGCTCTTTGCCAATCCAGCATCCCAAAACAGTTTGTATTTTTAAGCCAAACGAGCCTGGTAAGATTGTCAGTCACCGTGCCGTCTTTGTTATCAGTAAAACGGGGATCAGGATTGGACTTATTTAACAATAGTTCTGCATAAGGCCGCTTGAAATCACATGGTATATTTTTTCCTCTCCAGTCATAGCAATCCGAGTCAAAAGGGTTAACAATATCTTGCACTGCATCATCATTTTTTGACACTGATTTCGGATTATCTTCGCTAGCATAAGACGGCTGTAGAGGCAGGCAATAAAAAACAAAGAGCAATAGTGTCAGAATGGATACAACGTTATTAATTGATATTGAACTATTCTTATTTTGAGAGAACCTATTTGGTAAGATGCCCATAATAATGATCCTTATATTTGAGCCCGCAATACCTTAAAAACAAAGAGATAGAACAGGTGATTATACAGGTCTGTATGACTCAAGATCCCTTGATCAGTGGACACCGTTTTACGTTCTCAACATCTTTTTCTAACTGTATAAGGCTCAATTTTGCAGATAAAACAGAAACGGTAAAACGCCATCTGCACTTATTTCGTGTTAGTGATACAAAGATGCAGGCCCTTTTTTGACCCAGCTTTAATCATTTTTGTATTGTCTGGAAAAACTACTTTTTGCGTCTGATTTTTTATCCAATGAGTTCGGCTAGACCAGTTCATAAGATGAGCAAGGTTGTTGGCTCAGTGAGCTTATTCTTCCAGTGAAAGGTCGTGAAGTATATAGAGAGCCTCAGCAACTCCAATTCGAATATCACCATTTACCTCATTGGCTTTAATCAGGTTTGGAGGAGTAAGCCCGGTAACTACCTGTAAGCTAACAATTACATCAGCCAAGTTTAGAATATTATTACCGTCGACGTCTCCTTTGTAGTTCTCCTTCCCCCAAGGTCTTCCATCACGCAGGTAATTTCCACGAGCTGTGGGCCAGAGCAATAAATTATCTGATGAGCCAGGAACAGAATATATAAAGCAATTGCCTCCAAATGTCTGGACAATTATTTCCAAATTACCATCACCATTGAGATCCATTACTGTTGGAGCCGCAGGAGCGCCTTTACCGTTTCCGTTAGTACCTTGCCTAGGCAGCTCAATGTCATAAAGAGTGTTACCGCTATTGTCCAGAATCATCAGAAACCCATGTGGCTGGTTTGGGGTAATATTGTCAGGATCGCCATAGGTCGTCAGAATAATTTCAGCAATACTATCGTTATTGAGATCTGCAACAATAATTTCTGACCCATACATGAGTGCCTTGCTATGGCGAATATCCTTTTTCCACAGAACATCAGCATCCGATGAAGTACAGTAAACATAACCATCATGAGCACTATACAAAATCTCTGGTCTGTTATTACCTGATATATTGACAATTGTAGGAGCTGGGGGATTGCTGGGAGGATACCAACTGTGGTTCTCTCGACTGAGTGGGTATCCAGAGGAAGGAAGAGTCGTATCCCAGTTACTCAGACGTCTACCACTGCGGGAACCATCACCGTAATTTCCCTCCAGTACCATTATCGAGTGATGCTTAGTAACATAGGGTACTTCTTCTTCTACATTGGCAACGCAGACAACCTCGTTTTTCCCGTCACCATCAATATCGGCAACTCCCGGTGGAGATTGCGTCCATTGCATCCATTTAGCATTATTGGGATGCGGCCATGTACCGGTATGCAAATTGTAATGATTTTCTTCAACTTCCGGATCAAACCATCTGATGAACTGACCCCAATTGAGCCGGTTGTCAGAATAGGCGGTTGAACGATTAGTGAAATAGTTTGAGGCAAGTATAGAAACGCCATCGTGGTTAAATGCGTTAATCTGATGGTTATCATAGGTAACTATAATTTCTAATTCATTGTCATCATCAATATTTCCTAACCCGACATTAAGGCCAAAACAGCCGTAACCGTGGTTTCCTGGGCCATTTATGTCGGCATCATTTCCAGGTCCGGAAGCGGTATTGTAGCGAGGCCAGGCGGTGTACTCGGTTAGCCCGCCTGGCTGATAGGGCGAGCCATTGTGGGCAAAGACAAAAACCTGAGCCCCGCCATTGGTTTGGGTCGTTGTTGCAACAATCTCTATCGTGCCGTCACCATCAAGATCTCCTGCAGCTAATCCTCGTACTTCAGGGCATTGGCCAGCATCACAACCACTGGCGGGCCATCCGTTCTTGATGCTAAGGGTATTGTTGCGCCATTCATAGGCGGCAATTGAACCTTCAGTTGAGCCGACCACTATTTCATATATTCCATCACCCTCCAGATCTGCACATACTGCTGGAGCGTAGATTCTGCTCTTGTGAGGATAAGCTGAACCATGGGGAGCTCTTGCTAGTTCGTTGAAATTCTTGTCCCAAACAATTATGTCATAAAAAGTCCCGATAAGTTTTGGCTCTCCTGTGCCCAAGTCATGAATTATCGGCGACCCAAACCATGACGTTCCAGTCCATCTGATCTCTTTAAGCAATACGGGTTCATACACAGCAGCAGCGTAAACCTGCTGATTGATGAAGCATATAAAAACGTTTAATATCAGTATTATAAGTAGGTTGTATCGCATTGGCACCTAATTGGAAAGAGATACATCGTTCATGGGTGAAATGAAAGATGGGCTGTTAATATTTAAACCCAGAGATACTACTTAAATCTTATTCAATACCAGGTTTGAAGTCAATTAGTGTTCTTGCCTCAAATTCGTGGATAACCAGCCTGTGAAGTTGCAGTTTCAGGTGGGCTGAAAATTCGCAGATAGGAAATTAGAGCTTCACAGGGAACACCTTCTGTTGGAGTAGAAGACCGCTTTGATTATCTTCGCAGTGGCAATGTTAAGCCCGTTGATCAGTCGCTGGGATTACCTGATCAGGAATAGTCTTGAATTGCAGTTATGCTTTAATTGTTAAGGGTGCCAAGGAATATCTTTCCCTCCTTTGGTTTAAAAAATTTTACCACATGTCTTGACATAAAGATTCTTCATGTCGATATATGTTGATGTGACGATTTCAATAAAACCCTGAAACACACTGTTTGGATAGTAACTATGGATAGAATTGACCACCTTTTGAAGCAATGGGAAAAAGAAAGGCCTGACCTTGATGCCACACCAGTTGGGATACTTGGAAGATTGATGATTCTTAATAGATTAGCAGAACGTGGAGTTGAAAAAGTTTTGCAACCTCACAACCTCACGATTCAGGAGTTCGATGTCCTTGCTATATTGAGACGTTGTGGACCTCCTTTCCGAAGATCTGTTGGTGTTCTATGTTCCTATTCACTGCTCTCTAGTGGGGCTATGACCAATCGGGTTGACCGTCTTGAGAAGAAGGGATTAATTCAGCGTGAGTCAAACCCTGAAGATAGGAGAGGAGTGCTTGTAGCCCTGACATCAGCTGGTCGTACTCTTATTGATAAGCTAGTTGTTGAGCGTCTTCAAGAAGCACACGAACGGGTATCAGTGTTGCCCTCGAAAGACCGAAGACAACTCGAGACCCTCCTCACCCAATTCTTGGCTGCTCTACAGGAGAAGGAGGATGTATGAGGGCAGGATCACAACCTATGCCCCAAGAAGAGTTATATGTGGATCATTAGTAAAAGCTCTTAGCGACCACAATCGTTATGGAAATTATAATGAAAAATAAAGTCATAGCCATATTCACCTTATTATTATTCACTCATATCGGGAGCGCTATCGCTGATGACACTACAACTCTTCAGGCCAAGATTGACAAACTTCAGGCTCAAGTAGATGCAAACAAGGCCGAGCGGGTAGTAACCGACAATCACTTAAAAATCTTCGATGAACTTGACTTGGTCGCATTTAACAAACGTGACATAACGCGTATCTAACAGGTTCACGCCGATGACGTGAAAGTTTATAATCCAGACGGCACTATCACCGAAGGAATGAATCCGCACCATGCAGGAGAACTGCAGTTTCTATTCGATACCTTTGACTTCGTGGTCACAGATCATATC
>RCNC010000849.1_pt1 | contig 20102 bp, 17 predicted proteins | sample 2041301 | NCBI WGS metagenome assembly RCNC01 (sample SAMN09708231, study PRJNA481090) | Marine sediment metagenome, whole genome shotgun sequencing project. | biome: marine sediment; feature: ocean; material: sediment; isolation source: Sewage treatment plant 13A marine sediment (STP13A) ...
TATCTTGAAAAAGCCGAAAAGGGCTTTGCTCATTTATTGGAAAATAATAAAAAGTATTGTGATGATAATCAAGAAAATATTATTGATGATTATACAGCTTTAATGGCAGCAACAGAACTTTACAATGCTACTCAAAATGAAAAATATCTTCATCATGCGCGTCTTAGAGCACAAAATCTGGCAGATAGAATTAGTGAAGATAAAAATTATAAAGGATGGTTCAGAGCAGATAAAAGTGGTATTCACCCATATTTTCATGCTGCCGAAGCAGGATATCCTTTACTGTCATTAAGCAGGTATCTGGATATAGAAAATGATAAAACAAAAAGAAATATTGCCATAGAAACAATTAGAAAATCAGTGGCGTTTGAACTTTACATTACCCAGGAAGTGAATAATCCATTCGGTTACCCTCGTCAGTATGTTAAAGCTATTGATGAAGAAAACAAAAGAAGCTCTTTCTTTATTCCTCACAATAACGAATCTGGATATTGGTATCAGGGTGAAAATGCCCGATTGGCATCTTTAGCAGCTGGTTTTAATTATACTAAAAAGTATATGCTTGATGAGCAACAAAAAGAAGTTAATAGTTTTGTGCAGAATCAAATTAATTGGATATTAGGTCTTAATCCTTATGATATGAGTATGCTTGATGGATTAGGTCGAAATAACCCTGAATACTTAGAACCACATAATTGGAACTATAAAGGTGGTATTGCCAATGGTATTACCGCAGGTGTAAAGGATGAGTCTGATATAGCCTTCTTACCAAGTCCGCAAGACCAAGATCCGGCCCAACGCTGGAGGTGGCCCGAACAGTGGATTCCTCACGTGGGATGGTTTATGTTGGCGGTGTCATCAAAATAAGTTTACTATTTAATTATTTTCAATGAAGACCCTTTGATAATGAATTTTGCAGGAATTATAATTGTATCATCCATTACTTTACTTTTTTTTATCTGTTCAAATAATTTTTTCGCAGCTTTTTCTCCAATTTCTGATCCCGAAAACTGAATTGTTGTCAAAGAGATATCGACATCTGGATTATTTTTATCATTACTAAAACCTACAAAAAGCAAATCATTGGGTATTTTCAAATTTTTCTTTTTTAACCAGGATAATATATGGTTGCTAGTATAGTTGTTAGGAGAAATTATTCCATCAGGAATTTTTGAATTTTCATATAACTCATCCAAATAATTATATATATTTTCTTTAACCAGATTGTCTTCAAAAATCATTTCTTCATTCAAAGTTAAATCAGATGCAGAAATTGCCGAGGAATAACCTTCGATAATATCTGCATCATAAGGATTCTTACGGTCATTAATCAAAACAGAAATACTTTTACAACCCATTGATATTAAATGATTAACCGCTAAATATGAGCCGTGAGATATATCCGGCGATATATTTACAGCTTTCAGGTTTTGATCTGTATTATTAATAAAAACTGTTGGTATATTATGTGAAATTAGTGCCGATAAATGATCTGATCCAGCGTCCTTATCAAATAGCCCAATTATAACTCCCTCAATATTTAGTTTAATGATTGATCTGGCGAAAGATTTTTCTAGTTCGATGGAGTTATTAGTATAAGCTACATAAAGGTTATAGTTATTACTTCTGGCAAAGTTTTGAACACTCTCAATAATGTCAATATAAAACGCATTATCAATCTCAGGAACCAAAAAACAAATTGTTTTTGAATTTTCCGGATTCATATATGCCGGAATATTAGGTTGGTATCCCAACTTCTTTGCTGCCGCCCAAACTTTCTCTTTCGTTGACTGACTTATTTTATGGTGATTGTTTAAAGCTCTTGATACAGTTGATGCTGAGATGTCTATCGAATCTGCAATGTCTTTGACAGTTATATTTGCTTTTTTCTTATTGTCTTTTTTCAAGTTGCGTATTTTTATTTAGTTCAAATAAGTTGACGAAATACTTCTAAAACTCATTAATCAATCATTTAATTTAATAAAAAAAATAATAACCAAAATATTACAAATTATCAAGACTATAGAAAGCTCCTTTATTCTCCTTTCTTTCCATAGATTGTTTCACCACAAGGTAAGCGATAGCATTTAGGTTTCTCAATTCGCAAATCTGTGGAGATAGCTTTGATTTCTCATAAGCCTTTTCGGTATCCTGAAAAAGATAGTCCAAATGATCAAGGGCTTTTTCAAGTCGCTCATTTGAACGAACAATGGCCACCAGATCGGTCATAATATTCTGAATAGTTTTTCGGTTGTGAGAGATCAAAACATTCTCTTTTGGAACCATAGTTCCTTCTTCATCCCACTCAGGAATCGAGAGGCTCTTATCAAATATCCGTTTGCTTCTATTTTCAATAATTTCATTCGCAATCTTATTTCCAAAAACCAAGGCCTCCAGCAAAGAATTCGATGCCAATCTGTTGGCGCCATGTAAACCTGTGCATGAGCATTCACCACAAGCAAATAAATTATTTATAGAACTATATCCTTTGCTATCCACATCTATCCCACCCATCAAATAATGTGCTGCCGGTACTACAGGAATCCATTGTGACTCCACGTCGATACCTAGACTTTTACAGCTTTCCAAAATATTCGGAAAATGCTTTTTAAAATCGGTCATTTCAAGATGCGTACAATCCAAATAAACGTTGGTGTCACCAGAAAAAATAAGTTCCGAATTTATGGCCCTGGAAACGATATCCCTAGGTGCCAATTCTGCCCTGGGGTCAACCTTTAACATAAATCGTTCTCCTGATTTGTTTCGCAAATAGGCTCCAAACCCTCTTACTGCCTCTGATATCAGAAAAGACGGACTTACTCCCGGCTGGTATAGCGCAGTAGGATGAAACTGAACAAATTCCATATCAGTTACCTTGGCTTTTGCCCTATAGGCCATTGCAATACCATCCCCTGTTGCGATAACCGGATTTGTTGTGGCTGCATATACCTGACCTATTCCTCCGGTAGCCAGAATTATTGATTCGGCTAAAAAAGTATCAATTTTATTGGTTTTTTGGTTGAGGATATACGCGCCATAACAGCTTATCTCTTCCTTACTCGCATTCTTTGAAATATGATGGTTGGTAATCAGATCAATAGCAAAATGATACGGTAATACGCTAATATTTTCCAACAAACTTACCTGCTCCAGTAAGGTCTGTTCGATTTCAAAACCTGTAATGTCTTTATAATGTAAAATTCTGTTTGTAGAATGACCGCCCTCTTTACCCAGGTCCATTTCTCCAAGCGGATTATGATCAAAATCAGTTCCCCATTTGATGAGTTGTTTCATACAATCAGGAGCTTCTTCCACAACCATCTTGACTATCTCAGGATCATTGAGCTGGTCGCCTGCCACCATAGTATCTTTAATATGATCTTCAAAAGAATCCAATTTATCCCATACAGCAGCTATTCCCCCTTGAGCATATTTTGTGTTTGACTCGCTTTCCTCGGCTTTGGTAGCAATGATGATTGATTTTTCAGGCAGGGCCCTAGCCGTTTTAATGGCTATTGAAAGTCCGGCAACACCTGACCCTAAAACTAAAATATCTGCCTTAAGTACACTCATATCATTTCGAAGAAATATCTAACATTCTTTGAATCGGAACAAGTGCCTGCCTTTGAATATCTTCAGGCACATGGATTTCCGGTAATTCATATTTCATACATAAATACAATTTCTCCATTGTATTCATTTTCATATAGGGGCATTCACTGCAAGCACAAGTATTATCCTCAACTGCAGGCGCCGGATAGAGCGTTTTATCAGGAACTTCTTTTTGCATTTCATGCAAAATTCCGGCCTCAGTAGCCACAATGAATTCCGTGGCCGGACTTGTTTTGGCGTAATTGATCAAACCAGAGGTGGAACCAATGTATTCAGCCGTTTTTAATATATGCTCCTCTGATTCAGGGTGGGCTATTATCTTAGCATTTGGATGCGCTTTATGGGTCGTGATGAGTTTATCAATTGAAAAGGCCTCATGAACTATACAAGCGCCTTCCCATAATAACATATTTCTGCCCGTTTCCTTAATGATATAAGCACCAAGATTTTTGTCTGGAGCAAAAATAATAGGCTGATCCAATGGAATGGAATCTACAATTTTTTTCGCGTTTGATGAGGTACAACAAATATCGCTTAATGCTTTAACTTCTGCCGATGTGTTTACATAGGTTACCACCAAATGATCGGGATGTTTTTCTTTAAAAGCTTTAAGGTCTTTGGCTTCACATGCCTCTGCCAGTGAACATCCGGCATTTAGATCAGGCAATAGAACTTTTTTATTTGGATTGAGAATCTTAGCTGTCTCCGCCATAAAATGCACTCCGGCAAACACAATCAAGTCAGCATCTACTTCAGCAGCCTTATAAGAAAGTTGAAGACTGTCACCCACAAAATCAGCAATATCCTGAATAGCCGGTTCCTGATAATAATGCGCGAGAATGACGGCATTCTTTTCTATTTTTAGTTTTTTGATCTCAGCGGCAAAATCCAATTTCTTTGGCAGGTCAATATTCAAATATCCATTCTTATTTAAGTTGTCTACAGCTTGTTCAAATTCCATTTGTCTATCTACTTTTATACCTGCTAAATTAACACTTTTTAGGCAAACTGATATGGTATAAATCGCATTGAAACTATCCTTATACCTTACCTTTGTTCAGCTTCAATAAATGCAATATTGTATCTCTCTACTTATGTAATGTGGAATATAATTTTTATTCAAATTCTTGGGTAACAAATGAAGATTATCTATATTTGATTGATTTTCATTACCTTATAATGAAAGTCTATTGACAATACAATTTCAACCGGAACCGGGTATGTTTTATAAACACATTAAAAATTTGTTGCGTACCTTTCAATATGTTTTTTTGAATTCTTTTAAAAGGAAATAAATAATATATATCATAGATAAAACTTAGGCATAAACAACTTATAAAGATTGAAATCACCCGCCAAAATATTAATTGTAGAAGATGAAATGATCATTGGCGCCAATATATCCTTGCAATTAACTAAGCTTGGATATGAGGTTACCGGAATTGTCACGAGAGGCGAAGAAGCCTTAAATCATGTCAAAAAGCACAAACCTGACATTGTTTTGATGGATATTCAGTTGAAAGGGAATCTAGACGGAATAGAAACGGTTCAATTGATGCATAAGGAAATTGATATTCCTGTTATTTATCTCACTGCCAACGCCGATCAAGAACATTTCGACAGGGCCAAATCTACTAATCCCTATGCCTTTATTTCCAAACCATTTAAAAAAATGGACCTTGAGCATGCCATTGAACTAATCATTGGTAAATTAAATTCCAAAGATTCAACTGTTGAGAATGACAATTTTTTCATATCTCCTTTTGTTCAAACGGATAGTATTTTTGTTCGAAGGAATGAAAGGATGATCAAAATTATGATCAAAGACATATATTATTTTGAAGCAGATAGAAACTACTGTAAGATTTTTGCCAAAAACAAAGATTTTTTGCTCGTAATGACTTTAAAAGAAATTGACGAAAAATTACCTCCTGAGCACTTTTTACGTATCCATAGATCATTTATCATAAATTTAACTCATGTTGATGAAGTCGCAGGTAGTCATGTGGTGATTGGCAGAAAGGCTATCCCTCTTAGCAAATCTTTGAGAGCTGAATTATTGACCCGTTTACAAACATTTTAATTGGATCTGTTTAAACATTTAATTCAGCTTCCTTTGAACTCATTTCAAATTCCATACTCACCCTGGTTCCAATCCCATTGAAGACCGTCATGGAACCATCAAGTTGTTTCACCAGTAAATCAATCAACAAGGTTCCAAACCCGGTGCTTTGATCATTATTCTTATCAGTATCATTTATACCGATACCATTATCAATAATTTCCAAAAGGAAACGTTTGTTTTCCATTCTTTGAAAGACGATTTTTACGATACCCTGTTTGCTATTTGGAAAAGCATGTTTAAAAGAATTCGTCAATAACTCATTTACAATTAGTCCTAAAGGAATGGCAGAATCCACATCCAACTGAACTTCATCCAATTCATAATCAAATTCTATCAATTCATTTACTCCATAAGAATCAATAATATGCTTGCTAAGGTTGATAAAGTAATCCTTCATCTCTATCGATGACAGATTCTTTCCCAGATATAATTTTTGATGTATCATACTCATGGAATAAACCCTGTTCCTGCTATCTTCAATAGCCTCAATAGCAGCAGGATCCTTCATCTTGGCAGCTTGAAGATCAAGTAAACTAGATACAATCCCAAGATTATTTTTAACCCTGTGGTGGATTTCCTTAAGTAAAAATTCCTTTTCCTTATTTTGTTGTTCTAACAAAATATTTTTTCCTTTATCCTTTTGATAAGTCACGTACAATACAACTAACAACAAAAGCAATAGCCCGGCTATTATCGATATCAGTGTTTTTTGCGAATTTTGTTTTTTAATTTGTACTTCCATACCCTGAATGGTATTTTCCTTCTGAGCAACGTCAAATTCGGTATGTAGAAGCGAAATTCTATGGTCCGAAGCCTCTGTAAATATTTGATTTCGTAAAGAATCATAAACCATAAATGACTCAGTTCCTCCTTTATAATTGTGATTTCCAATATATGCTTTTCCGAGAAGACCGAAGGCCTGACTCAGGTAGTATTTGTCGCCAAAATCCGGGCCCGCAATATCAATACATTTTTCGAGACTCTCAGTGGCTGTAATGTATTTTCCCTGAAACAATTCCAGTTTACCTATTGCTAACCAGGACCTCATCAATAAAAAATTATTATTAAGGAGCCCGGCATATTTTAACGCTTGTATTCCCGAATCTTCAGCATCTTCATACTGACCCAAAAATGTGTAGAGGTCTGTTAAAGAGATATAAGTATCACTCAAATTATTATAAAACCCATACCTTTCACCAATAGCAATGGAATGTTTATAGTAAGTTAGGGCCTCCTTGTATTTCTTAAGCTCAAGCAGATTGTTGCCTACCACATATAATGCAAAATCATAATCCATATCGTTAATTCCCCTCTTTTCGAAAACTGCCAAAGATTCAAGCCCATACTCAAGGCCTTTTTCAAATTTTGAATGTTTCCAGAATAAATTAGCCAGGTCACTGTAAGCTATGGCAATCCCTTTTAAATCATCCAGTTCTTCAGCTAAGCGCTTGGATTCTAAAGCGTAATCAGCTGCCCTGACCAAATCTCCTTTTCTTTCAAAAACATAACCTATTTGTGTGTTGAGAAAGGCTAAGTCTTCTTTCCGCACTTTTAATCTTGCATCTTGTAGGATTACATAAGCTGTATCAAGTTTTTCCATTCTCAAAAAAATGGCAGCCTCGGTAATTTGAAATCTACCTTCCCAAAGCAGGTTCATTTTTCCGCGGGTTAAATCAAGACCTATTTTTGTAAAACTTAATGCCTTATCCAAATCACGCGTGTGCCAATAATAGGCCAGGTCATTTAAAACTGAATATTTTATGCTGTCTTCTTCTATTTTAGGGTAGGCTGCTTCAAGGACATCTAAATAAGAAGGCCCAAAATTATCTGTATCAACAAAAACTTTTTTATAGGGTTCAGGGCTATTTAAATCAATAATTTCCTGAGCATAAGTTGTCATCCCTCCCATTATTATAAGGCACAATAGAAAGGAAACTTTAATAAAATGACTTTTCATCTCATGAAATTTTTGCTGTGGCTCATCATTACTAGGTCCAAATAACTATTGACATTCCGCATTGATAGTTGTCAATCATTGAAACTCCATTAAAATTTGTTTAATTGAGAAAGTTACAAATTAAAAAACAAATATGGCTTGGGTAAATAAAAGGGGGGCTTCGGACAAGAATAATAAACCTTTGTCCTAAACCACTTGTTTAAAGGGTTAAATAGAGCTTACATTTAGACCTCAATAATTGAGTTCAATTCTGATCAACAACATTTTTAATATGATGAAAATATTTGTAATAGCATCCCTGTTCCTTCTCCCATTACAAGGTTGTAACGATAAAGATGGATTGAAAGAAACTGAGGAAGTTAATAAAGAAACGGCCATAAGCTTTATAAGCACTATTTGGAATAACAAAGAACTATCCAAATTAGATATATATGTTGCAGATGAATTCATTCGAAGGATAAATAATGTGGAGGTCGCTGCTGGTAAAAACGAGCTCTCCGCTAACATTCAGGTTTCTTTTACCGGGTTCCCTGATTTAACATTAAGCATTGATGAAATCGTTACATATGATGACTTGGTCATCATGAACTGGACGATTTTAGGAACAAATACCGGAGTATTTGGAGAATTTCCCGCCACGGGCAAAAAAATTAAAATTGGTGGAATAAGCCATTTAAAATTTGACAACGATGGAAAAATCATATATGAAGATGTATTCTACAATGAATTATCGCTTTTACAGCAACTAGGCTATACTCTTTTGCCACCAACCCTTGAATAAATTACTTAAATCAATATTAACCTAAAACCTCATTTAAATGAAACTTTTAAAACTTTCCCTATTTGTTATCTTGTTTTTAATGACACCTTTTTTGTCTCAATCGCAAGACAAAAATAATACTCAGGCTTTTTTGATACATGAAGACCGAGTTAAGCCGAGTATGAAAGACCAATATGAGCAGGTCGCAAAAGACCTGGTAACGGCTTGCAAGGAACATAATGTTCAGGATACACAATGGCTCACGCTAGCATTAAATGACAATTCATATATATACATCACGCCACTCAAAAACTTTGCTGAAATTGATAAAAATGCATTTGCAACCCTGAATGACAAAATGGGTGAAGATAAAGTAAGTGAATTATTTGGCAAATTTAACCCGACGTATGATGAACACGGAGATTATGTTATATATCTCCATAAAGATCTATCATATATGCCCGGAGGCGTTTCACAAACCATAGAAGGTCAAAACTACCGCACTCTTTATTATAATTATGTGACTCCTGAAAATGAAAAGAATTTCGAAGAAGTCCTGAGAAATTTAAAAAAAACCTTTGAAAAGCACAATTCAAAAATGAATTACAGGCTATATAAAACGGGCTTCGGTGTAATGGGAACTTATTATATGGTGGCCGTGGCAGGTGTGAACCGCATGGAAAGCGCAAAACTGGGAGATGAAAACTGGGCGCTTATGAAAGACGACTTTGGTGCTTTGTTGAAAGAATTAAGAAAGTATACTTGGAAAAGTAATGAAAAAACAGGATGGATGCGGGAAGATCTAGGCTATATGCCAACCAAATAAAAATCAACTAAACAAACCTTAAATTATCCAAAATGAGTAGAATTTTATTTGCATTAATTTTCGTCCTCGCCGTTTCCGGTTGCAAAAATGAACAAAATGCCAGATATAGGACATCATCATCTGAAATAGATTTACTAAAAAAAGGAATCGAAGCTTACGAAAAAGCTGATTGGCAGAGTTGGCAAGAGCAATATGCCGATTCTGCAAAAATATTTCAAAACAACTGGCATGGGGGAGTTAGCTCCGAAGAAATTCAAAAAAGACATATTGATTTGATCTCAAACTTGTCCAATTATGGATTTGTAAAAGAGGATATGGTCATGGAACAAATTATTGATGATCAAGGAAAAACCTGGGTTAATTTTTGGGGGCTATGGCGCTGTACTTTGAAAGCAAACGACAAAACTGTTGAAATTCCAGTCCACTTATCAATTCAATTCTCAGAAGGAAAGATCGTCAAAGAATTTGGATTTTGGAATTTTGCACTATTAAAAGATGAATTAAAGGCTATCAAGTCTTCAACAGGGTAGTGCTAATTTAAAAATAAGGCATCTTAAAATAAATATAAAGCATTTCTTGAACTCCGATATCTATGATTTCAAACCAAACATTTTCTCCTGAAGCGCTTTACTTCAAATTAGCAAATCATACTAATAAATAAAAATGACTAAAATGGCACAAATTGATCCTTCTAAAATTATGCAAATTGGCATGGGCTTCTGGGCATCAAAAACCCTTTTAACAGCCGTTAATATGAATTTATTTACATTTTTAGCCAAGGGGCCAAAATCTGGGAAAGAAATTCAAAATCAACTCAAACTTCACAATCGGTCTTTGTACGATTTTCTCGACACTTTAGTAGCCCTTGGGTTTTTACAACGCTCTGGTTTAAAGGAAAATGCTTCTTACAACAACGCCGAAGATTGCAACTTGTTTTTGGACAAAAACAAGCCTACTTATATCGGAGGTATTCTGGAAATGTCTAACAATCGTTTGTTTTCTTTCTGGAATCATCTTGAGGAAGCCTTGCAAACAGGAAAGCCTCAGAATGAGTCTAAAAATGGAGGGGGATCACTTTTTGAAGCCATATATGCAGATGAAAAAGTTCTCGAAGAATTTTTACACGCCATGGGTGGCGTTCAGGCTGGCAACTTTGATTTTTTTGCACGAAACTTTGATTTTTCCAATTATAAGACACATTGTGATGTAGGTGGATCAGGTGGCAACCTCAGTATCCACATAATTAAAAACAATCCCCAAATAAGATCCACTTCTTTTGATCTTCCGCCCGTTACGCCCATCGCAAATAGAAACTTTAAAAATCTAGGTTTCAGTGATAAAATTACAGCAAAAGGAGGTGATTTTTTTATAGATGATTTACCAAGTGCAGACCTTATTACCATGGGAAATATTTTACACGATTGGGGTACTGCTGACAAAAAAATGCTCATTCAAAAGGCTTATAATGCCTTGCCAAAAAATGGGACCCTGGTAGTTATTGAAAATATAATCGATAATGACCGTCGTAAAAATGCCTTTGGTTTAATGATGTCATTAAACATGTTAATCGAAACTGATGAAGGCTATGACTACAGTTTAGCTGATTTCGAAGTTTGGGCACATGAAGCTGGTTTTAAAAAAATTAAGATCATGCCTTTGACAGGTCCCACCAGTGCTATCATCGCAATGAAATAAAGCTAAATTAATACTAAAAACAGGCGTTTAAAACCCTGTGAAATTAAAATGTGGAGATAAATGTATAAAAACTGAATTTCCAACAACATGGCAAAAACTCGTATCTTGAAAAATATCAAAGGGGAAGGATTTCAAAATACGCGTTTTGCCTATGTTTTTATTTTATGCTTTTTTTAAACCAAAACTTAATTTTATTTCGAATTTATCAGTGAACCATTTAAATAACTCAGTAAATCATAACCAATTTACCTGTAGCTATTTAAATATATTTTTTATGAAATAATTCAAGTACTGGCGAAAAGAATTAATGCCCGATATATTAATCTATTTAAAACATCTATAATTATGAAATATTTAATGATCCTTTTGATGATTCTGATGATATCCTGCAAAAAGGATAAACCCGTAGAAAATTATCTCGGTGTTGTCAATATAGAAGTCTCCGGAAAGCCGGAGGCCATCCCACATTTTGAAAAAGGCCTTTTATTACTTCATAGTTTCGAGTATAACGATTCCCGAGAAGCTTTTATAGCGGCCTCTGAAATGGACCCCAGCATGGCCATGGCATATTGGGGTGAAGCCATGACCTACAACCATAGTTTGTGGCATGAACAGGATTTTGAAAAAGGTTCTGCCGTGGTTCAACATCTTAATGAACTTAAGCTCGATATTAGTAATACTGAGCTTGAAAAGGATTTTGTTAAAGCCGTAAAAATCTTGTACGAATCTGATTCTATCAAAACTAATCGCGACAAAAACTATGCTGAATTCATGCAAAGTTTAAATGAAAAATATCCTAACAATCATGAAATAGCGGCTTTTTATGCACTTTCTCTTCTTGGCTCAGTGGCTGATGGACGCGATGATAATATCTATGGTAAGGGAGCGATAATCGCTAAAGGCATCCTTAAAGAAAATCCCAATCATCCTGGTGCCTTACACTATCTGATCCATTCATATGACGACCCACAACACGCAAAATTGGCGCTTTCTGCTGCAGACGCTTACTCGGTTGTAGCTCCTGATGCCAGCCACGCTTTACACATGCCGTCACACATATACGTTGCATTGGGTATGTGGGATCAGGTGGTGAGTAGCAATGAAAACTCTTATCAAGCGAGTCTGAACAGAATGGAAGCCAAAAAACTGTCCAATGATGCTCGCGGATATCACGCCTACCATTGGTTGGAATATGGCTACCTCCAACAAGGAAGAACTGATGATGCAAAAAAACTGGTAGAGGATATGCAAATGTATACTTCAGAAAAACCTTCTGTAAGGGCCAGAGCACATTTGGTATTCCTTAAAGGGACTTATTTGGTGGAGAGCGATGAATGGGATGGTACGATAGCAGAAATACCGGTTGATGTTGATGATCTCAACATCTCAGTTCGGTCTCAATACCGATTTTTAGAAGGTATGAAAGCTTTCAAAAGTCAGCATAAATCGGGCTTGGATACGATAATTAATCTGATGAAGAAAGATCTAGACAAAGAATCATATCTTGTTACTTATGACGACGCTGCATTTTGTTCAGGGGCAACCCGGAACGACACATCGCCCTCCATGCTCATAGAATCCGAAATCATGATATATCAGCTAAAAGCCTTGCGAACCTGGCTTGATAAGGATATTAATAGCACTGAAGAAAATTTAAAAATGACCATCGTACTGGAAGATGGATTGAGCTATAGCTACGGGCCTCCTGTTATACAAAAACCTACCCATGAATTATATGCAGAGTGGTTGATGCAACAAGGCAGGAATGAAGAAGCTTTTGAACAATATCAAATTACGCTTGAGATGGCCCCGAAAAGAAGAAAAGCCATGGAAGGTGTCGAATTAACTCAAAAAGTGTAATTTTAATTGAAGTTTTGCGGAATTAGTAATTCTGTGATCCAATGAACTCAATAAGCATCAATCATGTTGAAGCAACATATTCAAATGATACGTAGGTTACTGTTTTCTGCCCTGCTGCTTCTTGTGTTGGGCAGTCTTTTATCTTATGATTATAACGATAGAGAAGAGCCAGTTTTAAAAACACCAAATATTTTAATAGTTGTGGCTGATGATCTGGGATACGCAGATCTGGGTTGTTATGGAGGAGACATTGCAACACCTAATATAGACCGAATAGCCGAACAGGGTATTCGATTTAGTCGCTTTCACACCTCACCTTTTTGTGCGCCTTCGAGAGCCATGTTGCTCTCTGGCAATGACAACCATATTGCCGGTATGGGATCCCAGGATCTGGTTACGGACCAATTTGGTTATGAAGGTAGGCTGAGCGATCGCATTGCCACCATACCACAAATCTTAAGGAATGCAGGTTATCAAACCTATATTGCAGGTAAATGGCACCTGGGGTTTTCACCTGAAGCTTATCCTGGTCAAAATGGTTTCGACTATTCATTTGTGAATTTATTTGGAGAAGGAAATCACTATAATGATCAAGGTTGGGAAGAAGTCAAGCCTGTTACCCGATATTCAGAAAATGGCAAACCTGCAAAATGGAAAAATGGCAAATATTCAACCAATCTTTACACCGACAAACTGATTCAACATATTGATCAGTATAGAAATGCGGAGCAACCATTTTTTGCCATGGCCAGTTATACATCACCGCACTGGCCTCTTCAGGTTGACGAAAAATACTGGAAAAAATACCAGGGAAGATATGATGAAGGATATGAAAAATTAAAACAGAAAAGGTTTGAGAATTTAAAAAGAATGGGGATTATCCCTGAAAATGCTGAATTACCTCCGAGTCATCCAAAAATAAAAGCCTGGGATTCTTTGACACGTGAAGAAAAAAAATCAGAGTCTAAAAAAATGGAACTTTATGCTGGAATGGTTGACAATCTAGACTATAACGTAGGTCGGCTGCTTGATTATTTAAAAGATATTGGTGAATATGAAAATACAATAATCGTTTTCATGTCGGATAATGGAGCCGCCGGGGAAGACTTTTATCACCATGAATTATATGGGCCATATGTACAAAAATATTTTTCCAACGCATATGATCGAATGGGCAAAGCGGATTCCTTTGTTTCTTATGGTCCTCAATGGGCTGAGGCAGGTTCAGCACCTTTTAAATATTACAAAAGTTTTACCACTGAAGGAGGGATGAATTCTCCGATGATAATCAGCGGGCCGGGCATTGAGGCTCAAGACAAATTCAACCATGAATTTATTACAATTATGGATCTTGCTCCAACTTTTTATGACATTGCAAAAACCAGTTATCCTTTAAGATTTTTAGGGAGAGAAATATACCCCTTAAAAGGAGCTTCTTTTCTTCCACAAGCCATGGGTAGTACTTATCCTGTTCACGGGTCTTCCTATGTCTTCGGTTTTGAACACCGTAATTATGCTATGCTAAGAAAGGGAGATTGGAAAATTACCAACCTGAACAAACCTTTAGATAAAAAAAACTTTAAGCTGTATAAGCTTTCCAACGATCTTGCCGAACAACATGATCTCAAGGAGATTGAAAGCAATAAATATCATGAACTCTTAAACGAATGGGACAAATTTGCCCGCGAAATTAAGGTTCAAGTACCTACCCCTTCATCAAAATAGTCAGAAATTCTTAGCTATTTTGAGCACCTATATGATTGACTAATGGGTTTTTGGCTGAACGATAAGTTTATAGAGCAAGGTAACCAAACTTATTGATTACCGGCTCTGGAAAAGTAATTGACAGTAATTAGTTGTTAATCTTTCTGTAAATATATTCACGCCTTCATGAAAGGAACTAAATTTCTTTATATTTACCTGCTACATTTAAAACTGCTATGTTATTTCTCCAGACTATTTTTCTGAACAAATGTGAAATTCCATTATTAGTAGTAAATCCTAAAAAAGAAAAGGAGAAATGGACAGAAGAAAGGCATTAAGAAATTTAGGTATACTAACAGGCGGGATAGTATTATTGCCCTCATGCAACTTTTCTAAAGAAAAAGTGAGTTTGGTACTTAACAAACTTAAAATTACAACAAGCCAGGAAAATTTAATGAAAGAACTGTTAGCCACCATCCTTCCTGATGGAGAAATTCCAGGCGCTGAAAAACTCATGGTTCATGATTTTGTCTGGATCATGGTTGATGATTGTCTTGAGGCTGCCCAACAGGACTCCTATCTTAAAGGACTAACAAATTTTGACACAGACATTAAAAAACTGGAGGGAGAAACCTTCCTTTCTTTAGTCGAGGAAGATCGTGTAAATGTCCTCGGACTAATTGAGGTCTCTAAAGAAAAATCATTAGAGAACATCAGCAAGGATTTGATCAATTTTGTTGAAATCACCAAATATTTTGCGATTTTGGGTTATATGCAATCAGAATATATCATGACAGAAATTATGCCTTATAGCCTGGTACCAGGTGCTTATGGAGCATGTGAATCAATCGATAACAGTAAAAGACTCAATGTAAATGCCTGAATTCAATATTGATAGTACAGAAGAAAACACCTATGATGTAATCGTAATAGGTTCGGGAATGAGCGGTGGCTGGGCTGCCAAGGAATTTTGTGATAAAGGACTTAAAACACTTGTTATTGAGAGAGGGCGGGAAGTTAAACACAATATGAACTACCCAACAACAAATATGAATCCATGGGAATTTAAGCATCGTGGTGAAATCTCTGAAGACGTAAAAAAAGAAAACCCAATTGCCAGCAGGTCTTACATATTTAGAGAAGATGCTGAACACTTTGTGTCAAAAGATAAAGAACACCCCTATGTCCAGGAAAAACCATTTGACTGGATCAAAGGATATCAGACCGGAGGAAAATCTCTTTTGTGGGCCCGACAGACCCAAAGGATGAGTGATTATGATTTTGAAGGACCCGCCCGAGATGGATTTGCTGTTGACTGGCCCATAAGATACAAGGATCTTGCTCCCTGGTATAGCCACGTGGAAAAATTTGTAGGTATTGCAGGTGACAGAGATGGCCTTGACGTATTACCCGATGGAGAGTTTTTACCCGCCATGGGACTCAATTGTTTGGAAGAACACTTTAAAGAGTCCATGTCAGAAAATTACTCCGACCGGCACGTCATCAGTGGAAGGTGCGCTCATATTACTGAAACCCGGGATATTTTTTCACAACAGGGACGTGTACAATGCCAATATAGAAACTTGTGTCAAAGAGGCTGTCCCTTTGGCGGATATTTTAGCAGTAACTCCAGTACTTTGCCTTGGGCCGCGAAAACAGGAAATCTTACAATGGTTCATAATTCGGTTGTTCATTCCATCATTTACGATGAAAAAGAAGAAAAGGCAAGCGGTGTTTTGGTGATCGATGCCATAAGCAAAGAGACCAAAGAATACCATGCACCTATTATTTTTGTCAATGCCGGTGCATTAAATACAAATTTAATTCTCTTAAATTCAAAGTCTGACCGATTCCCGGATGGTCTGGGTAATGACAGTGGTCTACTGGGTAAATATGTAGCTTTTCACAATTATCGCGCGCATATTTTTGGTGAATATGATGGCTATACTGATAAACATACTACAGGGAGAGAGCCCACTAATGCCTATATGCCCAGGTTTAGAAATGTTAAAAAACAAGAAACCGATTTTCTAAGAGGCTATGCGGTAACGATGAACGCGAGCAGAAAGATTAACCAAGATAAGGCTGGCTTTGGAGAAGCATTAAAAGAAGGGCTTTTGAATCCAAAATACGGGGTTTGGCAATTTAGCGCCCATATGATGGGCGAAACCATTCCTAAAGAAAGTAATTCAGTAACTCTTGATTCGTCAAACGTAGATGAATGGGGTATTCCATTGCTCAAAATAGATGTGTCTTATGATGATAATGACGAAAAAATGATCAAAGATTTCCATGAACAATTTACCGAAATGTTTGAAAAGGCAGGTTTTAAAAACATTTCCCCATATGATTCTAAACAGGCTCCTGGTCTGGATATACATGAAATGGGCGGAGTAAGAATGGGGAAAAACCCAAAAACTTCCTTGCTGAATAAATGGAATCAATTACATGCCTGTAAAAATGTTTATGTAACTGATGGAGCTTGCATGACCTCTACGGCTACTCAAAATCCGTCACTTACCTATATGGCCATTACCGCAAGGGCCTGTGACCATGCCATAGGCGAATTTAAAAAGGCTTAAGTATTACCCTAATCTATTTGTTATCAAATTGTTATAAACGCAAACTACTATTGGTTTGAATTTGCAAAGTCTACATATTAAAGGTTTTGTGGATTAAATAGACATAAATTCTTAAATTCCGCTAATTTCTTATTAGTTTTATTAAAAATATGACCATGAAAAAAACAATACTTTTCTGTTTTAGTCTTTTAACTTTTTTTAGTTATGCCCAGCAGCAAGAATTGAATCTTGTGGCTGATATATGGCCTCCATTTACAAATGCTGAAGGTGAAAAATCTATTTTATCCGATCTTGTTCAAGAAGCTTTAGCAGGGATTCAAATTGAATCAAGCATGGAGACTTTAGAATTCACTGAGGTGCTTGATCAGGTTCATTCAGGCAAGTATGATGGTAGTCCAGGTCTATGGATCAGTCCGGAGCGCCAAGAAAAATATTTCTTTTCCAAACCTTATTTGTACAATCAGCTCGTTTTGGTTGGGAGAAAAGGGTCTGATGTTAGCGCAGTTACTTTTAAAGAGCTTGAGGGGAAAAAAATAGGCGTGATCAATAATTACGCTTATGGTAATTTTGAAAATAACAAAGAAATTGTAATCGTTCCAGGAATCAGTAATCAAAAAAATCTTGAGAACCTCTTGTCCGACAAAATAGATTATATGCTTGTTGATGCTTTACTCATTCAATATATGCTAAAACATCAACTAAATGATGTAACCCTGCACCTTGCAATAGGCCAAAATCCCTTGCTTGTTAAATCACTGCATTTAGCCTTGGGTAAAAAAGTTGAGAATGCTGAAGAAATACTCGATCGTTTTGATGAGCAAATAGAACAGATGATAGCTGATGGAAGTTTCAATGAATTATTAGAGTTGAACTGGATCAAAGCCGATATTGATGGCGATGGTAACGTGGAGTTGGTTTTAGGAAGTAATATGGCCGGAACCTCTGCACCTCAAAATATTTATGGTCTTATGATGGATAGCTCCTATAAGAATCAAAAAAACGGACCAACCCGTTATTATGTTGACGGGAAGCTATACGAAGACTGGGATAACATCCCTAAAAGCTATAAGCTCGACCTGGTAGAGGACAAAACGCCCAGCGAAGAAGACGCTTATATCAGATTAGACTTCTAATTCAAATTAAAAAACATGAAAACAGCTTCTTTAACAGATCAAATAGCATATAATGATAAGCCGAATGTTTCTGTTCTTATGGAAACGGAAAATTCCAAAGAGATTAGAATCCTCTTGAAAAAAGGGCAAGAAATGGCGGCACATCAAACGCCTTTTCCAATTGTTGTAGAAATATTCGAAGGTAATATTGATTTTGGGCTTAAAGGTGAAAAACACAATTTATCAAAAGGTGATATGATCGCCCTTGAAGGAGGGGTTTCACATGACCTTGTTGGTTTATCAGATAGTATTATTAGATTGTCTTTATCAAAAAAAGATAAGATCGGCAGGGTTAAAGATCTAGTAAAATAGATTAAAAATTCTGAAACTTCTTTTGTTTGTTTATTAATTTTATTGCGATTATTTAAGCCTTTGCAGGCCAAATTACATGAATCAAGTATATTCCTTTATGTTCGTTAAAAATAAAGACTTATCTCAGATTCAGTTTTTAAAAACGCATTGGAGAGAAAATCTACTTGCTCCACAAGATGATATGTGGGAGGCCTTTATGGATATGTCGGTGCAATGGGAAATAAAGCTGAATGATGAAATTATCGGGTATGCCTGCGTCAATGATGAAAATATTTTGTTGCAGTTTTACCTGCTCCCTTATTGGCTTAATCATACAGAAAAGCTTTTTGAACGGTTCATCAAACAGCAAAACATAAAAAAAGCTTTTCTTGGAACTAATAATCCCGTACCACTGACTTCAGCAATGCATTTTCAAAAAGCCATCAAAGTGCATACTTCATTATTTACCGATCTTGTAAGGCTTGATAAGGTTGAGAAAAAAGAAGGATTAACTTTAGCACAGACAAAAGACCTTGACCAACTGGTTGATTTTTGTTTCGAAAGTACCGGGGCTCCAAAGGAGTGGTCACAAGGTTATTTTGAGAACCTCATCGCTAAACAAGAGTTATTCATGCTAAAAGATCATGCTGAAATCCAAGGCTCATGCGAAGTTCGGAAAAGTGTTTATGACAAAAAGGTGGCTCACATTGGCATGATCGTTTCCAGTCAATATCGAAGAAAAGGCTTGGGCACTTATTTGTTAGGCATAGCCAAAGAAATAGCGATTGATTGGAACAGGCATCCTGTCTGTTCCTGCGAAAGTGATAACCTCGGGTCTCTAAAATCCATTCAAAATAATGGATTTAGAAGTAAATACCAGATCCTCTGCGTGGAATTCTAAAATTAACCGGTCTGAAGAATTACTAAGCCACTCTTTTTACTGCTGTTGGAAACGATCTAAATTCCTATTGTCCCTTATAAAATCTCCATAATTTAATGGTATATTTGGGATAAATATCAAACTTCTGATGGGATATAAAGTCATAATAACCGGTACTACCGGTATGGTTGGTAAAGGGGTTCTACTGGAATGTATTGACTCTGATAAAATTGAACAGATCTTACTTGTCAATAGAAAGTCAGCAGACATAGTTCATCCAAAAGTAAAAGAGGTTTTGGTCAAGGATTTTTTTGATCTTTCTGGAATAAAGGAAGAAATGAAGAACCATGACGCTTGTTTTTTCTGTTTAGGCATTACTTCTATAGGACAATCAGAAGAAGACTATACCAAGATCACTTATGACCTGACCCTTAATTTTGCAAATTCCTTTGTTGAATTTAATGAGCAAAGTGTTTTTTGTTATGTTAGTGGCACTCGAACCGACAGTTCTGAAAAAGGAAGAACCATGTGGGCCAGAGTTAAGGGAAAAACAGAAAATGATTTACTTTCAATGGGTTTTAAAGGAGCCTATATGTTCAGACCAGGCTATATCCAACCATTAAGAGGTATCAAATCTA
>RCNC010000850.1_pt1 | contig 20078 bp, 14 predicted proteins | sample 2041301 | NCBI WGS metagenome assembly RCNC01 (sample SAMN09708231, study PRJNA481090) | Marine sediment metagenome, whole genome shotgun sequencing project. | biome: marine sediment; feature: ocean; material: sediment; isolation source: Sewage treatment plant 13A marine sediment (STP13A) ...
GATAGCCAACGATCAGCGTCTCCATCCTGTCCTTAAGCTTCTTGATGACCGTCTCTGCCACCGACTCCTGCACCAACAATCTGGAGCCCGCACAACACACGTGGCCCTGATTGAAGAAAATGCCGTTAACGATTCCCTCAACCGCCTCATCAATCGCGGCGTCGGCGAAAATGATGTTGGCAGCTTTGCCACCCAGTTCGAGCGTGTACTTCTTGTTGGTCCCGGCGAGTGCCTTTTGAATAATCCGACCAACGCCGGTCGACCCTGTAAATGCGATCTTGTCGACGCCCGGATGGTTAACGATGGCGGCCCCGGTGTCCCCGGCTCCGGTAATAATATTAACGACACCTGGCGGCAGCCCTGCATCAGCAATAACCTCGGCCAGCTTCAATGCTGTTAGCGGCGTGGTTTCTGCCGGCTTGATTACCACCGTATTGCCACAGGCCAGTGCTGGCGCGATCTTCCACGATGCCATCAACAACGGAAAATTCCACGGAATGATCTGACCGGCAACGCCTAAAGGCTTAACTTTACGGCCGGGAAACGCGTACTCGAGCTTATCCGCCCAACCCGCGTAGTAGAAGAAATGCGCCGCTGCCAGCGGAATGTCCACGTCGCGCGATTCGCGAATGGGTTTGCCGCCGTCCAGTGATTCGATCACCGCGAATTCTCTGGAACGTTCCTGCAGAATTCTAGCGATGCGATAGATGTACTTGCCGCGCTCTGACGCTTTCATCCGTGACCAGGCAGGGAACGCTTTGCGAGCAGCTTTGACGGCCTTATCGACGTCCGCATCGGATGCCATCGCGACCCTGCTTAGCTTCTCTTCATTCGCAGGGTTGATCGTATCGAAGTATTTACCCTTTTCAGGCGCGACGAACTCCCCACCGATGAAAAGATCGTACTTTTTCTTGATCTTGACGTGATCGGTGCTCTCCGGCGCCGGCGAGTATTGCCAGCCGTCGTCAAACGCTAGTTTATTTTCTGGAGTAGCCATCGTTAATCCTTAGAAAAATAGTCAGCCGACTGATACACACCGGTCGCCTGTTTTCGTAACTGCATGAGCACATCGTTCGCGAGTGAGCTTGCGCCAAATCGAAACCACTCCGGCGTCATCCACGCACTGCCGAGGGTCTCGCGCAGCATCACCAGGTAGTGCACGGCGAGCTTGGCGGTAGATATGCCGCCTGCGGGTTTCATGCCAACCATGCGGCCGGTCTCGTAGTAGTAGTCACGGATTGCCTGCAGCATAACCAGCGTCACTTGCATCGTTGCCGCAGGCTGAATCTTGCCGGTGGACGTCTTGATGAAATCCGCGCCAGCATGCATCGCCAGCTCACTGGCACGACGTACCTGATCAAGTGTGCCGAGCTCGCCGGTTTCGAGAATTACTTTCAGGTGCGCCTCGCCGCAGGCCTCCTTAACCGCCAGGATCTCGTCAAATACCATGTCGTAATTGCCGGACAGGAACTCGCCGCGAGAAATCACCATATCAATCTCATTCGCGCCAGCAGCGACGGCCATGCGCGTATCGTCAAGTTTGACCGATAATGGCGCTTGCCCGCTCGGGAACGCGGTTGCGACCGAAGCGACATTGATGTCGAGGTCGCCGAGTGCTTCTCTGGCAATACCCACCATTGTTGGATAAACACAGACGGCTGCAACATGCGGCAAGCCCGGCATCGCGTCATGCAGGTGAATCGCTTTTTGACACAGCTGTCGCACTTTGCCCGGCGTGTCCTGGCCCTCGAGCGTCGTCAGGTCGATCATCGACAGGATGAGTTTAAGCGCTTCTATTTTTGATGCGGATTTAATACTGCGCGTCTGAAAACGCGCAACGCGCTCGTTAATACCAACTTCGTCGATCGCTGCAACCTTGCTCAAATCCGGCAGTTTATTCTTGATCAGTTCCATCTCAGGCGACTGCCGTTTCCAGAGCAACAAGAATCATTTCATCAAATGTTGTTTGGCGTTCCTCGGACGACAACGCGTCGCCAGTAACGATGTCATCGCTGACGGTGCAAATTGCCAGGGCCTCAACGTCGTGCTCGGCCGCGATCGCATAAATGCCTGCAGCCTCCATCTCTACGCCATAGACGTTGTACTTAGCCATCGTTTGGAACATATCGGGATCCGGTGTGTAAAACAGATCCGCCGAAAAAATATTGCCCACGTGATAACGCACTTTGTTCTGCTCTGCCGCGGCGACGGCTTTTTGCACCAGGTCATAGGTCGCGATTGCCGCGTAGTCGTAGCCACCGAAGCGCATGCGATTACAATTGGAATCTGTCGACGCGCCCATCGCGATAATAATGTCGCGCAACTTGACGTCGGGGTGACTGGTGCCGCAGCTACCGACGCGAATCACGCGTTTGACACCGTAGTCGGTGACCAGCTCGGTGCAATAAATAGACACGGACGGAATTCCCATGCCATGCGCCATAACTGACACCGGTGCGCCTTTGTAGGTACCGGTAAATCCCCACATGTTGCGTACGTCGGTAACCCGCCGTACGTCTTCAAGATAGGTTTCTGCAATATATTGTGCCCGCAACGGGTCGCCGGGCATCAGCACCGTTTCAGCAAAGTCGCCGGGCGCTGCATTCATATGTTTGGTAGCCATAATTCTCGCTTCTGAGGTGGGTCTGCGCCACACTTAATCCTTAGTAACAACAATACCCCGGAGTGTGTTGTGCGTCTATTTATCTGTGCCCCGTTATTGCTGGTCGCCTGCTCGGCAGGTGGCGAAGATGCCAGACAGGACTCACTTATTCAGGTGACCGGCAACCTGGAAAACAAAAGCTTGAATGAAGCAAGCGGTTTGGCGCGATCGAATCGCACATCCGATGTCTACTGGGCCATCAATGATGATGGGCCGTCGGTCGTACACGCGCTAAATTCAGGTGGTGCGAATCTTGGCGTGGTCAAAATAGCCGGGGCGAAAAACAGGGACTGGGAGGATATAGCCTCCTTCGTCCACGCTGATACTGCGTATTTGGCGGTCGCTGATTTTGGCGACAACGACAGCAAACACAAGAAAGTGACTGTTTATGTGGTGCGAGAGCCTGACCCGGGTGACGCTAAGATCGATATCGCCTGGCGCATTGATTACACCTATCCCGACGGGCCGCTCGATGCTGAGTCCCTCGCCGTGGATGCTGTGGGCGAGCAAATCTACGTTCTGAGCAAACGCACGATCCCGGCTGTCCTGTATCAATTGCCGCTTTTTCCACCGTCGGATGAGGTCGTCATGGCGACTCGTGTCGCCGAGATAGACAGCCTCCCGCAGCCCAGTAGTCGTGAAGTGCGAAATGCCGCCGGGAGTGGCTGGGGCTGGCAACCCACTGGCATGGACTTCGCCGCCGACGGCAGCAGCGCTCTCATTTTGACGTATGCAGGCGTGAACTATTATGCGCGCAGCGCAGGACAAACCTGGCCCGAGGCGCTGCAGGGTCAGGCGATGCAACTCAAACTGGGCAAATACAAGAACGCCGAGTCTATAACGTATACAACCGACGGCGATGCAGCGCTTGTAACGGTCGAGAAAAAGCACGCTCCGATCTTGCGAATAGACTTATCGTTGCAAAAAAACAACAACTCGAATTCGCGCTGATTATGCTCGAATTCTTCGCTGACTCACGGCGCGGCTACATAGCAAATCGGCATAAGGGCTATGTAGGGCACGAAGTATAGCTTTACCGGTCGTACAGCATTAGTTTTGAATTAACCATAAAACAATGGCTTGTAACTGTTTCGCAAATGCCACCGGCCCGAAATTCGCGCTTGCGCCATCATGACCACCAGCCACATCGTAGAAACGCACTTAAACCCTTATTGCACCTGACATTTCTCTGCGTTAGATTTGTTGAAACAATACCCTGTAATGCCAAATCAAGTTCGAAATCTCGGCTGATTTTGCCACGCAGACCAGCGTCATCAATACGTCACAATCGAAACTTAGGATGTCGCGACCTTACTGAAACTCGGGGAAACAAAATGAATAGCATGCATCGATCAAATCGATCGTCCCGGACACACTTTCTGCAAAAAGGACTCATGGCCATACTGGCTGTGGGGCTTCTGGCTGTGTCTGTTGTATCGAACGCACAAGAAATTACCACGGTAGTCCGTGGCACCGTACTCACCCCGGATGGCATGCCCGCCGCCGGTGAGTTGATTACGGTTACGGACACCCGAACACAAGCCCGTCGCACCACAACGACCAACGAGGACGGCACGTTCACCGTTCGCGGTCTGGGTGTTGGCGGTCCGTTCACCATTCGTGTTGATTCCAATGCTTACGAAGACGCATTGGTAACGGATGTTTTTACCAACCTCTCCACGGCCGCGTCGTTCGAAATCAATTTGAGTGCTGCCGACGGGACAATCGAAGAAATCACGGTTACCGCGGCGCAGGTCGCAACGATCGATCTTGCGATCGGCCCAGGTTCGGCATTTACAATTGCAGATCTCGAAGGCATGCCGAGCATCTCCCGACAAATTCGCGACATTATTCGTATCGACCCTCGCGTCAGCGTCGCGCGCGCTGATGGCGGTGCCGGTTCTGGCATCAACTGTCTTGGTGGTTCGTCACGGTCAAACTCTTTTACCATTGACGGCGCTGTCGCCAACGACGGTTACGGTCTAAACGAAGGTACGGGAACGTCAGCACGATTCGCTTTCCCGGTTCCTTTCGACACCATCGCATCGACGTCCGTTGAATTTGCTCCGCTGGACGTTCAGTACAGTCAGTTCACCGGCTGTGCCATCAACATCGTGACCAAACCTGGTACTAATGAATTTCATGGTTCCGCTTTTTACTTGTTCAACGATGAAAGCATGACCGGTAAGAAACTCGAAGGTGACACGGTTATTAGTGACCCGTTCGAAGACAAGAACTTCGGCTTTGACTTCAGTGGTCCGATCATCAAGGACAAGTTGTTTTTCACGCTTGCCTATGAAGAGACAGACGATAACTCTGTACAGAATACGGGTCCTGCCGGTGCCGGATTTGCAAATGAACTGGACTTCATCACTGAAGACGAAGCCAATGAGATCAAGCAAGTTCTGATCAACCAGTATGATCGTGACCCAGGCGAAATCGTAAGAATCCTGCCGCAGACCAGTGAGCGCATATTTGTTCGTCTTGACTGGATGATTAATGACGACCATCGAGCTGAATTCTCGTACACGGATCTTGAAGAATTCAATCTCGATCCCGACGACTGTTGCGGCAGCTTCAATGGCTTCACATTCTCAGACAACTTCGAGATCGAAGGCATCGACCAAGATACTGTTTCTGTTCGCTTGTTCTCTAACTGGACCGACACCGTCTCAACAGAGTTTCGCTATTCCGAATTCGACGTAGTCGACATTCAGGGCCCGCTCGGCGGCGGCGAAGCACAGTTTGAGAATATTGCACGCATCCAGGTCGAAGATGGCAGTGGCAACCCAATGCTGACCAGTGGTCCGGGTTTCTTCCGCTCCGCAAATGACCTCAAGTACGATATTACGCAAATCAAGTTGGCGGCGGATTGGATTGTCGGCAATCACACCCTGACCGTTGGCATTGAGCAGGAATCGCGTAGTTTCTTTAATCTGTTCATCCCGAACGCTACCGGCACTCTCGTTTTTGAGGATTTAACAGCGCTTGAAAACGGTGCAGCTGCATCGATGGATATGGAAGGCTCGTTTACGCTGGATCCGGTCGATGCAGCGGCAATCTTTTCTCGCGATGTAGACAGCATTTATCTGCAGGACGAATGGCAAGTAAATTCGGCCGTTACGCTTATCGCCGGTCTTCGCTACGACGAGTACAGCGCAAGCTCCGCTCCGACGTACAATCCGGTATTCGAAGAACGTTATGGGTTTTCTAATACAACGTCCTTCAAAGGCATGGAGCTCATCCAACCACGAATCGGTGCTACCTGGGACTTGCCGACCAGCGGCCTGGGTTCATCTCAATTGACTGTTGGCTTCGGCGTATTTGGCGGCGGCGACCCGACGGTTCACTTCTCCAATGCGTACCAGAACTTCGGTGGTGCGATCGGTGCATCGAGCTTCGGCACCGGGGCGTTTGATGCAATGGATCCGCCATGTACTTCTGCGGACCTGCAGGTCACAGACGGTACCGGGCAGTTCACCGGCCTTCCAGGCTGTTTGCCGCAAGCGGCGGCGGATATCGCCAATGCAAACCGCGGTGGTGTTGCCGCAGTTGATCCTAACTTTGACTTACCGTCAAACGAGCGCTGGAACATCGGCTTCAATCACCTTTTTGCCACCGACGGCTTCCTCGACGGATGGGAAGTCCGTGCTGATTTCATTCACACAGATCACAAGAACGCAGTTGACTGGGTTGACCTGCGCCTGACCCCGAATGGCGTCACCTTGCCGGACGGACGTCAGCAGCACTTTGAGGTTGATCCTACGCAAGCCGGTTGTAACGCGACCTTCAATGGCATTCGTCAAGGATTCTCGAATGCCGGAACGAACGGCGGACCGTGCGATGACGTAAGCAACCCGGTGCAGGACGTCCTGATGACGAATGGCGTCGAAGGCTCGACGGATTCAGTCGCGATTCAAATTGCGAAGGACTACGACTTCTCTGATCGCACCTCGCTCACCTTGAACTTTGGCTACGCCTGGCTTGATGCAGAAGTCGGCAACCCGGTTAACAGCTCGACCGCCGGATCAAGCTACGAAGAAGTCGCCAAGATTTCCATCAACGACAATACTCTTGGGCCAGCACTGTGGGCTAACGAGCACAACATCGTGCTACGCGCCACGCTGCGCCACGAGTGGAGTGAGGGATGGCCGTTCTCAGTCGGCATGTTCTTCCAGCGCCGTTCTGGTCGTCCTTACAGTTACACCTATGAGGACGATACGGTCGAAGACCTGTTCGGCGATTCGGATGACGAAGAAAGTATCCTGGTCTATGTCCCGACCGGACCGACCGATCCAGCGATGGATTTCTCAGGCATGGACCCGGCTGAAGTTGACCAATTCTTTACGTTCTTGCAAAGCAGCGGCTTGAATAAGTATGCCGGCGGTATCGCACCGAAGAACGGCTTCAACAGCGCGTGGCATACGGACCTGGATCTTCGTATCCAGCAGGACATCCCATTGCCGTGGGCGGACAATTCGCTGCAGGTTTACCTCGACATCGAAAATGCGCTGAACTTGTTCTTTGGCGATGACAAGAACATCAAGCGTTACGCAAATACGGGTGATGTTCAGGAAGCTAAACGGCTTCTGCAGGCTAATGCAGGAAATACGGCTCAATTCGAAGTCGAGGACTTCTTTTACGGAGGAAACAGACGCGATGTTAACGATTCTGTCTATCGAATCCAGCTCGGAATTCGCTACCGGTTCTAAGCTAACGAGCTCTTAGCAACATCAGAGGCGGCCCCGTTAAAGGGCCGCCTTTTTTTGTGGCCTCGCCTATTGCCAACAGGCCTGTCGCTCTGGCCCCAGCGCGACATAGCGTGGGTTGCCGGGGTCAACTTCAACGCCGACTGCTTTGTTCTCGAATTGTGCCTTCACTATTGCATCCACCAGAAGGTATTTGAGTTCGGGGCCGGGCGGCGACGCGGTCTCCCGCGCTCCTGACGGCATCGTGTAGCCGTCACGGTCACCGAAGATAAAGTTTGGCAATATCAGAGAGTAATTTTGCTGCGAGTCAATTTCTGTCCAGTGATCTTCATCTTCTACCTGCAGACTGACGATTCGCTCATCGTCAGGCTTGCGCCTGTCGACACAAACGCGAAAACCAGAGACTTGCGGGAAGTAACCCTTGCTACCTCCTGCGCCTCTATAACCGGCTGCCATCATTACTTTAAAATCTGCGCCGCTCACCTTGATGCGTCGGACCTGCGATGGAAAGCCAAACGTGCGCGCAATATCTTCATAGGTAATGTCTTCGGCGATGTAGTCGTCGATGCGAATAGAGCCACTATTTATAAAGGCGAAATCCGCCTTGGGCTCGCCGAATGCCGATCGTGCGACGTCAACAATAAGATTGCCCCAGGGGTTTTCGTCATTCCTGAGCGACTCCTCGGTCACATCGAATCGAATCCCCGCTGTACCAACTCTTGCATCGATGATCGGGTACAGCCTGAGCAACTCGGCGCGCCATTGATCTTCCAGTTCCTGATAAGCCTTGTCTTTGGAGACGCTGCTGTCCATTGGCAGCGCGGTCGCCTGAATCGACGCGTCGCCTGCCGCGTCAAAATCCACATCGATACGCCAGATAACGCGCGCATTCGAGGACCCTTTGAAGATCGCGGCTGCAGCATCGCTCTGCGCCTGGCTAATCATCTCGTGATCATGCCCGCCCACGATGAACTCCAGTTTCGGGTGCTCATCGCGTAACGCAGCGAGCAGGATGTCATCTTTCATATACAGGTGCGTTATGCCGATGATCATGTCGACATCCTGGGCCTCAAGCTCGGTAATAACGCGGCGCGCGGTCGCCATGTAATCGCGATCATATTCGACGTAGCTGCGCGCGGCACCGCCATCGTCAGGGTGCAGCGTTACTGCGAACACACCGATGGTTTTGCTACCGGCCTCGAACGTGAATCCGGTCTCGGGCGAGGAATCAGCAGCAGCATCACCCGTCTTGAATCGGTAGTTGTCACCAACCCAGTCAAACTCCGATGACCGCACAGCGTTAATAAAATACGCCAGATCACTATCGCGGATGTCGAACTCATGATTCCCCGCAATAAAATAGGCCGGCGCCAGGGCATCTACAAAATTCAGCGCCTGCACCATTTGCCCGCCAAACCAGATTTGGCTCTCGAGTGACGGCGACAGCAGATCACCGCCGTGCAGTACGTGCACTTCCCTGCCCTCTGCTTGCAATTCCCTAATTACCGTTACTACACGGCCAAAACCACCGCGTGTGCCATCTTCAACGTCGGCCACACGATAAGTGTCGTTCATATGTATGAAAGTCAGCCCACCAGGCTCGCCTGGGTTCGATTCTGGGCTGGTGGCGCATGCCGTTAGAACGATGGGCAGGAGCAGGAGAAGTCTGATGTCGATTCGTTTCATTGCTGGTCTCGGCCGGGCTGCAGGATTGTTGCTGCAAGCTTACTGCGTAAGGACAAATTGTAATAGTCGATATTCGCGAAGAGGGCAATGAAATTGCTGCTAAAAAAGCGTATCCTGAGACTCAATAAAAACTCGATAACACCTTGATAATATGGTGAATTGTTCTGCAGGGGGACAGCATGGCAAAAGTTAAGTGTGGTCTTATTCAAATGGGCCTGAAGGGTGACGGTTCGATGTCACCGGATGAAATTCGTGATCGCATGATCGAAGCGCATATTCCGTTTATTGAAGAAGCCGCCAAGCAAGAGGTGCAGGTGCTTTGTTTCCAGGAAGTGTTTACGCAACCGTATTTTTGTCCAGGTCAGGACAGAAAATGGTATGCAGCTGCCGAAGCAATCCCGGATGGCCCTACAACCAAACTCATGCAGGAGTATGCGAAGAAACACAGCATGGTTATTGTTGTGCCGATCTACGAAGAAGAAATGACCGGCGTGTACTACAACACTGCGGCTGTGATCGATGCTGACGGCTCTTATCTCGGAAAGTATCGCAAGACGCATATTCCGCAGGTCGACCCAGGCTTCTACGAGAAGTTTTTCTTCAAACCCGGCAATCTCGGCTACCCGGTATTCGAGACGGCCTACCTGAAGCTCGGCGTTTACATTTGCTATGACCGCCACTTCCCGGAGGGCTGGCGTGCACTGGCATTGAATGGTGCCGAGTACATCGTTAATCCATCTGCGACCGTCGCTGGACTGAGCAAATACTTATGGGAGCTTGAACAACCTGCAGCTGCGGCTGCCAACGGCGTATTTATCGGCGCGATCAATCGTGTCGGTAGCGAAGAGCCTTGGGCAACGACGAATAATATGGGCGAATTCTACGGTTCGAGCTACATCGTCAATCCGCGCGGTGAGATTGAAGCGCAAGCAAGCTACGCTGACGATGAGTTACTCGTGCACGAGATCGATCTCGATATGATCCGTACCGTTCGCGATACCTGGCAGTTCTTCCGCGATCGTCGTCCGGACGCGTATGGCCCGCTAACCGAATGAGGAATGCCGTCAGCCAGTTGCGCACGGTCGGCGAACACGTCGAGCTCGACGTAGGCGACGACATTGCGAACAGCCCGCGTTACAACGAGGACATCGCACCTACAAAGGCCTCACAGCGCACCTGGACCAAGTGGAATGTCGCATCGCTATGGGTCGGCATGGCCATTTGCGTGCCGACTTATACGCTCGGTGGCGTGCTGACGGCCTACTTCGGTTTGTCGGTAGCAGAAGCACTATGGACGATTCTGATCGCGAACCTCGTCGTGCTGATTCCGCTGACACTCAATGCATTTCCGGGTACACGCTACGGCATACCCTGCCCGGTCGTATTGCGGGCATCGTTCGGCATCATCGGATCCAACGTGCCGTCATTGATCCGTGCGCTGGTCGCCTGCGGCTGGTTCGGTGTCCAGACACTGTTCGGCGGAATCGCGATTCACTTGTTCCTGTCGGCGATGTTCCCGGCATGGGCTGCACTGGGTGGCACGGGCGAAGTCATCGGGTTCTTCATTTTCTGGGTTGCCAATATCGCTGTTGTTATTCGTGGTTCGGAGTCGATCAAACATCTTGAAACACTCGCCGCGCCGTTGCTTCTCGTCGTCGCACTGGGCCTGATGTTCTGGGCGTTGCCGAAGATTTCGATCGACGAGTTACTGGCAGTACCTGCGAGTCGGCCCGAAGGCACGCCGTTGTTTGGCTACTTTATGGCCGGCCTTACCGCGATGGTCGGATTCTGGGCAACTCTGTCTCTGAACATTCCGGACTTTAGTCGCTTCGCAGAATCGCAACGGGCACAGGTAGTCGGACAAATAATCGGGCTGCCGCTAACGATGTTTCTGTTTGCGGGCCTCGGCGTCGTCCTGACCGCAGCATCGTTTGAACTCGTTGGTGAGACTATTTCGGACCCGGTAAATCTGATCGGCAAGATTGACAGTCCACTGTGGGTTACCTTGTCCATGGCGATGATCATCCTCGCAACAATCTCGACTAACACGGCGGCCAATATCGTCTCGCCGACCAACGTCTTTCAGAACGTCGCGCCGAAACTGATCAACGAGAACCGCGGTGTGATTCTCACCGGCGTTATCGGCATCCTTCTGATGAGCTGGGAGCTTTTGAAAAGACTCGGTTGGCTGGAGACAGACGTCAGCCTGGAGAGCTTGTATTCGAATTGGCTTCTAGGCTACTCCAGCCTGCTTGGCCCCATCGCGGGCATCATGATCGTCGACTATTTTCTGATCAAGAAACAGTCTTATGACGTGATCGCTTTGTACAAGGACGGCGCCGGTTATCCGGCGTGGAATATCGCGGGCTTCGCCGCATTTCTAATACCAGTTGCACTCACCGGACTCGCCATCAAGATGCCAATGTTGTCTTGGTTTTACACTTACGGCTGGTTTACAGGATCCATTCTGGGCGGCTTGATTTACTACGTCGTCGCAAGAAAAGTTGAAGGAGTTAATGATGACCGTACTCATTAAAGGCGGCACCGTGGTCAATGCCGATCGCTCGTTTCGGGCAGACGTGTTGTGCCAGGATGGCCAGATAACAGCGGTAGGTGAAGACCTCGATGCACCGAGAGGCGCGACGGTTGTCGACGCCGGTGGGCAGTACGTGATGCCGGGCGGCATCGACCCGCACACGCACATGCAGCTGCCATTCATGGGCACCGTTGCCAGCGAAGACTTCTATTCCGGTACCGCTGCAGGCATTGCTGGCGGTACGACGATGATCATCGACTTTGTCATCCCCGCGCCGCAGTCCAGCATACTGAGCGCCTATCACCAGTGGCGCGAATGGGCGGAAAAGTCAGTTGCTGACTATTCGTTCCACGTTGCCATTACCTGGTGGGACGAGTCAGTGCACGCGGACATGGGAACGCTGGTTGAAAAACACGGTGTAAACAGCTTCAAACATTTCATGGCCTACAAGAACGCGATCATGTGCGACGACGAAACACTGGTTAACAGTTTCACGCGTGCTCGCGAGCTCGGCGCGATCGCGACGGTGCATGCGGAGAATGGCGACCTGGTATATCGCTTGCAAAAAGACGTCTTCGAAAAAGGCATCACTGGTCCGGAAGGCCATCCCTTGTCACGTCCGCCCGAAGTCGAAGGCGAAGCCGCGAATCGAGCGATTCGAATCGCGGAAGTCTTGAAAGTGCCTTTGTACGTTGTACACAATTCCTGTCGTCAGTCACTCGAGGCGATAACGCGAGCGCGCAATGAGGGGCAGCGCGTATACGGCGAAGTGCTTGCAGGTCACCTGCTTATAGACGACAGCGTTTATCAGAACACCGACTTCGAAACTGCCGCAGCGCATGTGATGAGTCCGCCGTTCCGCTCGACGGAACATCAGGATGCCCTTTGGCGCGGCCTGCAATCGGGGAACTTACAAACGACCGCGACAGATCATTGCTGCTTCTGTGCAGATCAAAAAGCAGCGGGCAAAGACGATTTTCGAATGATTCCAAATGGCACAGGCGGTGTCGAGAATCGTTTGGAGGTGCTCTGGCATCACGGCGTGCGTACTGGCAAGTTGACCATGAACGAATTCGTGAAGGTCACGTCGACCAACGCCGCGCAGATTTTCAATATTTATCCTCGCAAGGGTAGCGTTTCGGTTGGCGCCGACGCAGACATCGTTGTGTGGGATCCCGAAGCAAGCAAAACCATTTCCGCGAAGACGCATAAGCAAAATGTTGACTACAACATCTTCGAGGGCATGACAGTTATCGGTTGTGCATCGCATACGATCAGTCAGGGCAAGGTCGTATTCGCAGATGGCGAACTCAACGTCGAGCGCGGCGCCGGTCGTTACGTCGACCGACCGCCGTACGCGTCCTATTACGAAGCATTGAAACTGCAGTCGCAACAAGCCGAGCCGGTTGCGGTCAAGCGCTAACACAGGCAACTCATATGACGAATCAAAACAAATCTCAGGGCATTCAAGCAAAAAGACTGGATAAGTCCGAAATTTACGATAATTTCAGTGATTTACACCCACCTCTGTCGCGTTCGGAGGCTCTGATCGAGGCCGACCGCTGCTACTTTTGCTACGACGCACCGTGCACTACGGCCTGTCCTACCGACATCGATATTCCCGGATTCATTCAGAAAATTCGCAGCGACAACATTCGGGGTTCTGCACAGACGATTTTTCGCGAAAACATCATGGGTGGCATGTGTGCACGAGTCTGCCCAACAGAAATATTGTGCGAAGAAGCTTGCGTTAGAAATACGCACGAAGAGAAGCCAGTTAATATCGGCTTGTTGCAGCGTTACGCGACAGACCCGATTCTTGACGAGAACACACAGCTCTTTTCGCGGGCAGCCAGCAGTGGTAAGAAGATCGCAGTCGTTGGTGGTGGCCCGGCCGGACTGTCATGCGCACATCGCTTGGCGATGCTTGGTCACGATGTCGTCATTTATAACAGGGACAAAAAACTTGGCGGCCTCAATGAGTACGGCATTGCCGCCTACAAGACCGTCGACGATTTTGCACAACGCGAAGTGGACTACATTCTCGCGATCGGCGGCATCGACGTTAAGGACAACATGGCTTTGGGTACCGATTTCACGCTTAGTGAGCTGCGTGAAGAATTCGACGCGGTTTTTATCGGCCTTGGACTCGGCGCAGTCAACGAACTCGGCATTGATAACGAAGACCTGGAGGGCGTAGAGAGCGCCATCGACTATATCGCCGAACTCCGGCAAAGCGATGATCTGAGTGCCTTGCCCGTTGGACGCAGCGTCGTCGTAATCGGCGGCGGCATGACAGCCATTGATATCGCTGTGCAAAGCAAACGGCTCGGTGCCGAGCAAGTAAGCATTGCGTATCGACGCGGCGCGGAGCAGATGGGCGCCAGCGAGTTTGAACAGCAGCTGGCGCAAACGAGTGGCGTGACAATTCACCACTGGGTAGTGCCTGTTGGCCTGCAGAAGAATGCTGGCGCTATTTCGATTGCGCTCGAAAAGACTGCACTTGATAAGAACGGCCGCCTCAAGGCTACCGGCGAAACGATGACCCTGGAAACAGATGTGGTATTCAAAGCCATCGGGCAGAAACTGGCAGATCATGATCTGAACAACCTGCAACTGGAAAGCGGCCGTATTGTCGTTGATGATTCGCAGGCGACGACCCTCGATAAGGTCTGGGCCGGTGGCGACTGCGTCGTTGGCGGCGAAGACCTGACCGTTTCGGCGGTACAACATGGCAAGGTCGCGGCGATCGCGATCGACAGGAGCCTGTCCAATGGCTGACCTTAAATCGAATTTTCTGGGCATTAGCTCACCGAATCCATTCTGGCTCGCGTCTGCTCCACCAACGGACAAAGCGTACAACGTCAATCGTGCTTTCGAAGCCGGCTGGGGTGGCGTCGTGTGGAAGACGCTCGGCGAAGACCCACCAATCGTGAACGTGAATGGCCCTCGCTATGCCGCGCTGCACAGCAACGAGCGCCGCGTAATTGGCTTCAATAATATCGAGCTGATCACCGATCGTCCGCTGCAGACCAATCTTGACGAGATACGCCAGATAAAACGCGACTGGCCTGATCGCGCGGTGGTCGCTTCGGTCATGTTCCCAATGAACGAAGAAAGCTGGGCGAAGTTCATTCCAATGATCGAGGACACAGGTGTCGATGCTTTCGAACTCAACTTTGGCTGCCCGCATGGCATGTCCGAACGTGGCATGGGCGCGGCGGTAGGACAGGTTCCTGAGTATGTGCAGATGACTACAGAATGGTGCAAGAAGGTCGCCACCATTCCGGTCATCGTCAAGTTGACGCCCAATGTCACCAATATCGTGCTTACAGCAGAAGCCGCACTGAAAGCGAACGCCGATGCCGTCTCGCTGATTAACACCATCAATTCCATCATGCGTGTGGACTACGACACGCTGACTATGTTCCCGACGACGGATGGCATGGGTACGCATGGCGGCTATTGCGGCGAAGCGGTTAAGCCGATCGCTCTCAACATGGTCGCCGAGATTGCGCGTAATGCAGAAACCGCGAAGCTCCCGATCTCCGGTATCGGTGGAATAACGGACTGGCGTGATGCAGTCGACTTCCTCGCTCTGGGCGCATCCAACGTACAGGTGTGTACGGCGGCGATGGTCTACGGCTTCAAGATTATTGATGATCTGACCGACGGCCTCAGTATGTTTCTCGATGACAAGGGCATGAGCTCCGTTGCCGAACTGGTTGGCAAAGCAACGCCAAGTGTGACCGACTGGCAGTACCTGAATCTCAATCATGTATCGAAGGCGGTCATTGATCAGGATCTTTGTATCAAGTGTGGTCGCTGTCACATCGTTTGCGAGGACACATCGCATCAGGCGATAACGAATACAGTAAACGGCGAACGGCGCTTCGAGGTTATCGATGACGAATGTGTTGGCTGCAATCTTTGTGTCAGCGTTTGCCCGGTCGACAACTGCATTACGATGGTGCCCATGACTGAGGGCATCGATGCGCGTACCGGCAAGCCGATCTCTAATGAGGTTGCGAACTGGACGACGCACCCGAACAATCCAATGCGCAAGACGTAGTCAGGCCTTCAGGCCCGAAAGGATGACTAATGAACGATGAGCAACTACTCGACGCCGCTCGCGCTGTTCGCGAGATGGCCTACTGCCCGTACTCAGAGTTTCAGGTAGGCGCGGCCATTATTGATGAGAATGGCAATGTGCATGTCGGCTGCAATGTTGAGAATGCGGCCTATCCGCAAGGAAGCTGCGCTGAGGCTGGCGCAATATCTGCGATGGTCGCTGCAGGCGGTCAACGCATAGCGACAATAGCTGTTGCAGGCGGTGGCGATAAGACGCGAGCTTGCCCACCTTGCGGTGGATGTCGACAGCGCATCCATGAATTCTCAGATAAGAAAACGCGAATTGTCTTCAAAGATAATGACGATGAGTGGCACACGTATTCGATGGACGAATTGCTGCCCTCTTCATTCCATCTGTAACGCCAGCACCTCTTCGCGAGTGGGCAGCGATGGCTGCGCACCCATACGCGTCGCTGTCATTGCACCAGCGGCGCAGGCAAAACTGAGCGCATCCTCAGGACTCTGACCTTCCACCAACGCGACGGTAAGTGCAGCTGAGAAAGTATCGCCCGCAGCGACGGTATCCAGCGCCTCGACTCGCGGCGGCTTCACGCGCGCCAGATCAATGCCGTCCTTACTAAGCACCGCTCCAGCAGCACCAAACGTCGTGGCGATCATTCCATGACAGGCGGACAGACTATCGCCGTACCACGCTGACTCGGTTTCATTCACTATTACGAGATCGGCACGTTGCAGTACGGTGACATCAACATGTCGAGCCGGCGCAAGATTGACGCAAAAGAAACCGTCGAAATTGGCCGCGGCGTAAGCAATTGTCTCTGTTGGTACTTCGAGCTGACAAAGCAGCGCGTCGGCAGCAGGAATTTTCAGGGACTCCGGAGACAATGTACGATTGGCACCGGGCGCGACGACGATTTGGTTTTCTCCCGACTTGGCGACGGAAATAAGAGCAACACCAGTGGGTGCGCTGTCGACAGCAACGCAGCCATCCAGGTCCACGCCGCCCGCACGCAACAGCACCAATGCTTCGTCTGCTTCGGGATCCTGGCCAACGTGTGCCAGCAGGCAGACATCAGCGCCAAGACGTGCAGCCGCCAACGCCTGATTGGCACCCTTCCCGCCTGGGTAATGGTTTAGCTCAGCGCCGGTAACGGTCTCTCCCGGCGCCGGCAAGCGATCGACCACGGCAACAATATCCAGATTAACCGAGCCGATAACGACTACCGACGTCATACAGGACATCCATAACGAGCGAGCCGTTCGACTAACAGGTCATAGAAACCGTCGGTATCAATTGAATATATCCAGGTTGTGTTGATAGGCTTGTCAGTCACATGCCAGAAATCGACGGCCGTATGCCCCATGGTCAGCTCGGACTCTGTCTCAATCGTAATATTGCAATCCTTGCCCTCAAACAAACCGGGCTTAAGCAACCAGGCGATCGTGCAGGGGTCATGTAGAGGTGCGCCTTTGGATGTATATTTGACTGTGTCATAGCGATCAAAAAAGCTCAGCATCGCGGCAGTCTCTATTGCAACTCGATTGCCTAAGGCCTTTATTCGTTCAACCCGATCAACAGTCGACAAGACCTGATGTGTTACATCCAGACCCATCGCCGTAATCGGTCGGCCGCAGCGAAAAACGATGTCTGCGGCTTGCGGGTCAACGATAATATTAAATTCCGCGGATGGTGTTCGGTTGCCACCTTCACGCATCGCCCCGCCCATGATCACGATCTCTTCGACGTGGGAAAGAATTGCCGGTTCGCGACGGATCGCAGTAGCGATATTGGTGAGTGGCCCGGTCGGCACCAGTGTTACGGACGCTTCGTCGGCTGCCAGTAAAGTCTCGATAATAAAATCAACGGCATGCTCAGGCCGCAACGGCGTTTGCGGTTCAAATACATCAATACCGTTAATACCAGTTTGTCCGTGAATAGCTTCCGCTGTAATCAGGGGCCGGACCAGCGGCTCTGCACAACCTGCATGCACGGGTACATCCTGCTTGCCGGCAAGATCACACATCATGCGTGCATTACGCTGGGTAAGGCTGAGCGGGACGTTACCGCCTACCGTCGTGACGCCGAGCACCTCAAGTTCATCCGGTGATGCAAACGCCAGCAGCAAAGCAACGGCATCATCCTGCCCTGGGTCGCAGTCGAGAATTATTTTGCGTGCCATTATCTAAAACGTCAGCAGTAGTCCGGCAAGCGCCGCACTCATCAGGTTCGACAAAGACGCAGCCAGAACACATTTCATACCGAACCGTCCGATGAGCTCTTTCTTCTCCGGAACAAGCACGCCTAGCCCGCCCAGCAAAATCGCGATTGACGAAAGGTTTGCGAACCCGCACAACGAGAATGTCACGACCGCAACTGTTCTCGGGCTCATGCCCGCGAGATAGGCGTCCAGGTGCGAGAACGCTACGAACTCATTGAGAATTAGTTTTTCGCCAAATAATGCGCCGGCCGCTTCGGCTTCAGCCCATGGCACGCTCAGCAAATACATCAGCGGCTGGAAAACTTTTCCGAGAATCGACTGCAGGGTAACGCCGTCGATCCCAAGCAAACCGAAAAGCCCACCGATAAGACCATTGAACAATGCGATCAGGGCGACGAACGCTATAAGCATCGCGCCGATGTTGACGGAAAGTCGCAAGCCGTCGGAAGTACCGGAAGCAGCTGCAAGAATGACATTGCCGTGCTGGCTACGCTCCATGACGAGCTTCTCATGCCCGCCCTCGGGGACCGGCTCGGCGTCCGGCATAATTATTTTTGCCATTAGCAGGCCGCCCGGCGCCGCCATGAACGCTGCTGCCAGAAGGTAATTAATATTCGCGCCCATGAGCACGTAACCGGCAAGGACGGTACCGGCAATTGAGGCCAGGCCCGATACCATTACGGCGAAGAACTGTGGCTCCGTGAGCCCCCTGAGATACGGCTTCACAACCAGCGGCGCCTCGGTCTGGCCGACAAAAATATTGGCCGCCGCATTCATCGACTCAACCGCCCCGGTACCGATGATACGGCGCAGTCCGCCGCCGACAATTTTGACTATCCATTCCATGACCCGCAGGTGGTAAAGAACGGACATGAGAGCGGCAAAGAAGATGATGATCGGCAAGACGTTAATCGCAAAACTGAAAGCAACCATTCCGTCGGAGCCCGCGACCACCGATTCGGAACCGTACTCGGTCGCCAGCAAACCACGAGTAGGAATGAAAATATCGGCTAGCGGTCCGAAGACCATGTCGATACCGGCTCTCGAATAGCCGATTATCGCGAGGACACCGTTACTGAGAAACTGGATTGCATTGCGGCCCCAATCGAAATACAGCACGAATGCAGCTATCGCGGCCTGCAGTGCGAGTGCGGCACCGACGACACGCAAGTTGATTGCTTTGCGATTACTGGAAAACGCGTATGCGATACCCAATATAACCACAACGCCGAGAATTCCGATGTAATTCCCCATACTGGCCCCCACCTTTTTTTATTTTTCTTGTTTTTGCGGACCCCAAGTCTACCGTATAGGGGGCTTACAGTGCTTAGCTCTTTCCCGTCAGTATCTCAGCAATGACGGGGTTTGCAGCCGGCGCTTCGGCACCCGTCTTGCAGGCGTTCAGTACCAGTGCCTCAACCCTGTCAGCATCAGCATCGCTGGCCGCATGCACTATCGCCAATGGCGTATTCTGATCCAGCGGAGTACCCAGAGACGCGAATTGACTGAAGCCGACCGACATGTCCAGCGCTTCACCAACCTTACGCCGACCGCCGCCGAGCTCGATGATCGCGTTGCCGACCGCAAACGCATCGATACCGACCAATATACCGTCGCCATGAATAGGTCGAACGACGGGTGCAGCGGCCAGGTGTTTGTCAGGGTTCTCAACAAAGTCGCTTGGCCCGCCTAGCGCGGCAACCATTTTGGCGAAAATCTCCAATGCCCGTCCGCTGGTCACAGCCGCGTCGACCTTAATCATCGCTTTGTCACGATCCGCTTCGATGCCGGAAACGACCAGCATCTCGGCACACAGACCCAAGGTCACCGCATCAAGACGCGGCTCACGGTTTTCGTTCTTCAGGTATTGCACGGCTTCAGCAATCTCGAGCGCATTACCCGCATTTCGCCCAAGTATTTCATTCATGTCGGTAATCAGTACGTGGGTCTTCATGTTCGCCAACGCCGCTGTGGCGATGATGCTCTCAGCCATTTCGCGCGCGCGCTCATGCGTCGACATAAAGGCACCGCTACCGACTTTTACATCCATAACCAATGCATCGAGACCTGCTGCGATTTTCTTCGCCAGAATTGAAGCCGTAATTAGCGGCACCGACTCAACCGTGCCAGTGACATCACGAATGCCGTAAAAACGTCGGTCTGCGGGTGCCAGA
>RCNC010000851.1_pt1 | contig 20070 bp, 15 predicted proteins | sample 2041301 | NCBI WGS metagenome assembly RCNC01 (sample SAMN09708231, study PRJNA481090) | Marine sediment metagenome, whole genome shotgun sequencing project. | biome: marine sediment; feature: ocean; material: sediment; isolation source: Sewage treatment plant 13A marine sediment (STP13A) ...
TGCTCTTCCGATCTAATTGAGGTCTTTCTCGTTGAGGTATGCTTCTTTTTCAAAAGAAATAGGCCTGAAAAATAATTCTACCATCACCAATATCATCAATAATCCTGATCGTAGTCCGAGTTATGATGTCATTTTTCGCATCGTTTCAAGATGGGACCAGTTAAACATCCGTTGGCTGATAGCAGGCCAGGGAGTAATGTTTTCAGTGGCCGAAGATTCCTTTCCCAATATCAATGACAGGCTGTCACACATCAGCCGGAAATTTGCCATCACGCTTTCTGAAACAGCTGAAAGGCTCAGTGTTAAAGAAGACGAACTGAGAAAGTTTTTTTACGAGAACGAAGCTCCGTCGGCAGAACTCATGAAAAAATATATAGCGTCATTCCCCGATCTGAATCCGGATTGGGTACGGTATAATCACCTTCCAATGATGACAAAAACCACTGCTGGTGATTATATCTCTCCTGATACCCTGAATAAGATGATCAAGACATTCGGCGAACGTCTCCCGAGTGAATTTGAAGCCTTATTCAATTGCAGGAATGCACGTCCAGCTCATATCGTAAGGATTGAATCTTTTCTTGAATGTGACATAGCATTGGAGGTTTTTGGAGATGAAATGCTGCCGGAATTTATGCCAGGAGAGATCATTCTCTGTGACCTTGTTAACAAAAGTGCCTATATCTATGACCTTCCCTACATTGTCGTTACCAAAGATCTCAATCTTCTAAGGTATATCAAAGACTCCGGGAAGCCGGATACCCTTTTCCTCGTTCCATCAAATGGTGATACCGCCACCATCGAGGCCAAACAGGATGATATCAAACAGCTATTTCTTGTCAAGGGAAAGATCAGGAGGTTTTATAGCTAGCGGTTTTAGTTGATACCTGCGCAAACTTAAAATACCAGATTACATTCTGCTCTTTAAGCCTTATTTTCATCATATCCCCCGGTTATCATTTTTCCGTAATTTAGATGAGGATGAAAATAATTTTAATATCCATTGGAACACGTGGGGATATGGCGTAATTCATCATGGAGGTTCAGGGACAACTCACCTGGCACTAAAGCATGGATGTGCAACAATGATTATCCCTCATATCATTGACCAGTTTGTCTGGAATAAAATTAATTATGAATTTCTTTGATTTTAATCTAGTTGTACAATAACTTTAAATTGAAATAATTTATCACCCAATATTAATATTGACAAAATATGAAATACTTCCTATTAGCATTTTTATTAGCAGTGTTTAATATGCTAAGTGCCCAATCTGAAGCAGAACCAACCGACGATGGTCCTCTTAATAGTCAGGTGACTGACATCGTGGTTGTGTTCAAAATGCATGTTGATATCGGGTATACAAACTGGGCAGAGGGTGTTCTTCAGAGTTATTGCAATGACATGCTGGACGAGACATTGAGGTCCATCGATGAAACATCGACTTTGCCAGCCGAAGAACAATTTGTATGGACCATTCCTGCCTGGCCCTTAAAGTATATGCTTGAAAACACCAGTGCAGATAAGAAGGAAAGACTGGCAAAAGCAATAAAGGATAAACGCATTGTACCCCATGCACTTCCCATAACCTTTGAAACAGAAGCCAGCGACCTTGAAAACCTGGTGCGTGGACTATCCTATGCTTCCAAAATAAATAAAAGGTATGGATTGCCAGAGGCCCGCGATGCCAAACTAACCGATGTACCAAGCCATTCTCATATATTGCCTACGGTGCTTAAAAATGCAGGCGTGGATTTTCTACACCTGGGTTGTAATCCCGGTTCTGCATCACCTGAGGTTCCCAATTTATTCTGGTGGCAGGGTCCCGATGGCTCACGCCTTTTAACCTTTTACTGGTCTGAATATTATGGTTCGGGTATTTTGCCACCAGAAGACTGGCCGCATAAAACCTGGCTTGCTATGATTCATACACATGAAAACACAGGAGCACCTTCCCCCGAAGAAGTGGCTGAATTATTGAAACTGGCAAAAGAGAAAATGCCAGAAGTTAATGTAAGAATCGGCAGGCTTTCTGATTTTTATGATCTATTAATGAAAGAAGAACCAACACTGCCCATTGTAATCGGTGATATGCCGGATACCTGGATCCATGGGTATATGTCCAAGCCCCGGGAGACAAAACTGAGTAAACACCTGCAACGTGAAACTTACAATACAGAGATCCTGAATTCACAGCTGAACTTGTGGGGAGTGAATGTTAATGATATCGGATCATATATTGATGATGCAGTTGAAAATATGATCCTCTACGACGAACATACCTTCGGCGCTGCCATGACGCATGCAGATCAGCATAAATGGACCTATAACGATGAGTTCAAAATAAATAAATCCCTGGGGAATTATGATTTCATTGAGGGGACATGGATTGAAAAAGGGAACCGTATCAGAGATGCTGAAAAAATAATTCACCCTTTAATGAAGCAGCAGTTGAAGAAACTTGCATCATCTGTGAATGTAGATGGAAAAAGAATTGTTGTTTACAATCCATTGCCCTGGCAAAGAGACGGGAGGGTAAGTTTCTTTGCTGGAATATATCAAAAGCAATTTAAAATCCTGGGTTTAAAAGATGCGGCTACAGGGGAAGTAATCTCAGTTTATGAAGATTATAACCTGATTTCTTTTGACGCGGCTGCAGTGCCGTCAATGGGGTATAAAACCTACATTCCCCTACTGGAACCAGTTGACATTGAAGGATCCCTAACTATTGATGAGGATGATAATCGTTTGGAAAATAAGTACTTCAAGCTTCAGATCAATAAGTTGGAAGGGAGCTTGTCTTCTGTATTTGACAAGCGAAATAACAGGGAATTAGCCGAACAGAACAGGGACTATGGCTTCGGACAGTACATCTTTGAGCAGGCAGGCCAGGATAAAATCGATGCTTACAATCAAGCCTATATTAAGCCGGGTGCAGAGAACTGGGCGAATGATGAAATGATACGGACTGCTGTTCCTGATAAAGAAAGCGCGGTTTACAAAGGGGAATGTGTAAAAATTGTTTACCTCGACATGGGTAATGCCGTGCGTGCAACCGTGTTTGGAAAACTGGATGATCCTGATTCACAACGCTATATGGTAACTTACACCCTGTATGAAAACCAGCCATACATAGAAATAGTATGGGGCGTTGACGGGAAAAAGCCAAACGCTATACCAGAAGCCGGTTGGCTCTCATTCCCATTTAATACGGATAAACCTGATTACCGGCTCTATCGCACGGGTGGAATTGTAGATCCGAAAAAGGAGTTTGTAAAGGGAACAAATCAGGATTACTATTTTCTCAATACTTCTATGACATTGTACGATGGATCGGGCAAAGGAATGCTGCTGAATTGTCCAAATTCCCCGGGGATAAGCATTGACGATCCCGGTTTGTTCAGGTTCTCCAGGAACAAGGAGTTAAGCACAGGCAGGGTATTTGTGAATTTATTTAATACACAATGGGGGACTAATTTCACTGAATGGATAGAAGGTTCATTTTCATCAAAGATGTATATCTGGAGCTATGATAAATATGATCCAGAAAAGACTTTAATCACTCCTTCTGAAGAAACTCGGGTGCCGATAAAAGGAGTTTTTTATGAAGGCACAAAAGGAGAGCTACCCGCCACAGCAGGTGGGATTTCCCTGAGTCGCAAAGGAATATTGCTAACTGCTTTCAAAATAAACCCGGACAGGAACAATATGTTACTCCGGCTATGGGAACAGGCTGGGAAGGACGGATTATGCGAGGTCAGTCTGCCAGAAGGAAGTGAATTTACCAGAGCCTATCCATGTAACCTGAGGGATGAAATTACCGAAAACAATGGGATTGTGATCTCAAATAATACATTTAAGCTTATGATACATGCGAATCAACCTGCATCCTTCATCCTTCAATAAATCAACTGATAATCAAATCGAACGTAAATGAAAAGAAGAGCGTTTTTAATTACAAGCTCACTGGCAGGTGCTGGCACCTACTCTTTTGCCTGGTTACCGGCATATCATCAGATCCCGCCAGAGGGCAACATCTCATTTCTCTCAGATAAAACAAGATCGAGCATGTTATTCCCCCGGCCTCTTGATGGTCACACGCTCAATATATCTCCACCCGGGTTTTGCTGGTACCCCGCCCCTGGTGCATCGGATTATATCATTCGAATTTTAAGTGAAACTGAGAAAATACTATATGAGAAAAAAACAGGAACAGGCCCTGTGCACCTGCCTGATATGGTTTTAAGTCCCGGCACCTATAAATGGGATGTTTTTGCACTTGATGAAAAGGGCAAAACAGTTGCAAGGAGGGGTTTTGAGTCTTTTTCAATAGCAGATAATTTTAACGAATTGCCCTGGATCCATCCCGGAGAATTGCTGGACCGGGTGCCAGAAGAACACTCACGGATACAATTCATGCGTGCCGACATGCCTCAAATAAAGCAAAGGTTAAATACAAGCCATAAATCCATCTGGAATAATATAAAAAAAAGGGCGGATGAATCACTCAACAAACCTGCACCGGAATACCCGACCTATCACCTTACTGCTGAGCCGACGCAACGCCGTATGGAATATCAAAAATACTTTCAATATTTCAGAGGGTTCATTGACAATGCCTTGTATAATCTGAGCCTGGCATATTTGATGAGCGGTGAGGATAAATATGCGGTGGCAGCCAAACGAATACTGTTTGAAGTTACTGATTGGCCCACAGATTATGATGATGTCAGTTCGGTAGCAGCAGCATGGGGTGATGAAGTGGGACTGAGCATGTCGAGGTATGCCCATAAAGTATATGATTGGTTATATGATGCATTATCCGCATCAGAAAAAGAACGGGTTTTAAAAATGTGTGAAGGCCGTGCATGGCAAACCTATAAACTGTTAAATGAGACCGAGTATTTAACTTATCCAGGCAGTAGCCACCCTGCCAGGCTGATTGCTTACCTGGCTGAAATGGCCATTGCCATGGCAGGAGAAGTAGAGGGTCCGGAGACCTGGCTGGATTTTTCCCTCAAAGCCTTAACAACTTTCTATCCGCATTGGGGAGGAATAGATGGAGGTTGGGCAGAAGGTATTCCCTATGGGCTATGGTACAATAATTTCTACATACCTGCATTTGATACCCTTGAAGCCGCGGCAGACTATAACCTTTGGAAACGTCCATTCTTCAGCAACATCAGGTATTTTTACCTGTATTGCACATCACCCCTTTCCAGGATCAGACCATTCGGCGATTCTGCAGAAAACGGCGGTCCAAATTCAAGCCAGAGAGATGCATTTATCAGGTTAATGGATTACCATGCGAACCGCTTTGAAGACGGATACATTAAATGGTGGGTTAATGAGGTACCAGGATCCGAAGGTTCTAAGGACATTAATACTGCGATTTTTAATCAGGAGGTTAAACCCATACCACCTGTGGATCTGCCCAACTCAAAAGTTTTCAGAGGCGTTGGTTGGGCCGGGCTCCACAGCAACCTTTCCGATCCCGGAAACGACACATTTATGGTATTCAAAAGCAGTCCGTACGGCAGTGTCTCACACAGCCATGCCGATCAGAACTCCTTTGCCATATTTAAAGGTGGGGTGGCCCTCGCCATTCCTTCCGGCTATTACGGACCAAGTTATGGCATGCCCCATCATGCAGAATGGACCCGTTCTACAAAAGCCAATAATTCGGTCCTGGTTAATGGACAGGGACAGGTAATACGGGATGAAAAAGCTACTGGGACCATTATCCATTTCGAAGATAAAAAAGCCTATACCTACCTTATGGCTGATGCCACAGAGGCCTATCAGGGAAAATTAACATCATTTAAAAGGCATATCCTCTTTCTTCGTCCGGGAGTATTTTTACTGCTTGATCAATTGGAGGCCCCGTCAGAGGCAAACTTCCAATGGATGCTGCATGCCTTTGAAAAAATGAAATTATCCGACAGGAAGGTGATCTCACAAAAAGATGGTGCCAGGTTGAGTACCTGGTTTAATTCCTCACAGGGTCTTGAAATAAGCCAAACCGACAAATTCGATACCCCTTTTAATACAGGGATCCCGGAGGAATTTCATGAAAAGGTAGAAAACCACTGGCATGTTACCGTAGAAACCAGGGAGAAGTCGCTGGTATCAAGGATTGCCGCCATTATCGTGGTTGATACCCTGAAGGACAAAATTGACATTGAATTACTTGACACCAATGGATGGTTTGGAGCAAAGGCAAGCGGATCTTTTGGGAAGGCTGAAGGCTGGATCCAATATGAAGCAGGTTCAGAAATCCCAGGCGATTATGTGGATATGCCAAATGCCAAAGCAGCAATGTTTTGTGCCAGGGACAGGGAAGACAAGCAGATATTGTTCTAAAGAGGTTACGGATTTACAAGCAGCTTTAAGTTTTTAAAACCCAAAAAATATAATTATGAAGATCAAACCAATATCATACGCGATAATCTTAGTGTTATTCTGTTTCTGCCAGGCAGGATTTTCGCAGGAAAAGTTGAAAGTGGCGACCTGTCAATTTCCTGTGACGGGAGATATAGCAAGCAATGCTTCATACATTAAAAAATATATTAAAGAGGCAGCTGAAAATCATGCAGATATAGTACACTTTTCAGAAGCATCCCTTTCAGGCTATCCACCAGGTGATATTCCTTCATTTGAAAACTATGATTGGGAGGCATTAAAAGCTGAAACCAGGGAAATCATCTCCCTGGCCAAGAAGAAAAGCATATGGGTGGTTTTAGGTTCCGCACATTTCCTGGATGAAAATGATAAACCGATGAATTGCCTGTATATTATATCAGATGCAGGAAAAATTGTTGGAAGATATGACAAGTCAATGCTCACCAGAGGTGATGCCAATTACTACACTGCTGGTAACCACATCGAAGTGGTAGAAGTGAAAGGCTTTAAACTCGGTTTTCTAATATGTTATGATTCCTGTTATCCGGAAATGTATAATATCTACAGGCACAGAGGGGTAAGCATAATGTTTCATTCTTTTTACAATGCACACCATGACGGGGTAACCATACTGGACGAAGTGATACAGGCTGAGATTAGGGTCAGGGCTTCTGATAACCGGATGTGGGTTATTGCCAATAATTCAACCGGTCCCTATTCATCCTGGCCTGCCTGTATTGCGAGACCGGACGGTTCATTGGAATCTTTGGAGCGGGGTGTACCCGGACTCTTGTACAGGGATTTTCCAGATACTGAGATATCTGACAGATTTAAGAGCTGGCTTCATAACTTTAAGATGATGAAGCTACCTGAAGACGAGGTTTATCAGATTTTCGGCGAACCTTCAACACATCCACGGGTATTAGACACCAAATCATTGTAATTACATATTTAATAATATCACATAATGAAAAACCCGTTCCTTCTTTTATTCATGGTAATATGTCTGAATGTCCAGGCACAGAATGATAAGAAACCAATGTCCGTTGTGGATTTTCTGAACATCCCCGGAGTTTCCAGTCCCCGGCTTTCACCGGATGGGACAAAGCTGATTTACATTTTGTCAGAGAGCGACTGGAAGGCCAATAAACAGGTCAGTCATATATGGCTGGTCAGGTCTGACGGGGATGATGCACACCAGATCACATTCGGACCAGGTAGTGTAAGTAGTCCATCATGGTCTCCCGATGGCAGGTGGATCAGTTTTATGGCCAAACGGAATGAGGACAAAGAGAATCAAATCTATCTCATGCGTTCTGATGGTGGGGAAGGGCGCAGGTTAACCAACCATAAAACAGCCTTAATGTCTCATCATTGGTCTCCGGATAGCGAAATCATTTATTTCCTCGCCAATGATACTTTGAGTAAGGAGGAGGAGAAGGCAATAGAACTGAAAGATGATGTCTTTGCAATGGATGAGAATTACAAACAAAGACATTTATGGAAGATTACTTTAAAGGAAGCCGAAGAGTCGAGGATAAGCGAAGGTGATTATTCCATTTTAAGCTATGATATCTCAAAAGATGCTCGGAGACTTGTAGTTCATCGTGGACCAGACCCGCTTATTGACCATTACAAAGATAGCGAGATCTGGATCATGGATATTGATGGAAGTAATCCCCTCCAACTCACAGAAAATAAAATCGGAGAAAATGGAGTCCGTCTCTCTCCTGATGGCAAACAGGTTTTATTTACAGCTTTTGCCAATGAGCATTTTGATTTTTATTACAATGACAAAATATTTCTGATGCCGGCTGATGGAAATGGTAAAGCCATGGTACCGATGAAAGACTTCCCCTATGAGGTGCAATCAGCGGAATGGTCTGCAGATGGCCGCTCGATTTACCTTATTGCAAATATGGGTTCACAGACCCAATTATGGCAATACAAGCTATCCTCAGAGAAGTTATCTCAGATCACCGCTGGCAAGCATTCTGTTGGACAATGGCAATATCACAGGGACCTGAACCAGCATCTTATGGCAGTTAGTACCATGGAAAATCCCGGAGATATCTTCCTGCTACAAAACGGACAACTCCAACAGATCACCCACCATTATGACTATCTAAAGAATGAATTTCTATTGCCAGTACAGGAAGTCATTAGCTGGCAGGGTGAGGATGGTGTGACCATTGAAGGTATCATATATTATCCTCACGATTATGCACCCGGGAAGTCTTACCCACTGGTCGTTCAAACACATGGCGGTCCTGCTTCCTCTGATAAATATGGACTATCCCGCAGCATCAGCCGCTACAATCCTGTGCTAACCGGCCATGGCTACATCGTTCTCCAACCCAATTACCGGGGCAGTACGGGTTATGGTGATGATTTCCTGCGCAATATGGTGGGTGGATATTTTCGCCAATCGCACCTGGATGTAATGGCGGGGGTGGATTTCCTTATTGATCAGGGCATAGCGGATCCGGACCGCCTGGTGAAGATGGGATGGAGTGCCGGTGGACATATGACCAATAAGATCATCACTTTCACTGATCGATTTAAAGCCGCTTCTTCCGGTGCCGGGGCCATTAACTGGATTGGTATGTATGCTCAGAGTGATGTTAGAACATACAGGACACCCTGGTTCGGAGGTTCTCCATGGGAAAAAGATGCCCCCATAGATGTTTACTGGGATAATTCCCCTCTGAAGGACATCAGTAATGTTACCACACCCACCCTGGTAATGGTTGGAAGGAATGATCTGAGGGTACCATACTCCCAATCCCTTGAATTGCACAGGGCATTAAAAAGCCTGGGTGTCCCCACCCATTTGTATGTGGCCCCGCGTGAGCCCCATGGCTGGCGCGAACTCCGGCACCGGCTTTACAAGATCAATGTTGAACTGGAGTGGTTTGCCAGGTATGCCTTGAATAAAGAATACCAGTGGGAAATGGTCGAGGAAGAGGAATAAAAAAAACCGCACCCTTGAGGGGTGCGGTTGTATGATGGCTTGCGGAGAAAGGGGGGAATAAACCTATGACTCCAATGTTAGTCTAATCAGATAGTTACATCCTGTGTTTTATCAGCTCCACCAAATAGCACACCTCTGATGGCTATTCTTTGGGTACCTTTAAATACTGCTGTTTACATAATTCATTGTAAATTTATAAAAACGATTGTTCTTATCAAACCTGATAATTTTAAGAACTATTATGGAACTAAAATTGAGAGAGCTGCTTAGACAAAAACAGTCTTGGTTCATTTTATTAATTTCTTTTTGCATCTTTTATTTCCCACTGTTCTATAATCTTGATGGTTTGGTTCTAAGAATGTGGGATGAATCAAGAAATGCAGTTAATGCAACAGAAATGCTAGCAAATAAAAATATTATAATAAGGCATTATGATGGAAGTCCTGATATGTGGGAAGTAAAGCCTCCCTTATTAACATGGCTTCAATCCATTGGAATTAAATTGTTCGGGTATAACGAATTAGCTATAAGGCTTCCTTCTGCAGTTGCTACATTAGTCATGCTTTTTACTTTTATTTTTTTTTCTGGCAAAGAGTTAAATTCAATTTATATAGGCATTATCAGTTCCCTGATATTAATTACTTCCCCTGGCTATATTGGTTGGCATGTTAGCCGTACTGGTGATCATGACGCTGTTGTAATCATGTTTATGATGATTTCTTTTCTTGCTTACTTCAAATTTTTGCAAATTCCACCAGGTAAAAAGGCTAACAATATTTTTTTCATCGTCTGCTTGTCAATGATTTTTGGCTACCTGACCAAAAGCATCATCTCATTGGTATTTCTTCCAGGCATGTTTCTATACACATTGTTTTCGAAAAATTTGAGAAGAGTACTGAGTTCAAAAGTTTTTTACATTAGTCTCATACTATTTTTCATTGTTGTTGGGGGTTATTATGTTACAAGGGAAATATTTAATCATGGGTATTTAAAGGAGGTTTGGTCCGGTGAATTATTTCCTCGATACATAAATGCAGAACAAAACTTTTGGGATGAACCATTTCTTTATTATATCAATAATATGTTCTCAGGAAGGTTCATACCCTGGATATATATTTGTTTGCCGGCAATATTACTGCAATGGTTCTTTATTCCAAAAAATAACAGGGCTTTTACCATTTATGTAACGTGTACCTTAATCTTATTTTTATTGTTTATTTCGGCAGGTAGTAATAATATATGGTATGATGCTCCTGCATATCCTCTCATGGCAATAATAACAGGGCAATTTTATTATTACTTTTTAATACAGCTATTGGATAAAATAATTGCGAGAAAATATTTTAGGAATGCCATACTTGTCTTGGTGGTTCTCTTGTCTTTTTATGTGCCTTATAGAAAGATTATCAAAACGAATTCAATGAATCTTGATTACTCCTATAATTTTCCTAAATATTCAATTTGTTATCTTTTACGAGAATATCAAAATGGTAAGATGGAGATACCACTTCCTTTACTTATTGTTCATGAAAGTTATAATGCACATATCAAATTCTATATTAACTCGCTAAAAGCAACCAAGAATATTGAAGAGATTAAATTTGCCAAGCGGGAAGAAATTATGCCTGGTAAATTTATTCTAATATCAGAGCAAAAAATACATGAATATATTGAAAGCGAGTTCACATCCAAGATTATTTCCGAATATGCAGACGCAAAAATCTTACACATTACACAGCGCAAAAGCGACCAGGAAGTTAATTAACTAAGACTAACACAAATGAATATGCAATACAGGGGGATAATACAGGACATTCGCAAAACATAACACTTTGAAAAAAATTCGGGAAGACTGATCGAAATCCTCTCAGATTATCCTGAACTGCAGGACTGAAGGTTTGCCAGAACGGTTCTTATAATTTTTAATATTTCCACACATTGAATAACAATCCTGAACTGTCAATCGTAATCTTATGTTACAGATCTGAAGAGCAAATCATCGGTTTCTCTCAAAAAGTCAAGGAACTTGCTGATGGACTTATTGATAGTTATGAAATTGTGCTGGTTGGCAATTATATTGAGGAATCGGTTGACAGAACCAAGGAGGTTGTTGAACGGATTGCTTCAGCCGACGGTATATTCAGGGCTATCTGCAAGCCAAAAAAAGGCATGATGGGCTGGGATATGAAAGAGGGGCTTTCATTTTCATGGGGTGAATATATTTGTGTTATCGATGGGGACGGACAATTCCCCATAGATAGCATTGCCGAATGCTACAATAAAATTAAGACCGGCAAGTTCGGACTCGTTAAAACCTATAGAAAGAAACGGAACGATGGTGGGTATAGAAAGCTTGTCTCGATTGTTTATAATCTTGTTTTTTCTATCCTGTTTCCAAAGGTAAAATCCAAAGATGTGAACTCGAAGCCGAAGATCTTTACAAGAAAAGTTCTTGACAGCCTGACCCTAACTTCAGATGACTGGTTCATAGATGCTGAGATAATGGTCAACGCCAGCAGATTGGGGATTGTATTCTATGAATTCCCGATCGATTTCTATGAGCTCCAAGGGCGTACATCTTTCGTAAAGTTTTATGCCATATTTGAATTTATCAGGAATCTGATTGTTTTCAGGTTCAAGGCACGGTAAATGATGAAAAGGAAGATCCTTTTGACAGGTATTTCCTTGGCAAAAATGCATTAATTGGCATTATTGAAAGATCCGCTGTAATTTGAAATCATGAGTATCTCCCGAACCTCGGATTCAATCTCAACAGATCACTTGAAAATTTTATGGGGAGACATTTGTAACATCCAGAATATAGCAGAACTTATTGGGAGCTTCGCGAAATAGAACGTGTTGAAGAAAATCCTGTAAATGAGGTCATTTACAGGATGTGTCCCTGGGTGATCAGTAAGATAGCGGAGAAAGGGGGATTCGAACCCCCGGTCCCGATCACTCAGGACAACGGTTTTCGAGACCGCCCCGTTCGACCGCTCCGGCATTTCTCCGCAGACAAAAGTAAAAAATATTTATTCAATCATTACTTTTGCTGTTTTCACCTTGTCTCCCTGTACAAGCCTGATGACATAGATCCCCTCAGACAAGTGGCTGACAGGTATTCTGCCGCCACGATGCAGCACCTGGTTCATGACCATTCTGCCGGAGACATTGTACATCACTATCCTTGCGCCACTGGCAAGCTCATCCCCATCAACCTGTATATAATCTGTTGCAGGGTTCGGGTATATTGATAATTCTCCTCGGGAAATATCAGCTGTGCTTACACCGACTTCCAGGTCTGTATAATGATAGGTGAATGCATCGGTCTCAACCCAATCCTCGGTACTCTTTAAGGTCCCGGCTTGATACCCGTATGTAATATAAGTGGTAATCATCTGCCACATATACCATGGCGCGAGTATATCATAACCTGAGAAGTTGTAATTATAAGTGTATACATTCCTGATACTTTCTACCCAGTCGCTCAGATTGAGGTCCCAGATAAAATAAGTGTAGATCAAATAATTCCCAAGATCATCACGTTTGTAGTCAGTGCGCGAGGAACCAACCAACATATTATGCACATAGTTCCAGTGATAGGAAATATAGGAGAGGAGGAAAAAAGTGATGGGATCATATATATTCTCCTGTTTGCCGGTTATGACCCACATGCTTCCATTCCATTCGGAAGTGATACTGAGAGTCTCGTAGCCTCTCCCATTAAATGTATTTTCCTCTTTTCGAGTCTCATCCCACTTTCCACCTATCATGTCCCAATTGGAATCAACGCTCTTCGTTAAATTCCCTTCACCGTCATGGGTGTAATCAGTTCTATAGAGTGGTATCCACAGACCAGGATAGGGTTCAGGAGACCAAGCGAAGACTATTGTCGTTATTCGTTTACGGTCCGCGTTCACGGAGGTAGTAGAATTACCGGATTTCTTACTCTCAAAGATATACTCCCATTTTTGTCCATTTACCCACTTGCTGCTGTCAGCGTTCCAGAAAGCGCTAATACTGGATGTCTGGTTATTTTCGGTATCAAAGGTATTGTCATATTTACTCGAGAAGACCCATTGATTGGAGATTGTATCCCAGTTGGACCAGACATTCGATGTGGCATTTCCATTCATATCATATGTGTTGTCCGATTTTTGCGTAAACACCCAATCACCGGCTACAGGATCCCATCGTGATTCAACCCAGTTTATTACCATCCCACTGTCATTCCGCGTGAATTCCATTTTAAAACCTGGTTTAAACTGCTTGCCGACCGGGTCCCATTCCCATGAACTGGATGAAGATGTGACATCACCATTCTCATCATAATTATAGTGCTCCGTATATACACCAACCCACTCCCCTGATTCCTCATCCCACTCGTAGACGCTGAAATCAGTTTCATTGCCTTCTCCATCATATGCGTATTCCCACTTATCAGCATTAATCCATTTACCATCGTTCGGATCCCAGGCAAAAATGTGCCACAGGGTTGTTCTTCCATTTTCATCGCGCGTATATTCAATTTTATAGTCTCCAACCCATTGTTTCAGACTTTCATCCCATTCATATCCAGCTTCCATGGTAGATCTTCCGTTTTCATCAAAGGAAGATTCATCCTTATAACTAGGCGTCCAGGGATCAGTAATGGTATCCCTGGTATACTCAACAGTTGAAATTGGATTATCATCTTCATCATATTCATAGACCATTTTTGTCTTCCCGCCGACAATGCTGTCGAGGCGGCGTTTGTAATCCGCAGATACAGACCTTGCCGGGGCATCGTTTAACCTGGAATATGGACTTCCAGATGCAACATGAAATTCAGATTCAAGGGCTTCCTCAGATTCAGGTATGGACACTTGTCCTGGTTTGTCAAGCTTTTTAAGAAATTCTGCCTTTAGCTTGTTTGCGGGGCTCTCAGGAGTTTTCGGATAAGCCACTGTGGACTTCTGCGCCAATAACGCCACAGATATAAACAGGGCCAACAAAAGAGTAAATGTTCGATTCATGGTATTAAATTTTGGGTTTCATAATTAATAATCTCATCTATAAGTAAATATAGTTCAATATATTCGTATTTTAAAATCTTTATTTCTTTTTCCATGATTTTTCTAAATAAGTAAATCAGGCTCTACCAGCGATATATAGCCACTCAGTACACCAATACAGGGTCATTCTAAATAAATCTTTTATAATTTCGGCAATAATTAATGGGCTCATGGATTCCGGACTATCAAAATACCGCCTTTCATTCATTGCCTTTTTCATTACGGCGGTTATCTTGTGCATGGTACAGTGGAAGGTATCAAGGCCCATCCTTTTGGCTGAAAGGTTCGTGGATGGAGCCGGATGGTTACAGGTACTAGTCATGGCAGGATATGCCGCATGGATCACCCTCAAGATGCAAGATCCTGGACAATCGGCACGGTGGAGAAGGATCACATGGACGATTTTTAGCGTGGTATTTTTCGGTCAGTTGGCATTGGGACTGGCAGGATTTGAACGGTTTTTGATGACGGGTAAGCTTCATCTTCCCATCCCGGTAATGATCTTAAGCGGTCCGGTTTTCAGGGGCAGCATTGGATTCATGCCCATACTCTTCCTGAGTACAGTGTTGATTTCGGGGCCTGCCTGGTGCAGCCAGCTTTGTTATTTCGGCGTGCTGGACAATCTTTCTGCCGATCGAAAAACAGACCTGAAGCCCATCAGGCACAAATTCAGGTACAAACATGTGATGATATTAACTGTCATCTCGATAACCATCCTCCTCAGGTTGTTCGGGGTTCATAACCTGATCACGACTTTGCTGGCAGCTGGTTTTGGTGTAACCGGACTGGCAATAATCCTGCTGATCTCCCGCAGGAAAGGCAAGATGGTCCATTGCATACTCTGGTGCCCCATAGGAACGCTGGTAAACTATATGAAGTTTGTCTCACCTTTCCGGATGTACATTGATGATTCATGTACTGACTGTATGGCCTGTACCAGGTATTGTAAATATGATGCATTGAACAAATCTGATATTGTCAAAAGAAAACCGGGACTGACATGCACCTATTGCGGGGATTGCCTGGTCAGTTGTAAAACCTCGTCTATCCGGTATAAATTTTTCAACCTGTCTCAGCTGCAGGCAAGGAATACCTGGATTGTATTGACCATCAGCCTGCATGCCATCTTCCTGGCCCTTGGCAGAATTTGATATCAGATGCTATGCAGAACTTCCAGGTATTTTTCTAAAAACTCCTCTTTTCTCTTAAACCTGTATTGCATTACCCAACGAGGATGAGGAAGGGATATGATCTCAGCAAATAGGTCCAGTTTTACGTTCATCTTTTCCAGGTATTTCATGTTCTTTCCCTCCCCAAGGCATATGGCCTTGTCTCTCCTAATGCCCAGTTCAAGTTGACCCCGGAGCGTGGATTCAATGAATTTCCCCAGTGCCGATTCCAGTTCCCTGTCGTCATAATAGTTCAGGTTCTTTCCACCCCTGACAAAACCAAGCGGGGAAACTGCCGAGAGGAAAAATTGTTTATAGAATGCCTGGCATCCGCCATAGGATGAGATCACCTCATAGATGAACCTGGAGGACAATTCCGCCCGCTTCTCAAAACTGTTTGAGATCAGGCAATCCTCCTCCAGCCGAACGGGATCCGTGAAGGTGATCCCCGTGATGCCTGCACCAAATCGGCCAGGATTAATGCCAATTATAACAACACGGTCTTTCTGATCATTATAGTACTTTGTAAAAAAGGCCCTTACAATATCCTTCACTGCAGGGTTATCATAAGGATTAAGGATTTCTGTGCCTGCTGGCAGGGAAGTTTTAATCTGCAGGTTATCATAGAAATGTATGGCCCTGTCTGCAAATGCTTTCATGATCAGTGAACTAACGGAAAGAAATGATTTCGACCTTATCGGGACCTGCAGCAACAACCTTGTTTACAGTATCAAGAAAAAGTCCATGTTCTACCACTCCCGGTAATTGTCTGATAGTTAAACCAATTTGGTGAGGATCAGGGATGGAATCCAGGTGGAGATCGACAATATAATGATGCCCGTCAGTGATAAAGATCTCGCTCCCATTTTTTCTCAATACGGGGTTCCAATTCCTCCCTTCCATCAGCCTGATAAGGTTGCTGTGCCCAAAGGGTATTATTTCAACGGGAAGCGGGAAAGCACCCAACTGTTGAACCATTTTCCGCTTCTCAACCACCCATATGTTTTGTCGGGAATTTGAGGCTATAATCTTTTCAAAAAGCAGGGCCCCTCCTCCCCCCTTTATCCCCTGTCCGCCAGGATCCACTTCATCGGCCCCGTCAATGGTGAGGTCAATGCATTTGGCTTCTTCAATATCCACCATCGGGATTCCATATTCACTGGCGAGGTCCCTCGTCTGCTCCGATGTGCAAACACCTTTGATTTCCATGCCTTGCCTGGTTAGCTCCCCCAGTTTCCTGATGGCAAAATATGCTGTGGACCCTGTCCCCAGTCCCACAACCATCCCATCCTCCACTAATGTGACAGCCTTTTCACCTGCTTGCTGTTTTAGATTCATCGGTACGAAAATAGGATATTAAACCATTCCATAAATCCCCTTAGCGCATCTGAGACGGCCTCTGCTAGAGGCAGCTGGAATGCATGCCCCACAACATACAGAACAAAGAGCAGGTAGATCAAAATAAACAAACAGGCCTTCCAGATTGTTAGCTTCCTGCCGATATTGAACAGGATGGCCCCTAAGATGGTGGTGATCAGGAGGAACATCCAGAGTTCAGTACTCATTTCCACGACGGTTGACTCCATCTCAATAGAGCCATACATCAGGGTATAGACAAGAAGTGGAAGTCCCAGGGCAAACGAGATATCAAAAATATTGCTTCCCAGGGCATTGGAAATAGCATCATCATAATTCCCTTTTCTGGCATCTTTCACCGAGATCACAGTATCGGGAACACTGGATGCAGCGGCGGAAAGAACAACTGCAATAAACAGGATGGGGATATGCAATCCATCACTGAGCCATTTTGTACCCAGCACAAGTAACCAGGTCCCTACTGACATTACCACCGTACTGAAAACCAGCAAAATCCATGAGTTCCTTGAATTGAGCCCTTTCTTTCCCACGATGAGACATTCCAGTTTCAGGGTCAGAATCTTCACTGACAGAGGCTGTTGCGAGGGGTAGTGTTCAGGGACGGGCTTTTCCTCTGTCCCGTTTTTCATTCTTCTCATCGAGAAGAACATGTAAGCCAGGTACACGATGTATGCCAATACAAGCATGAGCCCGTGAATGGGTTTCAGGCTCTGCCGGTCTATGATCAGGATCAGGATCAGAATGGTAATGATGAGAACGATACCATCCCTGCGAAAGACTTTCCTGGTTAATTCTATGGTTTTTGAGGGATCCTTGATAAGTATGACAATGGTTACCACAGCCGGGATCACCAGCAAGTTAAAAATGGAACTCCCGGCCGTGATCCCGAGTCCGCCACTAAACCCGTTCACATCCTTCAGGTAGAATAGAAAGAAAAAAGAAGATAGGAATTCTGGCATGGAACTGGCAATGGCATTGATGGTGGCTCCTTTTACCCCATGAGACAATTTTCGGCCAAGGTAATCTGAAGCAATCTCAAATCCGGCGGCTGATCTCCAGATAATGAAGCAGCTGGCAATCATTAATACTATGGAACCGGCCATATGCAAATGAAAGGGATTTGTGAATTCTTAAGCTATTTTTCCAGTTACTCCCGCAAGGATATGAACCACCTGGTCATCTACAAAGTGGTCCTCAAATTCTGTAAGAAGTTGCCTGAATATTTTCCATAATCTATGCCTGGTAACAACTGCAATATATCCAAGGTTTTCTTCCCCAAAAATCATGGGAGTCAGGTAAAGATAGCCGGCCCTCTCCTGGAATTTAATTTTTCCAACATATATGGTCTCGGATTCAGTTTCATTCCTTTTGTCCAGGTCTGCCATGTTTAGTCCCATTTCACCAGGATCTTTCTCAGCTGGCCAGGCAGCTTTGTCATTTTTAATCTTTACAAGCGCATATTCAATGTCAAAGAAAGCAAAATTAAAAAAGGTGACCATAAATGCTGACAAATCACCGGCCATGTCCCCGGCAGTTTGAATGCTCCCGTCAGCAATGGCATTTTGAATTGGGTCAAAAGCACCAGCGAGATTGGATGGGATATATGAAACAACATGGATAAAACTATACCCAAGTACTACAATAACCAGGTATACAATCGCAACTAGTATTATTGTAACGCCCTGGAAACCAAGAATTTCATCCAGAAAATAAAATATAATCCAAAAAAGTGACAACACAGTCGCCAGGTAAAATACAGCGAGAAGGGTTCGCTGTATTCCATATAAAACACTGAATGACTTGTTCTTTTGAAACATTATGATGGCTTTAATTCATAAAAATAGGAAAAACTACCTATTTCGAAGACCATAAAGGGATAGTAAAAGAAAAATTGTCAGGATCTGAGATCCTTGAGTATCTTACCAAGGGTAGATAATTGGTCGAGGTCAAAACCACGGGTCTGGTAAACGAGTTGACCCTTGCTATCGAAAAGGTAGTTTCGGGGGACCTTTTTCTGTGCGAACTGGTCGTAGATAGTTCGGTCAGGATCAGCAGCAAAGGGGACCAGGTAATTTCCCTGATCCCTGAATTCCTTTACTTCATTTTTACTGTGCTCCCTGCCAATCGAAATGAAATGCCCACCCGAATTCTGAAATTCGGGCCAGATATGTTCCTGGATATATTCAAGCATCTTCTTGCAATGTTTGCAGGGGACGATAAAAAAATTCAAAAGGATGATCCTCTCGGATCCCCAGGTGATGATGTCATCGCCTTCGACCGATTCAATTTCGACTCCGGGAAATGAATCCCCTGGAGACAAATAAGAGTATTCATCAAAAATCATGTCCTGCACAAAATGGTAATACAATTTACATTTTTTTGTGCTATAATCGGAAGGTATATGTGTATTTTAACATTACAGTCCGGCCTGCCAGCTGCGGTGGATTGGGGATCTCCCTGGTCAGGTCGGTATTTGTTCCTTCATTATAGACAATCCACAGGTCATTCCCTTCCCTGGGATTGTACCTGAAACGGATATTTGAACTAACGAGATGGTTTTCACTGTTATACTGAATAAAGGCGCTGATAGATAATTTGGTACTGAACATGAGCATGGCTTTGATCCTGCCAATATGTGAAATGAAGTGCTGTTCCCGTGTAGTGAAATCAACATTGCTGTAAATATACGCCCCGGTCAAAACAAAAGAAGAAGAAATGCTCCAGTTGGGCATGGCTGTAACAGAGAGCACTTTACCGTCATAGTAATTCCCTCCTTCAAACTGTAACATCATCCAGACAGGCTTTGTCATAGGGGTCATAAGGATTCCTGTTGCCTGGGGAAAGGTATATGTTCCAATGGGAATATTCACATCATCGGAAATCTCAAATAATTCAAACAGGTTTTCATAGTTCCATTCCACGCCAATCCTTCCCTGCCAGAGGCTTTTAAACTCAAACGTATACTGCATGTCAAACGTGGTGGATTCACGGATACCACGGGTCTGGCTAAAATAGTCACGTACCCATACCTCAGGCCCATGACGCACCAGGCGTGATTTTTCCGGCGCCATCCAGGTGTAATTAAGTCTCCCC